>ERZ839767.4744-NODE-4744-length-13323-cov-10.438875_pt1 | contig 13323 bp, 10 predicted proteins | sample MGYA00519879_ERZ839767 | MGnify/ENA primary metagenome ERZ839767 (study PRJEB31850, sample SAMEA3708852) | human gut metagenome | biome: human gut; feature: human-associated habitat; material: faeces | place: China | collected 2014 ...
ACCGGCAAGACGGCGGCTTTTGCGCTGCCCATGCTGGACCGGCTCACCGCCAATGCGCCCCGCCGCAAGGGCGCTGTCCGCGCCCTGATCCTGACCCCCACCCGGGAGCTGGCTTTGCAGATCGGCGAAAGCTTTGAAGCCTACGGCAAGTACCTGAAATTGCGCAGCACCGTCATCTTTGGCGGCGTGGGACAGGCACCGCAGGTGGAAGCGCTGAAAAAGGGCGTGGACATCCTCATCGCCTGCCCGGGACGGCTGAACGACCTGATCGGGCAGGGCTTTATCGACCTGTCCGCACTGGAAATTTTTGTGCTGGACGAGGCCGACCGGATGCTGGACATGGGCTTTGTCCATGACGTGAAAAAGGTCATTGCAAAGCTGCCCGCCCAGCGCCAGAACCTGATGTTCAGCGCCACCATGCCCGCCGAGATCGAGCATCTGGCTGCCGGCATCCTGCGCGACCCCGCCTTTGTCAAGGTGGACCCGGTGTCCAGCACCGTGGACCGCATCCAGCAGAGCCTTTACTATGTGGAAAAGGGCAACAAAAAGCTTTTGCTGCCGTGGCTCATCAAAAATTTGCAGCCGCCGGTGGTCAACGCGCTGGTGTTCAGCCGCACCAAGCACGGCGCGGATAAGATCGCAAAAGACCTGACAAAGCAGGGCATCCCCGCCGCCGCCATCCACGGCAACAAGAGCCAGACTGCCCGCGTGACCGCGCTGGAGGATTTCAAGTCCGGCAAGACCCGGGTGCTGGTGGCCACCGATATCGCCGCCCGCGGCATTGATATCAGCGAGCTTTCTCATGTGTTCAACTACGACCTGCCCGAGGTGCCGGAGACCTATGTGCACCGCATCGGGCGCACCGCCCGCGCCGGTGCGGACGGCACCGCCGTCAGCTTCTGCGCCCCGGAGGAGCAGGAGTATCTGGCAGGCATTGAAAAGCTGAACCGCCGCAAGATCCCGGTGGTATCCGGCCACCCGTGGGACGGCGTGCCCGCCCCGGTGCGCCCCGTGCTGCCCGTGCGTGGCAAAAAGCCCCGCCCCGAAGCAGAAAAACCGGCCGAAGCGCCGAAAAAACAGGCCGAAACTGCGCCCGCAAAAGCTGCAAAGGCAGCTGCGCCCGCGCCAAAGCAGGAGCCGAGGGCCGCAAAGAACGCGGTGCCTGCAAAACCGAAAAAAGAGGAAACATTGATGCAAGACAGCAACGCAAAGCGCGGGGTCCGCAACGACCGCCGCGCCAACAACCGGGGCGCAAACGCCCCCAAGGAGGCGGCAGCGCCCCGCGCCCGCCGCGAGAATGCCGCCCCCGCCCGGGGCAGCAACGCCCAGCCCAAGTTTGACCCCCATTTTGTCAGCGCCCCGGAGGCTACTCCGCTGCGCCCGGCACGCAAGGCTCCTGCTGCACCGGCAGCACCTGCCATCCGCAGCGCACAGGAGCCCCAGAATAACCAGAACGCAAGCCGCAGCGGCAGCCGCCGCAACGACCGCAACGACCGGGGTGAACAGCGCAATGCCCGCCCCGCTGCCCAGAATAATAACGCCCGCCCTGCCCGCAACGAGCGCGGCAATGCAGGCAGCCAGAACCGCACCGGCAGCGCACCCCGCGCTCCCAAGGCCGAGCCTGCCCGCCGTGGCCGCAATGCCGCCGCCCGGGACGAGGACCCGGGGCTGATGCTCATCAGCCGCCGCCCGCCCCAGCAGAAGTACACCAGCTTTGAGGAGTATATGGACGCCCACGGCGGTGCCACTGCACCCATTGAGGATCACAGCGAAGAAGTATGAGCCGGAACGAAGCCTTTGCCCCGTGGCAGTGCCCCCTGTGCGGCGGCGTACTGCAAGGGGAAACCGACCTGAAATGTGAAAAAGGCCACTGCTTTGACCGCGCCCGGGAGGGCTACTGGCATCTTTTGCCGGTGCAGAGCATGCGCACCAAAGCCCCCGGGGACAGCAAGGAAATGGTTGCCGCCCGCCGCGCCTTCCTGAACGCCGGATACTACGGCATTTTCGGGCAGGCGCTGGGGGAGCTGTGCCTTGCCCACGGTGTGCCCGCCGCCCCGGATGCTCCGCTGCATCTGCTGGATGCAGGCTGCGGCGAGGGCTGGTACGACCGCTGCATCGCGCAGCAGTTCGCGGCGGCGGAAAAACCGCTGCAGCTGGCGGGGTTCGATATCGCAAAGCCCGCCGTGCGCTTGGCTGCAAAGGCGCTGCCTGCCGCGCAGTATGCAGTGGCGTCCAGCTTCAGCCAGCCGGTGCGTACCGGCTGGGCAGATGTGCTGCTGAACTGCTTTTCGCCCTTTGCACAGGAGGAGTTCAGCCGGGTGCTGCGCCCGGGCGGGCGCATGATCTACGTTGTGCCGGGGGCAGAGCATCTGTACCAGATGAAGGCCGTGCTCTACGAAAAGCCCTACAAAAACCCGGTGCAGCAGGTGGAGTACCCGGGCTTCCGTGCCATCGACGAGCGGGAGGTGCAGGGAACCATCACCGTGCCCGCCGCCCAGCTGGAAGCCCTGTTCGCCATGACCCCCTACTACTGGAAAACACCCCGCGACGGTGCTGCCCGCCTTGCGGCTCTGCCGCAGCTGACCACCACCATCGCTTTCCGCTTTCTGGTGTTTGAAAAGCTGTAATAAGATAAAAAAGGACTGCCGTGCACTCTGCACGGCAGTCCTTTTTTGTGCCCATTCTCATGCTTGTTGATTTTCACAAGAACTGACATACTAATATATCAATTTCGCACAAAAACAACAAAATCTATTTACAAGCGCATTGTATTGTGGTACGATTTGTGCGGATTTCGATGGCATGATACACTGGAATGTCTATCGGGCCCGGCAGCAGGGCGTTTGCTGCACAGCTTTGGGCGGCTTTGCTCTGCACAAATGAGCCGTCTGCATTTAAAAGGAGAAATGATGATGAACAGAAGAGACTTTATGAAGCTTTCCGCCGCTTCTGCTGTGACCATGGGCGCAGTGGCTGGCATGGCGCCCGCATCCTTTGCTGAAAACGCTGGCGTGCACACCGATGCTGAGGTGCAGGCCATGGTGGCAGAGGAACTCCGCCTCTCCCGCGAGGTAGCCTTTTATCCGGCTGCTTTCCGGGGCGATTTTGACAAGTTCTATGTGCTGTTCCACAAGCTGTCCCGTGCTCAGTACGAGAAGGTGGACGGTGCACCTGTGCCCGGTATCAACGCCTCCCACTACGATATGTGTGTTGCCCTGACCAATGCCCGCAAGGCGCTGCGCCAGATCAAGGACCCCAAGAGCACCGTTTGGGAAATTTGGGGAGATCAGATGGCCGTGGAATCTCCGCTGCCCACCAACTGGGAAAATTGCTACGATAACGAGGGCTTCCGTCCCTTCCTGAACCCGTACCTGCTGCGAGATCAGGGCAAGGTGAAGGGCAACGTGATCATTATTGCAGGCGGCGGCAGCACCCACCGCAACAACGTGGTGGAAGGCTACCCTGTGGCCGAGTTCTTCAACAAGAACGGCTACAACGCCTTTGTGCTGCAGCGCCGCGTCAACCCTTATGCCGCTGTGGATCAGCAGCTGGATCTGGCACGCGCTATCCGCTACATCCGCCACAACGCCTCTGAAAAACACATCGGCAAGACCGATATCATGATCGCTGTGGGCTTCTCTGCCGGCGGCATGAATGTGATGCAGGTGGTGGCCAACCAGTTCGGCACTACGAATACCCCGGATAAGGTCTATCCCAGCTACGTCTGCGATGCTGTGGACTATGAGAGCGCTGACCTGAACGTGGCAATCCCCATCTACGGCCTGTTCGTCACTGGTCTGAACTTCACGAAGAACCCCAACCTGCCTCCGGTCTTTGGTGTTGTGGGTCAGAAAGATGGCCTGAGTGCGATGATGCTGCCCTCTCTGCCGGAGTGCGCGGATATCTTCAAGGATTTCAGCTTCTATCTGGCACCCGATGCGCCCCACGGTGTGGGCTTGGGCACTGGCACCAAGGGCTATGTGGATTACTACACCCAGATCGCCCAGTGGCCGGATATGGCTGTCAACTTCATCGAGAGCCGTCTGGGGCTGATGGAAAAGAAGATCGACATGGACTCCGTGGGCTTTGCATGGTAAGCTGTCCTGACAGAAGTTCCTGAAAAAACAATGACCCGCCGCACCTCCTTCAGTGCGGCGGGTCGTTGTTTATAAAAATGGTTATGTATGATACTCCATCCATTTGCCCTTCCATGCGTACAGGATCATGAGCACAGCGCCCAGACCCCAGCTGACGGGGTAGAGGATGAACACGCCCTCGATGCCGGAGAAAAAGGGCAGCAGAAACTGGATCCATACCACACGGAACAGGCACAGCGAGACCAGCAGCACCACCATGGGCGGGATGCTGGCACCCGTGCCGCGCACGGCACCGGCAAGGCCGTGCAGGATGCTGAGCAGGAAGTAGAACGGGCAGAACCACTGCATGGCCAGCTTGCCGTAGGTGACCACGGCCTCGTCGGCGGTGAACAGGTGCAGAATGGCATCCTGCCCGGCCAGCAGGGCAGCGCCGGTGCAAAGGGTGTAGATGACCCCGATGGCAAGGGTGACCCACACCGAGCGCTTTACCCGGTCCAGACGCCCCGCGCCGTAGTTCTGCCCCACAAAGGTGGTAGCAGCCATGCTGATGCTGCTGACCGGCAGAATGTTGAAGCCGTCGATTTTCATGTAGGCTGCAAAGCCCGCCATGGCGGCGGCACCGTAGCTGTTCACGCTGGCCTGCACCAGCACGTTGGAAAAGGAGATGACCATGTTCTGGATGCCGGTGGGCAGACCCACCCGGATGATGCGGCCTGCCATTTTGCGGTGCAGCCGGATGGCGGAAAGCTCCACCCGGCAGGCGTCCTCGCTTTTCATCAGAAAGCGCAGGCTCAGCACGCAGGACACCAGCTGGCTTAAATCGGTGGCGATGGCAGCGCCTGCCACCCCCATCCGCAGCCCCACGATGAACAAAAGATCCAGCACGATGTTGGTCACCGATGCCCATGCCAGATACACCAGCGAGCGCCGGGAGTTGCCGGCGGCGTTCAGGATGCCGGCGGTCATGTTATACACCACGCTGAACAGCACGCCGCCAAAGTAGATGCGGATATAGGTCACGGCGTCCGCCAGCACCTCGGCGGGGGTGTTCATGGCTACCAGCAAAGCGCGCCCGCAGGCAACGCCGCCCACCGTCAGCAAAAGCCCCATGACCACTGCAATGGCAAGGGAGGTGTGCACCGCCTCGCGGGTCTCCTTGTGGTCGCCCGCGCCCAGATACTGCGACACCACCACGCCCGCGCCCACGGCAAGCCCCTGACTGAAGCCGATGAGCAGATAGATGGGCGAACCACTGGAGCCCACGGCGGCAAGGGCATTACTGCCCACAAAATTGCCCACGATGATACTGTCAGCGGTGTTGTACATCTGCTGCAGCAGGTTGCCGAAGATCAGCGGCAGGGCAAACAGCAGCAGGCTTTTTACAATGCTGCCCTCGGTCATAAGGGTAGCGGTATTCCGTGTTTTTACGGCGGCCATGGGGCTCCTCCTCTCAGCGCAAAAAAATCGCTTGTACCCCTTAGCATAGCACAAACCCCGCCCCGGGACAAGGGGCGGGGCTGACGATTTAAAATGGCTTCCGCTGCGCTTTAGCCATCTTCAGCGGAATTATTATTTTTATTTCGCGTTTGTCGCGCTCTGCGGAGCGCTCCAAACGCTATTTTCACGAGAGGAGTCCTGACGGTAAACGGTAGCGCCGCGCTTTCGAAGAAAGCGGTGCTGCAAATGCTGCTCCCGGTTACGACACCACTTGTGAAAAAGGGGTTCTGAAAAGCCCGCAGGCTTTTCAGAACCCACAAATTAAAAATCTTTTTTCCGCTGATGATGCGCAGAGCAACGCGGAGCGCATTCTAAATCGTCTCACCCGCCGACAACAGTGGCGGCGCGGCGCTGCCGTGCAGCTTGCGGGCAAGATAGTTCTGTGTGATGCGTACCACCGTACCGGACAGCGCCACCACGCCGATGAGGTTCGGCAGCATCATCAGGCCATTGAAGGTGTCGGAAAGCGTCCATGCAAGGTCCAGCCGCATCACCGCGCCCACCGGCATCAGCGCCACGAACAGCACCCGGTAAAATGCCCCCGCCCCTGTGCCGAAGAGATACTCCACGGCCTTGCAGCCGTAGCAGCTCCAGCCCAGCGTGGTGGAGTAAGCGAACAGCAGGATGCACACCGCAATGAGCTTTGACCCCAGCGTGCCGAACACGGCGTCAAAGGCCTGCCCTACCAGCGCACTGCCCGCCGCCCCGGCGGCAATGCGCCCGGTGTCCAGATCCACAAAGCCGGAGGTCAGCACCACCAGCGCTGTCAGGGTGCACACCACCATGGTGTCCGCAAACACCTCAAAAATGCCCCACATGCCCTGCTGCACCGGCTCTTTTACGTTGGAAGCCGCGTGTACCATCACCGAGGAGCCAAGCCCGGCCTCGTTGGAAAAAGCACCCCGCTTGAAGCCCCAAGTGACCGCCCGGGACAGCCCGTAGCCCACCATGCCCCCACCGGCGGCGCGCAGCCCGAACGCGCCCTTTACGATGGCGGCAAGCGCCGCCGGGACGGCGGTGATATGCACCCCCACCACGGTGAGCGCACCCACGATGTACAGCAGCGCCATGGCGGGGACAAGCCTTTCCGCCACCGCAGCCACACGCTTCAGCCCGCCCAGCAAAATTACCGCCGATACTGCCGCCAGCACCGCGCCGGTAACTGTCTCCGGCACGCCAAAAGCCGCCCGCAGATTGCCCGCGATGGAATTGAGCTGGCTCAGGTTGCCGATGCCAAAGCTTGCCAGCGCACAAAACGCGGCAAACAGCACCGCCAGCACCCGCCCCGTCTTGCCGCCAAGGCCGTCCCGCAGGTAGTACATCGGCCCGCCGCGCCAGCCGCCCGCCGGGTCTTTGCGGCGGTAGTAGATGCCCAGCACGTTTTCGGCGTAGCTGGTCATCATGCCCAGCAGCGCCATGACCCACATCCAGAACACTGCCCCTGCCCCGCCGGAAAGGATGGCGGTGGCCACCCCCACAAGGTTGCCGGTGCCGATGGTGGACGCCAGCGCGGTACACAGGCTCTGGAACTGGCTGATGGCCTGTTCCTCGCGGGCGGTATGGGCGGTGACGCTCCGGTCGGTCAGGATAGCACCGAGGGTGTGCCGCATCCAGTAGCCCCACCGCCGCAGCTGGAAGCCTCCGGTGCGCACCGTCAGCAGCAGCCCGGTGCCGAAGAGCAGCCCCAGCCCCATCGGCCCCCACACGATGCCGTTCAAAGCCTCGACTCCCCGCATGAACCGCTCTGGCATCCCATCCCCCCCTTTTTACCGTATCCTATGCAGCGCCATTACTCCTCATGCGGTGCGGGGGTCTTTTCGGGGGCGGGTGCGGGAAGGGGTTCCAGCGTCAGCCAGAAGTCCTCCTGTTCCTCGCGGTCTTTTTCGTTGGGGTTTTCTGTTTTATCCATACAGCATCCCTGCCTTTCTGCATAAAGGGTCGCCCGTTGGGTCATGCTTTATGCACAAAAAGGAGGTAGAGCCATGAAACACGCAAAACGCAGCGGCTGGCGTCCTTTCTGGGCGGCGCTGTGCGCCGCCCTGCTGGTGCTGCTGCCGCTGGTGGGCGGCACGGTGCTGCTCAGCCGCGCCCAGCTGCGCAGCAGTCTGCGGCAGGCCGCAAAAAGCCAGAGCGGGGTGCCCATCCGTCTGCCCAAGGCCGCCGACCGGTGCACCGTGCTGCTGTGCGTGGCAGACGAGACCCCGGGCTTTGTGCTGGCCTACCTGAACGCCGGGCAGAACTGCATCCATCTGCTGGCGGTGCCAGCCGCGCTGGAAGTGCCCTTTGGGGGCAAAAATGTCCCCCTTGCGGACTGTTACGCCGCCGCAGGCCCTGCCCGCTGCCGAGAGGCGCTGGGCGAGGTGTTCGCCCTGCCGGAGGATACCGATTATCTTGCCATCGCCCCGGCGGTGCTGACAAAACTGGCGGCGCGGTACGGTGCAGTGCGGGTGGGCTTTACCGGGGCGCTCACCCCGGAGCAGCTGGCGCGGTACGGCAAAGGCACCGGGGTGCAGGGCATCTCCGCCGCCGATGCTCACAGCTTTTTGGCGGCGCTGGATGCCGACACTTCTCTTTCGCCCCGGCGCCGCGCCGCCGCCCGGGCGGCGGTGTGGGATGCGTTTTTCCGGCAGGCGCTGGAGCTGCTGCCCACCACCCTGCCGCAGGGTCTGCGGGAGGTGAGCAGCAGTCTGCTGACCAGCCTGACCGCCGTAGACCTTGCTACACTGGAACGCACGCTGGAATTTTTAGCCACCAGCGCCGAGCCGGTGGATATCACCGCCGACGCCCTGCCCGGGGACTGGGCGGGCGGGCACTATACGGTGTCCGATGCCTCCCGGGCGGCAGTGCAGAGCTTTTTCAACCTCTCCCCGGCGGCGGCGCAGTCCGCGTCTGGCAGTGAGCCGTAACCCAGCACCAGCGTCCCGGCGGCAGAATGCGCCGTGCCGGTCAGGTCATAGTCGCTCAGCAGGGAACAGCGCACCCCGTACTGCCGGGCAGCAGCCCGCAGGGCGGCGTCCGGCGGCGGGTCTTTCAGCTGTGCCAGCAGGTGCAGGCCGGTGTGCAGCCCCGCAAGGGTCAGCTCCTCCGGCGCAAAGGAGGTACGCAGCGCCGCCACCAGTGCATCCCGGCGGGCTTTGTAGGCGGTGCGCTCCCGCGCTAAGTGCCGGGTGAAATATCCCCCGGTGATAAAGCGCGCCAGCGTCTGCTGCTCAAACCGCCCTACCGTGCCGGAGTACAGCCGGTATTTTTCCTGCCACGCACCCAGCAGCTGCCGGGGCAGCACCATGTAGGCAATGCGGATGCCCGGGGCAAGGCTGCGGGAGCAGGTGGACAGGTACACCACCGGGCCGTCTGCGCCCGCCATGCCCTGCAAGCTGGGCAGCGGGCGGGTGTCGAAGCGGAACTCCGAGTCGTAGTCGTCCTCTATGATGTACCGCCGCCCCGGGGCGCGGGCCGCCCAGTGCAGCAGCTCCGCCCGGCGTCCGGCGGGCATGGTGACCCCGGTGGGGAACTGGTGGCTGGGGGTGACGTAGCACACCGCCGCATCGCTGGCAGAAAGAGCCGTCAGCGATAGCCCGTCCGCGTCCACCGGCAGGCAGCGGCAGGACACGCCGTTGTTTTCCAGCACCTGCCGGGCGCGGGGGTAGCCGGGGGTCTCCACGGCGGCAGGGCCGGGCAGCAGCGGTGCCAGCAGCCCCAGCAGATATTCCAGCCCTGCACCCACCACCAGCTGCTCCGGGTCGCACTGCACGCCACGGTACTCGGCCAGATACCCTGCCAGCGCCTGCCGCAGCGCAGCGTCGCCCCGGGCATCCCCGGGAGTGAGCAGCTCCGGCGCAGAGTACAGCAGTTCCTTTTGCAGCCGCGCCCATGTGCGGAAGGGGAACAGCCCCGGGTCCACGCCCCGGGTGGACAAATCAAACTGTACCGGCGGGGCGGTTTCGGCGGGGTGCTCTGCCGGCGGCGCGGGATGGGCGGCGGGCGGCTGCACCCCCTGCGGCAGGGCAAGATACTCCTGCACCGTAAAGCCGCTGCGCTCCCGGGCGGTCAGGTAGCCCTCTGCCGCCAGCATCTGGTAGGCGGTGTCCACCGTGTTCACCGAGATCGACAGCTCTGCCGCCAACCGCCGCTTGCCGGGCATCCGGGTGCCCGCCGTCAGGGTGCCCGCCCGCATCTCGGCGGCAAGGCTGCGGTAGAGCTGCTCGTACAGCGGCACCGCCGAAGCCGGGTCCAGCGCCGTGGTCAGATGTACCATAGAATGTCCCTCCCATCTGGGCATTGCGCCAAACTGACCCCATAAAAAAACTTTGTTCTGGGTATTTTCATAGGGTCAGTTCTGCGTATAATAGGAGCATACCCGCTGAACACCCAAATGTCAAGTAGTTTTGTGGGGTTATCGGCGTGATTGGAGGGAAAGTATCATGTCTACTACTGCAATGTGGCTGCTGCTGGCAATCGTCGTTATCCTGATCCTGTTTTTCAGTGTGCTGTACAAGCGCCGCTTTACGGTGCACGAGCTGGCGCTTACCGGCGTGATGGCTGCGCTGAGTCTGGTGGCCTACCTGTTCTTCCGCATCCCCTTCTACGGCGGCTCCTCGTTCCATCTGGGCAACACCTTTACTGCCCTGACGGCGCTGCTGCTGGACGGTGTATCCGGCGGTCTGGCGGGTGCCATCGGTCTGGCGCTGGCAGATATCCTTGCCGGTGATCCGGGCTACGCTATTACCACCTTCGTGCTCAAGTTTATCATCGGCATCACCTGCGGTGCCGTGGCACATAAGGTGTTCAAGCTGCGGGATCAGGACCGTCACAGCGCCGGGTATCTGGTCAAGGTGATCGTCTCTGCGGGTTCCGGTCTGCTGCTGAACGTGTTCACCGACCCCTTCCTTGGCTACTTCCGCAACGTGTACATCTTTGGGCAGGAGTACACCGTGGCACAGGCGCTGACCAAGATCGCCGGCGGCGTCACCTTTGTAAACAGCGTGGCCTCCACTGCCTGCGCCGTGGTGCTGTATCTAGCACTGCGCCCCGCACTGGAGCGTGCAAAGCTGCTTTCCAAGGGCGAGAACAAGGCTGCCTGATTTAGAGAATAAAAGGGACGAGGGAAAGCCCGCGGGCTTTCCCTCGTCCCTTTTCTGTTACCGTTTTCGGCTGCAAAGGTGCTTTGTGGCGTCCCGCCCGGCGGCAAGGCCGCTGCCGAACGCCCAGTGCAGGTTGAAGCCGCCGCAGCTGCCGGCGCAGTCCAGCGTTTCCCCCACGAAGTACAGCCCCGGACAGCCCTTGAACTGGAAGGTCGGCTCCACCTCGGTCAGGGCAAGCCCGCCGCCGGTGGTCTGCGCCTGCCGCCAGCCGCAGGGGGTAAGCCCCTCGAACCGCCAGTGCTTGGCAACGTGGGCAAGCTTCTGCCAGCTGCCTGCGGGCAGGGCGTGGGGGGCAGTATCCGGCAGGGCGGCGGCAGCCCAGAGGGTGCGGCCAAGCTTGCCGTGCAAAAGCCCCAGCCAGAACGCCGCCGCCGTGTCCTCGGCAAGCAGCGGTGCACGCGCCGCAAACAGGGCGGCAAGCTCTGTCTCCGGCACAGCGGGGAAGAGATCAAGTTCCACCGCTGGGTGCTTCGGCCTGCGCCCGGGGGCAAGCAGGCCGGACAGCTGCATGATGCAGATGCCGGAAAGCCCGTAGTCGGTAAACTGCACTTCGCCCATTTCTTCAGCCAATACCCGGTCGCCGTCCAGCAGACGGGCGGCGGCTTTGGCGCGGATGCCCGCAAGGCTCTTGTTCGGCTTTGCGCATTGCAGGGCGGTCAGGCAGGGGTAAAGGGGGCGCATCTGCCCGCCGCAGTCGGCGGCAAAGCGGGTGCCGAAGCCGTCCGTGCCGAACTGCGGCCCGGCGGCGCCGCCCATGGCGCAGATAACGGCATCTGCCCGCAGGCTTTCGGTGCCGCCCTCGGCGGTGGTAAACTGCACGGCGTAGCCGCCCTTGCTCTGGCGCAGGGTGCTTACTGTGCAGCCGGTGCGCAGCTGTACGGTGTGCCGCTGCAAATGCAGCTCCAGCAGCGCCAGCACGTCTGCCGCCTGATTGGAATAGGGGTACACCCGCCCGGCCTCATCGGTGCGGGTGTACAGCCCCAGCTGCTCAAACCACGCCAGCGGCGCGGCGGCATCCACCGCCGCCAGCAAAGGCCGCAGCGCGGCGGGGTCGGCGGTGAAGTATTTTTCCGGCGCAATGGCGGTGTTGTCCAGATTGCAGCGGCCGTTGCCGGTAGCCAGCAGCTTTTTGCCCACCTTGGGGTTGCGCTCCAGCACCGTGACGCGGGCAGCGGGCGCGGCCTGTGCAGCCGCCAGCGCAGCGGCCAGTCCGGCGGCACCGCCGCCCAGAATAAGGATGTGTGCCATGCGGACACCTGCTTTCTTTGGGTTTATTCCTATTTATTGTAGCAGAACCCCGCCCGGAACGCAATGCGGCGGGCAAAGCAAAAAATGCGCTGCCGGTATAATTTGCCGCCGCTGACAGATACTACATACAAAGGAAACCGCAAGGAGGGCAAAATAATGAAAGCAACCGGTATCGTGCGCCGCATCGACGAGCTTGGCAGGGTGGTGATCCCCAAGGAGATCCGCCGCACCCAGCGCATCCGGCGGGGCGACCCGCTGGAGATTTTTACCACCGGCGACGGGGAAGTGATCTTTAAAAAGTACTCGCCCATGGGCGAGGTGAACACCCTTGCCGCCCAGCTGGCAGAGGTGCTCAGCCGCCAGTTTGCGCTTACCGCCTTTGTGTGCGACAGGGACCGCATTCTGGCGGTCAGCGGCAGCGGGCGGCGGGAACTGGCCGACCGCAGCATCAGCCAGCCGCTGGAAAAGCTGATGGATGCCCGCAAGCCCTACCAGAGCCCCGGCAACCCGGAAAAGACCCTGCTGCCCTGCGAGGGCGCACCCCGGGTGCTGCTATGCGCCGCGCCGGTGCTGGCGGGCGGGGACGTGACCGGCGCGGTGGGCTTACTGACCGAGGACCGCACCGCCTGCCCGGAGGACGCCCAGTGCAAGGCGGTGGCAGTGGCAGCGGCCTTTCTGGCAAAGCAGATGGAGGAGTGAAAACACCACCGCCCGGCCTGTGGAAGCAAGCCGGGCGGCGGTGTACATGAAAGGATGAATGTGAGGATGATTATTTGGTGATGGTCACAGGCACCTTTTTCAGGCTGTTCCATGCGCGGATGATGCGGGCATTGGTCACCTTGGTGTCCGGGCCGAAGGTTGCGCCGTGGTCGGAGAGCAGACCCTGCTCTGCGCACCAGCGGGCGGCTTTCTGCTGCTCGATAGCGTCAGCAGGGATATCGGTATACAGGGCGGTGCTTACGGGGTCGGGCTTGCCGGCAGTCGTCCACAGGACGTTTGCCAGCTCCTGACGGGTGGAGGGGATAAAGCCGCCCGGCAGCGCGTAGTACAGGTACAGGGACGTGCCATGGATGTAGCCAAGGTAGCCCAGACCCGCAGTGCCCAGTACCACGCCAAGTGCGGCTGCGCCGGAGGAGAAGCCCGGGTCGATCTCGTCGCCGGGTTCGTCCGGTGTGGGCGGCGCGGGCTCTTCGGTCACCAGCACGATCTTTTCATAGCCCCGCACAGGGATCTCGTAAGTGTTGCCGCCTTTTCTGACTACGGAGCTCATAATGGATACATCGGCATCGGCATCGGCTGCACGGCAGTCGATCAGTGCGGTATCGGTCTTTACGGTAATG
>ERZ839767.4753-NODE-4753-length-13289-cov-6.343811_pt1 | contig 13289 bp, 13 predicted proteins | sample MGYA00519879_ERZ839767 | MGnify/ENA primary metagenome ERZ839767 (study PRJEB31850, sample SAMEA3708852) | human gut metagenome | biome: human gut; feature: human-associated habitat; material: faeces | place: China | collected 2014 ...
ATCGCTTTTATTTCTTCACCGCTGAATTGATATCTGGAAGCCATATTTATCACCCGGATATAGTATATCATATCACTGCAATTATTTGAAGCGTTTTATTAAAAAATAGTATAAAACCGGGCAGAACGCGCCGGCCCGTGCAATAGGGACAGCCGGCGTTTTTTACGGCTCTGGGTGCAATGACCGCCTCCCACGCATGTCCGCGGGAACACCGCCACCAGGCCTTCCTGTTACTGTAGGGCGTCACACGATCCGGGGTCAAATTGCCGTTGCGTTCTGTATCCCATTCTGCGGCAATGTCCGGGAAGAGCGTCAGCAGGTCGTTATCGCCGGGAACAGTAATTTTGCCGTCGCAAACCGGGCAGCCGCTGCCCCGCGACCGGTGCTGGACGCTCGCCCGCCATGAATGGCCGTTCTTGCATCGCCACCAGACATACCGGCGGCTGCCCGCCGAAACATCCTCCGGCATCAGTCCTTCATTCTTTTTGTCATCCCACTCAGAAAGCAGCTGCCTGTTTTCTTTCTCAATGCAATCGTCGCGTAAACTCTTTCTCTCCGACTCTCCCACTGCGTCCCCCTTGCGTCTTGTAAACGGCACCTCATTCTTTTTCTTCTGCCCGATCACAGAACACCGTCACTCGCGTTTTGCCGCCCTTGGTGCAGGTGTACAGCACCAAATCATGGCCGCTGTTTTGGACGGCGGCCACTTCCGTTGGTTGCAGCGTCTCGACCTTTTCGACGCGGTAGGTGTTGACGATGCCCTCCATATCCGTAAAGGCAACGGAATCGCCTACGGCCAGTTCCTTGAGACGGCCAAAATGGTTCCGGTAATTGTGGGCGGCAATCACAAGGTCGTCCGTGCGGGAAGATCCGAATTGGCGGCATGGGGCGATTTGCAGCCGGGTATAGTCCCACTTCGACATGACCGGCAGCTTCAGCTCCAGCGTAGGAAGCTCCAAATAGCCCACATAGGCATAGCCGTTCAACACAACTGTTGGCATTTCCGGGTCAAGGGGCGGCTCGGTGGGGACAGTCTGCGCCTCTTCCGTCGCGGTTTGGGCGGTCGTTTCCGCCGGCTGTGTCGCAATGGCCGCCTCGACGCTTGCCAGCGCGTCCTCGGCCTGCTGCCCGGCGCGGGCGTCCTCATAGCGGTTATGCAGCAGCAGAAACAGTGCCGACAGGATCAGCACTGCTCCCACTGCTATAACGGCAATGCCCAGCTTTCTAGGCATTCTTCCGTTCCTTTTTCTTTGCCAGCATTGCCCAGCCGAAAATGACCAGGACAAGTCCGGCACTGCCCAGCGCCCAAATCGGCCAGTTGCGCTGGCCGGTCTGAATCAGCTTACCGGGGGTGACCGTGGGGGGCTTTGCGGTGGTATATTCCTCTGCGATGAACTTCCAGTCTACCTCTCCCTCCCGGTTTGCGGCGGTGTTGTCCGCTTCAATGTCCATCGTCAGGGTCACGGTCAGCGTGGTGCCCTCGCCCTTCCGGAAGGTGCCCAGCAGACAGCCGTTTCCGCCGAAGGTGCCAACCTCATCCGGCTTCCCGTTGAAAATTCCTTTCCCGCCCTGCGCCACGGTCATGGTGAAGTTGGAAAGAAATTCGTTCATTTCGTCCACGTCGGCGATGTGCCCGTCCACGGGGAGATTGTCCGCGCCGTGGGGAACGGCCACGATGTACAGCTTCACGTAATCGGTGCGGGTGGTCGTGCTTTCGTTCCGGAATGTGATAGTCTCGGTCAGCGTGTCGCCGGGCATGACGCCCTTAAAATCGCCGAACAGGTCGGTGCCGGTGTGATTGCCGGCCTTGGGGCTGATGATCAGCCTGTCCTTGCCCTTGTAAACGATGTCCGCGGCGGGCTGGGTGCTCTGGGCGAAGGCGGTCACACTTAAGCTCGTGACCACCAGCAGCATCAGAACCAACGATGAAACTATTCTGCATAGCTTTTTCATATTGCCGCCCCCCTTAATTGCCGAATGGGACTGTGACGCCCCAGGCATCTGTTACCGCGCTTGCAGGTTGACTCTGAACGGCGGTCGCCAGAATTTCGACGGAAAGTGTGTATTCCGGGTTTGGCGGGTACGAAACCGTACAGGTCAGCAGGCTGCCCTCTGTCGATCCATTGGGAGCGACCGGATCCGGATAGTAATAGTAGCCGCCGCTTTCCTTCCACTTGCCGTTCGGGTTTATCCGCAAATCGTAGCTGTACCCCGCCGGGACGGAGGCGACAATGCCGCCATCCTTATCCAGCCAGTTCACAACATAGGTCGCCCGGATGTATGCGTCGGTCGTGCCGGTGTTTTTGACCTGTACGTTGCTTTTTGTGGTTTTATCGAAGTTCTCCGTTATCTCGCAGGAAACCTTTGCGTACTCGAAGGTGTTTGCCACCTGTCCTGTTGTGTCGATCAGGTAGGCGACGGTAGAACCGGCCACCACGCCGATCAGCATGAGAATGGCCATGAGCAGAACCGTCGCTCTGTTCATGCGAACTCTTGACTTTCTGCGTTTTTTAGCGTATGCTCCTTGGTACATGACTGCCGCCTCCTTTCTCAGCTGCCGAATTTATTCTGGCTGTATGCGTCGCCGTCCAGCCACTTGTCGTTTGCACGGGTGTTTGCGAACGTGACTTCATTCGTCTGTGTGGGCTGCAAGGTTATGGTCTTGCCGATTTCGCCCGGCGTATAACGCCAGCTCCAGTCGCTCACCTCCGTGATGGTGTAGGTGCCGATTTTCAGACCCTTGATGGTCACGGAGCCGTTGCCGTTGATCACAACCTTCTTCTCGAAGCCGCCCCCAACAACTTTGAAAATGAAGCTCTGGTTCTCGTCGATGGCTTCCCATCCGGTCTTGGTGATGGTCAGGTCTGCCGCGTCGTATTCAAATTTGGCGTAGTAGGTCGCGGCCTCGTAGCCCATGACAGCCTTCTCGGCTGTACCGTAATTCTTGGTCTTGTCGGGGGTCAGCTTGCTGTTTGTCACCCAGCTTTCGTCAACCGGCTGCGTGCAGTCCTTGTCCTTATACCAGCCGACAAACTTGAATCCTTCCGCAACGGCGGGCATGGAACCCTTCACCTCGCCGGTCATGACCTTGAGCTGGGCTTCCTGATAGTTGTCCAACGTGCCGCAGCCATCCGGGCCAACGACCACATACTTGATATCCACCGTCTGCTCGGTGTAATAGAAGGTTTTTACATTCTTGTCGGCAACATTGGCAGGGTCTTCGATGGCAATGTTGATGGCCTGATTCTCCGCGCTCACCAGCGTATAGCCGGGAATGGTCTTTGCCGTCTGCGTCACCTGCGCCTGATAGCGGGCGTTTCCGGTAACGGTGTCGGCAAGCGGTCTTTCCGTACCCTGTTCAAGGAATCGGAATTCATAGGGATACTCGATGCGGTCGTAGTACAGGTTCAGCACAAGACCGGCTGCGGTCAGCTCACCGGAGGCGTTGCTCTTGGTTCCGTTGTAGGTGAAGCCTGCGATGGTCAGCGGGGTTTCGGAATACACTGTTCCGATCACACCGTTCAGGTTCGTGCTGCTCTGGTACTCGGTATAGCCTTCACCCGCGATATTCTGCGTCCAGTGGATGATATGCACCGGGGCGTGGTCTTCGTCCTTGACATACCAGAAGATGATCTCGTTCCCTTCGGCGGCCAACACCAGCTGCTTCTGGTAGGCGTCGGGGGCATAGCCTGTGATCTGCTTGAAGGTCTCAGTGACGACCGCATCATGAGTGGTCACGGTCTTGAGGTCGGCAAGCTGGTTATTGGTACCTTTTTCCAGATATTTGACGGTGTACGTCACTTCCGCCTTCGGCACGTACACGAAGGTGTAGGTGTTATTGTCGGGATTGGCAATGTCAATGGTGACGGAATGGCTGCTGGTATTGGGGAAATAGCCGGACTGATAGTCCTCGTTCAGCTCTGTGCCGGTTTTGGCGTTGAAGGTCTTGGTGCTGCCAGCCAAAGCACTGCCGGTGGTGGGAGCTGCAATTTGCGTGCCGTCCGCCAACTCATACTTAACAGTATAGGTCATCAGCGTATTGGAGCTCCACTTGGCATAGAGGTTCAGATCGCGGTTGACAGGCATGGAGAAGTCAAACGCCTTTTCCTCGCCGGTGTCGCTGGTGTAGAACCAGCCGACGAAGGTGTACTGACCATTTACGGGTTCTTCCGGGGAATTTGTAACTGCTGTGCCGTGAGGAACATTCTGCCAAGTATGCAGCGCGTCCGCGCCATTCTCCATCGCATCCTTGGTCTGGTACGCCTTGACCGTGTGGGTCTTGGGCGTCCAATGCGCATGGAGAACCATCGAGCCAGCAGGCATCGTTGCGCCGGTAAAGTCGAACTTTCCGCTTTCGGAGAAAAACGGATCCGTATACCAGCCGTCAAATTCATACGCATTGGCTTCCAGCGTATCCGGATAATCGGGCGTGAAGCCCTCGCCTGATAAATCTGCCTGATAATACTTTGTCTCTGTTTTCACAACAGCGCCATAATTGACGAATCTCAGATCGTATGCGTTGCGGGTATAATAGAGGTATGCCTTGTTGCTATTGTCAAAATTGGGTACTTTCTTATCTCTCTGCGTATAGCCTGTGATCGGATAATAATCTTCGTCGTAAGTTAGAGTAATACCGCTACCTTTAACTGTAACCGTGTGATACAGGTAATAAGTTTTGCCGCCGTCTTTTCTCGTTGTGGCACCGGCCGGGGCGCTCATTCCCGCAGGAACTTCCAGATAGTAATACCATTCATATGTACTACCCGACCATAACGTCTTCGTCATGGTAATATTCTGCCCGGGCATTTTCTCAAGGAACGAGTAATACTTGCCTGTCACGCTGGACTTGAACACATAGCCCTGTGCCAGCAGGGACTTGATGGGGTCGGTTCTCCAGACAGAAGTAATATCGGAGTCATATTTTGCGGTAATGACCAAGTCTTGCGTCTCGTAGCAGCTGTCACTGTGGGTATGTTCCGACAGCCCCAATTTGCAACAAGAATCTCTATGATACCAGTGGGAAATGCTGGTTCCTCCATATTTGCAGCAGCTATCGCTGTGACTATGCTCAGTCTTTCCACAGTTCAGAACGTTTTCGCCGCACCCCTTGAACGTCAGCGTATACGTATTTCTCGTATAGTACACATTCAGCACAGTAGAGCCGTCGCCCTTGACGGTGACAGTCTCGGCCTTGGCGGCATTATAGGTAAAATGCTTGTCGTCCCGACCGGTAAAGCTCTGATTCTTGTAGTCCTCGCTCTTTTTCTGCGTACCGGGCGCTACATCGGCGGGGGTATACGTTCCGGCTACACTGTAGCCGTCGTCATCGGCGTTCTCGTACCAGAATACGACGGTGAAGCCGGATTCCCCGATCTTCCAGCTTGCCGTGTAGCTGGTGTTCTTCGCAGGCATGGCGGTGGGAACCGCAGGCGTCCACTTGTCAAAGGTATAGCCGGGCTTGGCGGGCGTGCCGACGTTGATAGCCGCGCCGTAGCGGGCGTAGATGGGTTCTACGCCGTAGCCGCCGTCCAGATTGAAGTTCATCAGATAGTAGTAGCGGTCATAGTAAATTTCAACCACCGTGCTGCCGTCTGCCGCGATTTTGGTCGTGGTATCGTAGAGCAGGGAGTAGAAGCCGGTATCGTCCGTCTTTGCAAGTCCTTCACCGACCGCAGACTCGGTATAGCCCTTCTTTGTCTCGGTATTTGCCAGCGTGTACCCGTCATTGGAGACGTTCTGCCGGTAGTGCTTGACCGTAAAGTCCACCTCTGCGGGCTGATATGTAACGGTGTAGGTCTTTGCCTCGGAGGTGTTCACGTGAACCACCGCTTCGCTGGGCGTATAGCCCACCACCACGGGACTCTGAATGTCCTGCGTGTAGGTGCTGCCTGTGGCAACCTGGGCGCTCCACGAGGGAGCGGCCTGCTTGCCGTCTTCAAAGATGTAGTTGATGAGAATGGTATAGGTCGTAGGCGGTTCCTCTGCCGGAGGATCATTTACCGGCGCCGGGTTATTTGCCGGGACGGGATCGCTCACGGGGGCAGGATTCCCCAAAGGGTCAGAATCGTCATCGCTCTCCGGAGCCGGTTCCGTGTCTGCATCGGATTCACCATCAACAGCGGGCACATTGTTCACAACCGGCGCACTGTATGCAGCAACTGTATCTGCCGGAGTGATGACAGGCTCACCGATAGGCTGTGCCTCAGAGATAACCGTTCCAAAGGCGGGAGCTGCTGCGGCAGCCCTGCGCATGGCCGTATCCGGCGAAATCTGAACCGTCACGGTATTGCTGTAGGAAACATTGCCCACGTCGTTGGTCAGCTTGCAGCGGATCTCGGCAGCGTCGCCATTGAGGAGATTGGCAACAAGGCCATAGCTGAGCTCCAGCGTGTTGCCGCTTGTGCCGATGATATTCGCCCAAACGTCGCCGCTGACATGAATCTGCCATTGATAGCTGCCGGAGCCGGTCTCGGCAACCGCCTTCAGCGCCATTTTATCGGTTCTCTTTAACAGAACCGATTCCGCAGCTGCTCCGTTGCTGCCGTAAATCCGGAGTCCATTTCCGTTTTCAAACGCCGTGGTCAGCGCTGCTGGAACCAGACTGACCACCATCACGCAGCAGAGGAACAGCGCCAGAATTTTCTTCTTCATATGCCTTTATCCTCCTTCTTACGGTTTCGGCCAGCCCTGGGCGTCCAGGACGGTTGCGCCATTGTTGGCTGTCTGCACGGCCTGGGCGAAAACGTCCACCGTCGCCGTGGCGTTCTGATATTCGTTCCCCATGGCGGTGCCAAAGGTCACGGCGGTGAAAATGGGCGCTGTAACCTCGCCGGGTTTCAGGGCTTTGGTGGAATAGTAGTAGCCGTCCCGTTCCGTCCAGTCGGTGGTGTTGAGCGTCAGCTCTACGAGACCGATGTCGGGCGTACCCTCACCCTGGAGTCTGATATTCTTTTCCACCTTTACCCGCACCCACGCTTCGGACGCACCGGTATTCCTGATCTCCGCAATTTTCGTAACGGTCATACCGGGCATGATACCGGTCAGGTCTTCAAAGGGCGTCTGCCTGCCCTCGTCCGCCCATTCCTGCACCGCGATCTCCACGCCGCCGGTGGTGATGACGTTGTGCGCCGTACCCTCCGAGGTGAAGTACGCAAGGGTTCCGGCGGCAAGCGTGGCGATGCAGATAACCAGCACGGACAGAATCAAAAGTTTTCGCTTCATAGTTCTTGCTCCTCTCAAGCTGATATTGCCCTATCTCCCGGACGGGAGACAAAATAGACTTTCATGATCACGTCAGACCATATGACAGCATCCGGGGTTTGACCGGGTGCTCTCATATGGTCTGTACCCCGGGGGGTGCAGACCATGGAACAAAGGAATTACTCTGCGTCAAAAGCGGCAAAAGCAGCTTCCCAAGTGACAAAGCCGTCTGCCTGGATTGCCTGTGCAACTACCTTAACAGAGTCGAAAGACTCGGCATTTGCATTGTCAATACCTGCTGGAATGGTGACAGTCTGGAACATTGCGGTGGTATCAGCATCTGCCGCCAGAACGCCGTCATACTTCAGGATGAACTTGGCATCGAACTGACCGATGGTAAACGTATCGCCGGCTACTACGTCGACAACGCTCCAGCCCTCACCCAGTTCGCCGACAAGCAAGTTCAGCGCAGCCTTGTAGCCGTCATTGGGGAACGTCTCTTTGAAGTCCGGATAATAAGCAGCAACAAGGTTCATCCAGTTGCTGACATTCACTGTTGCGCGGATATACGCACCATTATTGCCAACGTTATGAACGATTGGATCCTTGGTTACAACAGCACCCGGATAAACCTCATATGCGTTTGAGGTTACACGGTCGCCTTCAGGATTATTGACATCCGTTTCATCGAGCGTGATTTTGACATTTCCCATGGTAAAAGTGTTCTCAGCCGTCTTGGTATCGCTGAAGTACGCGAGAGATGCGCCTACCACGGCGATGGCGACCAGCGCCACGCACAGGAAAATTGCGGTGATTTTCTTCTTCATGATGTACTGCTCCTTATCATTATTGTTTTTTCTGCGCCCGCGCGCAGGGAGTTACTCAGGGATTTGCGGCAGCCCATGCGGCGGCAGCAGTGTCCATGCCGTCCTTCTGGACAGCATAGGCTGTGAAGGTCAGCTTGGGCTGGGTGATGTTCGCGATGTCCTCTTTCGTCAGAGAATTGCTGACGGTAACTTTATTGCCATTGAGAACATAAAAGTCGGTATCAGCAGTCACGGCACCAACCTCGCGGTAGTAAACATTTGCGGGAATGTCAGTATCATCGCCCTGCGTCCAGCCGTCAGCCACGGAGTAAGTTACCTTATCGGCAACAAACGTACCTTCTTCCTCGACCTTGACGAACAGCCAGCAGGCTTCGGAGCCGGCCTTAACCGTCACCTTCGGGTCTTTCTCGATATCCACGCCGGGGATGATCTTGGCCTGCTGGTTTGCGGGCTTTGTCTCGGTCAGCGTAATGTTGATGTCTCCGTATGTAAACGTGTTGACAACGGGGTCGGTTTTGGCAACCAGCCATGCAACCGTTCCGCCTACCGCGCAGCCGAGCACCAGCACCAGTGCCAGCATCAGGACGAACAGTCTGCCGCTCACGCTGCGGCGCTTTTCGTAATGCTTCATTTCACTCTTCCTCCTTTCCTAAGGATTTCGCGATTGGGTCTTTATTTCAGCAAGCGGGAAGCCCTGCCTGTTGGGATCGTCAGTTGAAGGCAGCCCATGCCGCGCCGGCATCGGCAAAGCCGTCGGCCTGAATGGCATAGGCGTTGACGGTGATGGTCATACCCTCGATGGTGGCAAGCTGCTCCTTGGTGACGGAGCCGGGTACGGTGATGGAATCAAACAGGGCGTCCAGCGCAACGTCACCATCGGGAGCGCTGACAGCCTCTTTGTACCAGAATTCATAGGTACGGGTGTTTGCGGCCGCGTCCGGGGTGTTGCCCTCGTAAATCCAGTTCGTATTGTCATAGCCGCCAAAGATACTGGTCAAATCAGCGCCGCCAGGGGCAAAAATAGCGTCCAGCTCATTGGCCTTGCTGAAGGTGACGGTCATCTTGACATAGCTGGGTTCACTTCCGCTGAGTACGGTGACCATGGGGTCTTTACTGTAGATATGCCCCGGCAGCAGCTTGTACGCATTGGTCTTCACACGGTCAGCGCCCTCAACCAGAGTGCCGTCCGGATTTGCCTTAGCCTCGTCCAGCTTGATCGCCACGGAGCCGACGGTGAAGGTATTTGTGACCGTATCGCTTGAGGTCAGGTACGCCATTGTTCCCAGCACCGAGGCGGCTACCAGCAATACCGCGCAGAGGGTCAGGAGCAGGGCCTTGCTTCTTGTTTTCATTTTTGAAAACCTCCTTGAAATTTATATAGGGAGCCTTGCGGCATTGCCCTTGAAAAAATGGGATGGCTTACGACCGCTTCCGTTCCGCCTCCCGCCGTATCAGAAGCTGTCGGAGTGCATCAGCGGCAGTATCGTCGTACTTTCCGGCTTCGACCAGATGGCAGAGCTTTTCGATTTCGGCATCCGTCAGCAGGCCATCGGTTTTTCGGCGGATTTCATCGGCCAGAGATTCCGGTTTCTCCGGCGGAACATCGGCCTCGGGAGCCGGGGCATCCGCGCCTTTGCCGCGCCGGGGCTTCTTTCCGTCCTTGTCGTCGGCAAAAATGTCCGGGAGGAAGACCAGCAGCAGAAGCACTGCCCCCGCGGAAATGGCAATGTACATTCCCGGAGGGTGCTGGATGTAATCCGCCACGTAGCCCAGATACGGGATGGAGAAGATCGGCGTACCAATTACATTTTTATAGTGGACAAGAGAACCGTCCTCGGCGTCATTCGCGTCGCCCTTGGTACGGAAACGAATAACGGTTGGGTCTTCCTCGTCCTGGACGACGCCCACGACCCGGTGGGTGGCGATGGTGTCCTCGTCCAGCATGAAGGTGATGGGCTGCCCCTCGGTGATGGTATAGGGGTCGACCTTTTTCACATAAATCAGCGCGCCCGTGTGATACGTCGGCTCCATGGAGCCGGACAGCACGGTGAACACCTGCAATCCAATGACCCGCGCGCCCACCAGCAGGAGCGCCAGGATTACCACCAGCGCCACCAGAACGGTACTGACGGTGTTCCAGATTTTCTTGAGAGAGCTGCTCATAGCGTAACCTCTTCCCCTAAAACCTCTGCCTTCACGTTCGGAACGACAAAGCTGTAAATCTGCTCGAATGCCCATTGGGTCGCCGCCTCGCTGTTTTCCAGCTCGCCATCCAAAAAGCGGGAGGCATAGAACAGCATTGTGAAAAAAATCTGATGAACCAACATATCCATGTTCGTTCCCGGCTTGAAGGATTTGCTTACCTTTTCGATCAGCGGTTTGAAGCACGCAAGGTGCCTTTCATAGGCATGGGCACGGTAGCTTGCGGAATAATAGTAGCGAGGGTAAAAAGCACAATCCTCAGGCCTTTGCAGAATAAAATCCCAGCTTCTTTTCCAGAGGATATACGCCCGCTCCTTCCACGGCAAATCCGGCATATGCATAACGGGAAGCGTCTTTTGCAGGAGATTGGCAAACCTAACATCTTCCATGTGAAGCGCCGCGCTGAGCAGCTCATCTTTATTGGAGAAGCATTTATAGATGTATGCCTCGTTCAGCTTCGCCTCAGCCGCGATGGCTTTGGTGGTAGCTTTCTCCATACCGTCCCGCGCCACAACGCGGACGGCACACTCCATAAATGCCTGTTTCATGCTTTCTTGTTCCAAATCGTCATCCTCCGTCGGAAATAGAGGCGGTCACTTATCCAACCCCAAAACAGGCAAACTGCCCTCAGCCGCGGGCTGACCAATTTGCCAAAAGGCCGCGCGTCCTTTCGTGGAGTTTGCCCCTCCACGAAAAAAATGGTCAGAAACAGGCAGGTCGTATAACAAAAAAGCGCCCCATCTGACAGCATTCATGCTGCCAGATGGGGCGCTTTTGACTAAAAGATAACGGCAACCAGCTTTTTCAGCCGGTTGCCGTTTATGCGCAAAAGGTTTGGTTCCTACAAAGTTATAGGCGTTTCTGTTTCCTACATGATACACATAGCATCACCAAAGGAGAAGAACCGATACCGCTGCTTCACCGCTTCTTCATAGGCGTTCAGCACATGCTCACGGCCTGCGAAGGCGGATACCAGCATAACGAGGGTGCTTTCCGGGAGATGGAAATTGGTGATCAGACCGTCCATGGCCTTGAAGGTATACCCCGGGTAAATGAAAATATCCGTCCATTTGGACTTGGCCTCGAAGGTGCCGTCGTCGTTTACCAGGGATTCCAGGGTGCGGCAGGAGGTCGTGCCTACGCAGATGATGCGCCCGCCGCTTCGCTTCGTCTCGTTCAGCATTTTTGCGGTTTCGGCGTTCATCATGCACAGCTCGGAGTGCATGTGATGTTCGGTCACCTCCTCCGCCTTTACCGGGCGGAAGGTGCCAAGGCCAACATGAAGGGTCACAAAGGCTTCGTTTACGCCCTTTTCCCGGATTTTCTCCAACAATTCTTTGGTGAAATGCAGTCCCGCCGTGGGCGCGGCAGCAGAGCCGACCTCCTTAGAATAGACGGTCTGGTACCGCTCCTGATCCTGAAGCTCCTCCTTGATGTAGGGCGGCAGGGGCATTTTTCCCAGGCGTTCCAGCACTTCCAGGAAAATTCCCTCAAACTTAAATTCCACCACCCGGTTGCCGTCCTCCTGCACCTCCCGGACAACGGCCGTCAGTTCGCCGTCTCCGAAGATGACCTCGTTGCCGACCTGCATTTTCCGGCCTGGCTTGCACAGGCACTCCCAGCATTTATTCCCCAAGTCCCGCAGAAGCAGCACCTCCACCACGCCGCCGGTAGGGCGATGCCCCATAAGCCGTGCAGGCAGCACCCGGGAATCGTTCATCACCAAGCAGTCGCCGGGGTTCAGATAGTCGATGATGTCGTAAAAATGCTTGTGCCGAATCTCTCCGGTTTCCCGGTTCAGCACCATCAGCCGGGAACCGTCCCGCCGCTCCAAGGGCGTCTGGGCGATCAGCTCTTCCGGCAGATCATACCAAAAATCATGTGTTTTCATGGTTTTCCTCCCTATTCTCTGTGCCCACAGTATAGCCCATTTTTTCCCGTTTTGCAACAGACAAAATACATTCCCCCGGCATAGACTGGCGTGGAGGTATCAGCCTATGAAACAACCATTCTTTACAGGAGCCTGTACGGCACTCGTCACCCCGTTTCTTGGGGGAAAGGTCAACTATCCCATGATGGAGCAGCTGCTGCGCCGTCAAATCGACGCAGGCATCGAAGCCGTGGTGATCTGCGGCACCACCGGAGAATCCGCCACCCTGTCCGACTGCGAAAAGCTGGAACTGTTCCGTCGGGCGAAGGCATACGCCGGGGACAGCTGTCTCATCATCGCCGGAACCGGGTCAAACTGCACCGAACACGCAGCGGCGCTGAGCCGTGCGGCGGAGGGCGCGGGAGCGGACGCGCTGCTCGTGGTCACCCCCTACTACAACAAGGCCACGCCGGAGGGTCTGCTCGCCCACTACAGCGCCATCGCCGGAGCGGTACATATCCCGGTCATCGCCTACAACGTCCCCTCCCGCACCGGCGTCGATATTCCCGTGGAGGTCTACGGCCGGTTGTCCCGGATTCCCAATCTGGCAGGCGTCAAGGAAGCGTCTTCCAGCATCTCCAAAATCGCAAAGCTCTGCGCCGCCTGCCCGGATTTTCCCGTTTGGAGCGGCAACGACGATCAGGCGGTGGCGGTGATGTCCCTGGGCGGGCAGGGCGTTATTTCGGTTCTGTCCAACGTCGCCCCCGTGGAGACCCAGGCCATGGCCCAGGCGGCACTGGCGGGAGATTTTGACACCGCCGCAGCGTTACAGGCAGAGCTGCTGCCCCTGATTGAGCTGCTGTTCTGCGAGGTCAACCCCATCCCCGTAAAGGCCGCCATGCAGCTCATCGGCTATGACTGCGGAGGATGCCGTCTTCCGTTGACCCCCATGAGCAGCGAAAATCTGGAAAAGCTGAAAAAGTACCTGCTGTAAACGAAAAACGCCGTCCCGTTAATGGGTGGTCGTAAAGCAGTGAATGTAGCGTATCGCAGCCTCTTGGCTCTCCCTTTGGGAGAGCTGTCACCGAAGGTGACTGAGAGGGCGCTGCCCACTGGCTTCCCCTCTCCGTCTTTGCTTTGAAGTGTACCCCATGTCAAGGACATTTTAATTCTGAGGGGTAGAAAAATTT
>ERZ839767.4765-NODE-4765-length-13241-cov-3.010541_pt1 | contig 13241 bp, 10 predicted proteins | sample MGYA00519879_ERZ839767 | MGnify/ENA primary metagenome ERZ839767 (study PRJEB31850, sample SAMEA3708852) | human gut metagenome | biome: human gut; feature: human-associated habitat; material: faeces | place: China | collected 2014 ...
TTACTACACCAAAGGGCTGTTAGTAGTTGTTGTGCACTTGCAAATGCCGAATAAAATGAAAGTGAATGAACATCAATCGGAGCACCATTATATATTTCGGTTGCATATTGAAGAATTATTTTTCCTAATTCGTTTAGTCCTTCTACCTCGCTTTGTCTAGTAGGATCAACAGTTGAAAATCCACCAAGCAAAATAACCTCTAGTAGTTTTGAACTAAAGTTTTTACTTGTTAAAAAAGAATATTCTGGCAAACATATACTGACCATATAAATATTTTCATTGCCCAAATATGATATCTCAACTTCATTCTGTTCATTTTTTAAAAGCAATTTTTTATTCTTAAGCAAATTCTTTTTGTGTCTAAAAGCTTGCTTCTGTGCCTTAATCATTCCCTTAGATAATTGTTGCAAAGCTGCCACATCGTCTATTTTATTGAATTCATCTTCAATTTCCGTCTTTTTTACTTCAATAAAACAAATCCTATTAGTATCTTGCATTACCATATCACAATCAGATTCATCATCTTGAGTAGTGTATTTACCATTACATACAGAATAACCTTTTTTAGAAACCTCTGCTCGCAGCATATTTTCCATCAAAGGGCCCAATTTTCGGTCTAATATGTTAAATTTTGCTTTTATCATATCATAAGCAGCAAGATAAAAACCAAAGCCTGCAAAATGATAATCAATATATAAGTATTTTTCAAATGGAAACCTAATAAGAGGTCTTGTGTAAAAATCCACTTCGCCTTCTAATGAGTTAAATTTACTATTAACTTCTTTTATTGGTTTTGATATATCTTCGAGTATAAGTTTTATCTTATAGTTGGCAACCTTCGTTTTTCTATGAATTTCTTCTAAGTTCAAAAAAAGATAAGGTTGTTCCAACATCATAAGATATTCTGCTATACAATAATATTCCCTGAAACTATATTTCTTTTCAGCCTTATCAAAAAACGGCTTAATTAGGTGTTCTAACAATAACAATATGTATTTTTGGTTATATTGTTTAGGGATGCACATTTTATCAAAAATAATCTCATTGCTAAAATACAAAGGGAAATTTTCTACTCTCATCATGGAGTATTCCATTCCTGATTCACTTTGTATATCTAATACATCAAGCCAAGCTCTTGCAATTTGAAAGACTTCATCAACCTTGGTCTCTATTAAAGTCAAATCTCTATATCCTATGTTTGCACGAAGGTGTTTTATAGATAAATTGAGCAAAATATTCCTAGGTTCATTTCTCTCATCTTTCGAATTTCTTAATATATTATAGAGGTCGAATATAGGTATGTGTTGATTAAAAAATTCATCAAAGACTTTTCCTAAAACATAATTTCCACCAATGGCATTGATTTTTTGTTCGATTAAATCAAATAATTTTTGGGAGTTATCATCACTACAAGAGAAACCTCCGTATTCAATTTCCGTATTAATATTGTAGTTTTTTAAAAACTTTGCTGCTTCTATCATTCTATCAAGTTGGGTTTGTGGTATATCTATTGAAAAATCCGGAAGCATTAGTCCACAAATAAGTAGTTGCTCAATTATATCTTCCGCTACCTTATAATAAAACTGATTCCCTAAATACGCTTTTAAATTTGTTAATAGCTGTAATTGTTTACTACAATCCAAATTTTGCATTTTAGAAAGGATGTAGTAATATCTGCTTATTCTATTCAAAAGATTTATATTAAAGATCTTGCCCTCACGTTCCATTTTTAATAGCTCACGTTCTGTTACTTTTGTCGTTTCAACATCTGCTTCGTATGAATATATGGCAAGCTTGGAGCACTTTTCTTTAATTTTATCTTTATTTTCTTTTATTGAAATGTTTTGAGCGATTACTTTATCAATCACGGAAATTACCAAATTCCATCTTTTAGAGTTTTCAATGTTTTTCATATTTTATCCTCGTTTATGCATTATAAAGTCAAACTTTTGTAACATTAACAATTACTTTGTTTGCTTTTAATTGTATTTTTTCTTACATTATAGCACAAATAAGAATTTTTTTCAAATTTTATCCGCACATTCGTCAAATGGAATGCCCTTTGATAAAATGAAGATACAAAATTAAAGGAGGCGTTTACGCTATGAAAGAAAAATTTATTGAAAACGGAATTGAATATGTAAGAAACGAAGATTACTATATACCGAATCTAACCGTACCCGATGATAATGTTTATAACATCGGAAAATATGGCAGGATGCACGCAAAATTTATTAAAGAGAACAGACCTTGTTTTTATACTACAAAGATGATTGACGGGAATTGGTTTGCCTATCTTGAAGAAATTGACACAACAGCAAAGGAAATGGTTGACCGATTGATTAAAGAATTAGTTGCCAAACAAGGTATTGACGAAGAACTCAAAGTCAAAGACCAATCCGCTTGGATTTCCGCAATGGGACAGATAAAACACACAGCAGAAGAATTTGTTTTTGAGGACTTTGTATATGGCAGATATGATTTAAAATGAGGAAGTATATCATTATACCAATTTAATTATTTTGCAGACAAATACTACAGAGCTATCAAATATTTTGTAGTCTGTTATGGTAAGATGGGTAAGATGGGTAATATCAAACGCATAACACTTAAATCAATATTAAAAGACAGGAAAGTCGCAGCTATTCCTGTCTTTCAATATTATAATTATTATTTTTTAATTAACATATTTTATCTTTACAAAGTAATTTTTTTCGCATCAGAGATAGGCTTCAGTGTATTAAAGCTACTCCACCACATTAATTTAGCTGTTTTAGCATTTTGGGGAGAGGAGACGCTTATTTGTGTTTCGGTGTCATTAAAGCTTTTGAACGATATAAATTTTCCGCTTTCATCATAAAAGGAAACTAATATTATCCCCGTGGCGTTTTCCTTGCTTGTCAATGTATAATCAACATTATTTACTTTAATGTTTACACTCCGTCTTGATGTGATAATTGCTTTTCCTTGTACCGAACCGACCTTTACAGGATTTAGGTCACCGTCAACTATATCACCTTCATCAAACGAAACCGATATATCATAACTTCCTTCTGTTTCAGGAGCTGTAAATGTCAGATACGCAATAACGCCGTTGGAAGTATCAGCTTCCAAGCCATCCCACACAAGTACAAACGGGCCGGAGGAATAGCTCCCGGGTTTTGTCATTGCCAAACTTGAAAAACCATCTCCTCTTGCTATATTCGTTAATGTAAGTGATGTGCTGTAATCAAATGTTAATGTTGCCCCGCATATCCCTGTATTTCCGGCAATTCTTACAGGCACGGTAAAGCTTTCTCCCGGTTGTGCTGTAACAGTATCAACTGTAATTGTCGTACCCGAAACAGGTGCAGAATCTTCAACAGTGATACTTCCGTTTTTCAGAGTTACATTAACAGGTGAAAGTGTTCCGTCAACGATATCCCCCTCATCATATGAAACATTTATACTGTATTTTCCGGCATTTGACGGAGTCTTAAATGTCAGAACTGCAATGGTTCCATTGGTGCTGTCGGCTTCCATTCCATCCCAAACAACAGCAAACGGGTTGGAGGCGATACTGCCCGGTTTTGTCATGGTAAGATTCGGCAGAGCCGAACCTTTTGTTATACCTGTTAATTGCAAATTTTTATCATAAGAAATAACTATATTTGCACCGCATATACCACTGTTGCCCGACAATGTTATCAGTACATCTACCGTTTCGCCGCCCATTGCTGTTACATCACCTATATTTATTTCGGTATTATTTGCATAAACAGCGCTAACAGGAATAAGCAACAGGCATATAAGGAATGAAAAAATAAATGTATGTATGATTTTTTTCATAAATATTACCTCACATTTTCTGCGGATATGCGCATAATCGGCGCATATCCGCCTGTTCATCATGTTAAATTGTTACTTAGTCCTGTATTGTACATATTCTTGTATATTGGATATGTTGTCACCGGACGGATAGGATGACGATTCTTTATCTTCACTTCTGTTAAAGTAATATGTGTAGATTTGGTATCTGTCACGGTATCTCCATTGATCTTTCTGGGCATATTCATTATCTTCCCACCAAGTGTATTCGCCGTTTAACCAAGTTGTAAAACATCTAACGCCGTTATTGCTCTTGTAATATTTATCAGCTTTGCCATTGTTCCACCAATATGAATAAGGCGTTGTATCCCATGTTTCCCACCAGGTATTTTCATATACAGCCGAACCGCAATTTGGGCATGTAGTATAACAAGGTACTTTGTGTAGCCAACAACTTGAATTTGAGCAAGTATAGTTATAGTACCTATATACATGATGTTTTTCAACTTGCCTATAATCGTTTCCATCCACACTGTTATCTTGCCAACCAGTCCATCCACCCCAGTCACTCCAAGCCCATGTTGAATTATATAAATTCCAACCGCTTAGTGATGAAGAAGATGACGTTGTATAGTAGGTTTGCGTGTACCCCCACTTTCTATCGACTACTTCTGCTCCGGCGGGAAGACTCGAGGCAGAAACCCAGGCAGATACACTGTTATGATTCCAATGCGCATATAAGGTTATGTCTGTAAGTTCTGTCATTATGCTGTCTTCTGTTATCTTTTCACCGCCGTCTGCTTCGGTATACCAACCGTCAAAGGTATAATAATCCCTGCTCGGCTTGGGAAGCTCACCAAATGTGCTGTTATACGGAATCGTTATATATTCCGTTCCAACAGTACCGCCGTTAGCATCGAAATATACGGAATGCATACTCAAATAGTTTTCAAAATCCTCGTCAGATATATAGATTATTTCACCGTCAGAAACAGTAATATAGTTTTCGCCGGAGATTGATCCGTTTACGAGTAAATTTCCGTTCACATTTAATTTTCCTACAACACTGCTGTTGAGATTTGAAAGAGATATATTTTTGCACAATACTGTATTTTCGCTATCTGAAATCAAATTAATAGTTCTGTTCAGAACCAAATTTGTGTCAGCAGCTTTGAGAACAAGTGCATATCCGTTGCAATCAACTGTTACACGGTCAAGCGTAACATTCTCGGAAGATAACTCCATAGGAATTTGAGTGTTTTCCGTAAATGTAACTCCGTTAATAATTGTTGTATTTGCGTCTGATTTTATGCCAAGTCCCTTATATTCTTTATCCTTACCCTGGAGTTCAAATGATGTTATTTCTCCAATATCAAACAGCATATTTGCGGATTCGCTTTCGGGTATAGCGGAAATATCCAGAGAAATGCGCTCAGCGCCGCAGGAAGCAACTGACTGTGCCATTTGAGCACTTGAAGCAACCGCCTTAATATTCGGAACATTTTTGAAGGCATCTGTTCCTATCTCCTCTATATTTTCCGACAAAGTAAAGTCACTGAGCGAAGTACAACCGCTGAATGCATTATCCGCTATCTTCGTTACATTAGGACAAATTACTTCTTTAAGCGAGGTACAGCCCTCAAATGCAGACTCGGGAATTTCATCAATAAAACTGCTTAAACTTACTCCTACAATATCCGTATTGTCTTTAAAAAGACGGGGGCTGATGCCTTTTATCTTAACAGAACTGAATGTACCGTCATTATTATCCACCCGAACATAGGAAGGAATAACTACCATGTTATCAGGATTGTTTTGGTTCGGTGCATAACCTTCAACGATTCCCGTATCAAGGTCAATCGTTAAACCGTCTGTTTTGATAATTCTGCCGTTTACATACTGATTTACATAGTACGGGATTTCAAAAGGAATAACACTCGTTTCGTAATCATCAAATGTTCCGTCCCATGAATAATCCAAATACTCTTTCGGAGCGTCATCACCGTTCGAACCATCACCAAGTACACTGTATGTATACACAAAATATTCTTTCTTTGCTACATCATAACATACAACGGCAAAGACATGAGCTGTTCCGGACATAACCATTCTGTAATTGCCGTGTGTATTACCCGTGCTTGAAAATGATGTAGTTTTTGTTTCAATCTGCGAATTGGAATAGGTAAGCGAACTGCTGAATTCATTACTGCTGGTATCGGTTGATGTGAGAGCGTTAGATTCGCTGTTGCTTCCACCCTCGGCATAAGAAGAACCGTATCCATACTGCTGGCTTATCATTTTTGATACAGCCTTTGAAACAGTGTTGTTTTTACTTACTGTATTGCTTTCGCTGTAACCGGAAGATGTGTTCCAAGATGATTCATCAACGGATGCATGTGACTTTGTATTGGTTTTATCAAAATTTATTCCCCATGAATTGGTTCCGGATGAGGTTCTCTTGCTGCTCTCGCTATAATTTTCTGATGTACCGATTTCAGCACCGATTTTAGCTCCTATACCGGCGTATTCTGCTGATATTTCAGAAGATATTTTGGTATTTACACCCAATTCATATGACGAACCTTTTTCGACAGTTTGAGTATTGGAATGACCGTTGTTTATCGAGAGATTATATGTTCCTCCGCTTGTATCGGTCGTACTTTTTTTGCCGCTGTTACTCTGTGCAACATTGTAAGTTCCGGTAGAGCTTGTAGCGCTCTGCTCTGCTTCTTCTCGGGATTCACCGGTCTGGTCAATATATGACTGACTTACTTCCGTTGTTTTCTTCCAATCATTTGACAATGTCCAAGTGGATGAATTTGTGGTAGCATTCGATATTTTATTTGCAACTGTTTTTGCATCAGTAACAGAAATGGTGTTTTGGTTTGTCATTGAAACAGTTGAAATCAAACCGTTGGCACATTGTAACTGCAATGTAGTATAAAGCGGGATATTCTTAATTGTTCCTATTTCATACCCAAATAAGATAAGCCCGTTTTCAGAATCCTCGCACACGATAGGTTCGCCAAGATTTTTTACTGCCTCAGCCTTCGCCCTGTCACTCGACCAATTTGCATATAAAACCATATCCCCTGTTGTTCCGACAGGAATGGTTTTCCACATTTTTCCGTCTTTGTCTGACCAGCCTACAAATGTATATTTATCAAGAGTGGGTATGGGCAGGAGTTTTTCTACGCCGTAAGTATATGTATCATCCGCCTGCGGTACCATATCACAAGCATATTGAATTGTGTATGTATTTTTCAGCGGAGGAATTGTCTCTTGTTTAACAAGAATTTCATTACATACAGAACAATGCTGTCCCTCTGTTTTACCCGGTGTGGTATCGGTAGGTTCAACTCGTGCGTCTACAATAATTGTATGCCCGCTTGACTTTATAGTAATATCCTTGGCATCAACAACCGTGTTTCCGTTCTCGTCACTGAAATATTTATCGCATTTTGAGCAGTGCCAATATGCAATATTTCCGTCTACAGTACATGTCGCAGCCTTATATTCGGTTGCCGTTAATTCATGCTCGCAGTCAGCTTCTTTAGGCTTGCCAGGTTTTAATTCAACATTGTATCCGTTGGGTAATGTCTGACAGCCGTCTGCTACATAACGTCTGAGCATAATTATGTCTGTCGAATTGAATTTTCCGTCCGCATTGACATCACCGGCAAACTCATTTATAGTCTGCTCATATTTACCTGCTATGTGGCGTCTGAGCATAATAATGTCTGTTGAATTAATTTTTCTGTCACTGTTTAAATCTCCGGGCAGATAATCAATGACCGTTATACAGCCGTTTACCAGTTCGGGGTTTATTGCACTGAGGTTTCTGTCGACAATATCTCCGCTGTCATACGAAACATTTATCATACATTTTGTTCCTGCAGCAGTGTTTTCATTAACCGCAAACTTCAATGTAATAACATTTCCGTCTTTAATGTCATTATCGTTTAAGTCCTGACCGTCCCATACAAAATTACAGGGTGATGAAAAATTACCCGGCTTTGTCATGGTTAATGCCGAAAAAGCGTCTCCCGATGATGCATTTAACAATGTAAGATTATCATCATAAGTGAATTTTAAGGTCGCACCCAAAATTCCGGGATTGTTTTTAATTGTAACTGAAATATTAACCGTTGAACCTGCTGTTTCAGCAACAGATTGAACGGTAATGATCGGATTTCCGTCAGCAAAAACAGAAATAGGTGCAAATGCTGACAGAATCAATATTATTGACAACAGCAATGATATTGATTTTTTAATTTTCATAATATTGCCTTCTTTCCGTAAAATATATTGATTGTCGGATTATGTATAAATACAGCATTATTTATTAAGCCTAATCGGATACTGTGATATATCCGTTTATTATTTCGGGGGATATGTTTTTTAAGTCTTTGTCAACGATGTCATTTTCAAAGTATTTTAATGTTATCGGGTATTTACCCTTCGGAGCTGAATCAGACACCTTAAAATTCATTATAAGTATATCTCCGTTATGTACATCTTCATCTTGAAGCTCAATGCCGTCCCAGAGGAATTTTGCGCCGTTTTCCAGCACTTTGGAAGGGGTCAGCTCAAGAATATCCTTAAAAGCCGAGCCGTTTTCGACGCTCAGAAGATTAAGGTTTACATCATCAAAATAAGCAGATAATGTCATACCCAAAATGCCGGGATTGTTGTTTACTCTTACAACAACCTGAACTTCGTCGTCGGGGCCGGCAAATACATTATCAGCAGATATTGTTACAGCACCGTTGTTATTTTGACTATCCGAGTCAGAACCTTTACCGCTTGAACCGCCGATTGATGTATTATTATTGTGTCCCTTATTCTCATTTGACGGTACAGATGTATCTGCAGGATTCCGGAACACCGGGAACCTATGATTTGGTTGTGAGTGATGTATGCAATTCCGAGGGAGATTCCATATTTGTGAAGAAGACAACCACAACGACGAATGGTGTTGAAACAACGACCTATTCTGCGACAGGGGTTGTTGTACAGCTCGGTGGAGCAACCTATACGGTAAATGACAATGATATTGATAAGGTAACAGGAAAGTATACCTTATCCGGTACCGGAACAGCTTCACAGGTATTGTTTGACTCAACCAGTGGTGAGTTCGTCGGAACGAAAGAGGCTGGTCTAACCAGACCGGCAACCTCTGTTTATGCCAACAAATCCATTTTGTTTAATGTGGTTACGGTGCCGGCTAACAGCGGTATTGATGATACGTTTACACATTATAATTCACAGAATGACTTAGGTGGTGTAGAAGTTGACGTAAGTTACTTGACACAGTATTCTAAGGGAGGCGTTGGAAACACATCGTACACCAGAGGTGGTGCTAATGGCAAGGGAGCAGGTAACATTGCCGGTGAGATGAGTGGCCTTTCTATTGATCAGTCCGGCAAGATCATTGGAACTTATACCAATGGTGAAAAGAGAGTACTTGGACAGATTGCAGTAACAACATTCTCAAATCCTTCGGGGTTGGAAGCAGTGGGAGACAGTTTGTTTGCAGCATCTATGAACTCGGGATTGTTTGATGGAGTTGGTATGGATATTACCAGTGACGGCGGTAAATTTACGGTTGGTGCGTTGGAAATGTCTAATGTTGATCTGTCTACAGAGTTTACGCAGATGATCACGACACAGCGTGGTTTCCAAGCTAATTCCCGCATTATTACAACTTCAGATACAATGCTGGAAGAATTGGTAAATTTGAAACGTTAACAGTATGAAACATACAGGATCAGCATGATGAATACTTCGTGGTAACAGGTATTTTGCAATATGGATAAATGGTTGCATAAATGTAGACCACCTATTGCGAATATCTGTTGCCATTTTTACATTATGGGAAGAAAGGTGAAGGTATGATTGACGTAACAAAAATGAATGGTATGAACATTACAATCAATTCTGATTTGATCGAGACAGTGGAAGATACGCCGGATACAGTGATCACATTGACTACCGGCCGGAAAATAATTGTAAAAGAGAGTAGACAGACGATAAAAAATTTAGTAAAATCATTTAAGAGAGAATGCACTTTTATGGAATGACATAGAAAGTACAACAAAATGAAATAAGGTGGTGGCTTAAGTGGATATAGCAACTTTAGTCGGATTGATTACCTGTGGGGTCATGGTATTTTTGGGAATTGTTACCGGTCCGGAGAAAATGGCAGGTTTCCGACACTTTTATGATTTGACATCCATTTTCATTACGCTTGGTGGTTCTATTTCTTGTATGATCATCCAATCTAAGAGTTTTGGAAAGTTTATTGAGGATATCAAATCGATTCGACTGGCAATGAAAGTTCAGCAGGCACATGAGGCAGAGGTGATACGCAATATTATCAATCTTTCCAATGTTGCAAGAAAAGAAGGCTTGCTTGCTTTGGAGGAAGCGGCGAATAACATAGAGGATGATTTCTTAAAGAAAGGAATCATGCTGATCGTTGATGGTACCGATCCTGAGCTTGTCCGCAGTATTATGGAGACTGAACTGGGAGCGATCGACGCAAGACATAATGAAAAGATCAATTTCTGGGCAAACTGGGCGGGAATGGGTCCTGCTTGGGGTATGATCGGAACACTGGTTGGTCTGGTAAACATGCTGTACAACATGGATGATATGTCTACGATAGGTCCGAATATGGCGGTTGCCCTGCTTACGACTTTGTATGGTTCGTTACTTGCTAACTGGTTATGTGTACCTATTTCCTTCAAACTTAAAATGAATAATGAGTTGGAAATTAAAATGAAGGAAGTTATGGTGGAGGGGCTTTTATCAATCCAGGCAGGAGAGAATCCTCGCGTGATCGAGGAGAAACTGAAGTCCTTCCTGGCGCCATCTGTTCGTGAACAGATCAATGAGCAGGATGGAGCCGCAGAAGGTGGTGAGGCGTAAATGGCAAAGAACAAAGAAGAGACAGAAATTAAGACAGACGGATGGAAAGATACGTTCTCTGATCTGATGAATTTGTTGCTCTGCTTCTTTATTCTCTTGTATTCCATGTCTTCGATCGATGAAGCGAAGTACGCTGAACTGGTCGCTTCTCTTTCAAATAGTGTTAGTATATTTAACGGTGGAGAAAAAGCAATTGGTCAGGGTCAGCTTATTTCCAGCGGTGCAACACAGTTGAATAATTTGGATAAATATTATTCAGATATGGGTAAACAGGCTCAGGAAACTGAGAATGCAGATGATCCAATGGCAAAGCTGGAGGCGAAACAGGCACAGGAAAAGAAAAAAAGAATGGATGAGCTGTACGGTGATGTTGTAAGGCAGACAGAAAAGAAGCAATTGGATGATGATTTGGATGTCACGATAGATGACGGATATAATTATGTTATGTTATCTCTGAATGGCAGTGTGTTGTTTGAATCGGGAAGTGCAGAGATTCAAAAAGATGCCAAAAAGATTTTGAACCGTATCGGAGATGTACTTAAAATGTATCCGAAAAATACGATCAAGATCGAAGGTCATACAGACAATGTACCGATTCATAATGCAAATTATTCCAGCAATTTATGGCTTTCCACGGCGAGGGCAACAAAAGTGCTGGAATATTTCCAAAAGCGGGGATTGAATCCCGATAATTTGGTAGCGTCCGGATGGGGTGATGTTCATCCGATCGCAAGTAATAAAACAAAGACAGGGCGATCTAAGAACCGTCGTGTTGAAATTAAAATATATGGAATGTCAGAAAATTGACAATAGTATATAATGGAGGCTTATTTATCATGAAGAAAAATATTTTTAGTGTCATCATAACGGCATTGACAGTTATCAATGTTGTCCTTACAGCAATTTTGTTTTTTGTGATGGTGCCAACGTTTACAAAAACCAACAATCTTTTGACGCAGATCGCATCTGCAGTGAATTTAGATCTGAATGTTGATGGGGATTCCAAAGGTGATGAAAACTATTCTTTAAAAGATCTTGAGACCGTAACGGTTGCGTTTGACTCTCAGCAGACACTTAATTTAAAAATAGGGTCTGATGGCAAGACTCATTATGCTCTTTTAGACGGCTACAGCCTCTCTGTTTATAAAGATGCGGATGACTATAAGGATGTCAGCGATATTTTGACGAACAATCAGGCAGAGATCACTGATATTATCCGTGCAGTGATTCAAAGCCATTCTTCGGATAACATTTCAGAAGATGTGATCAAAAAAGAGGCGTTAGAGCAGATACAGCAGCATTTGGATTCTAAAGCTGTGAAGAAGGTTATGTTGACGAATTTCATGTATCAGTGATAGACAGCGAGAAAAGTAATGGTTTCTTTTCTTTGGAATTTGTGCTATGATATTATAGTTGCAAAGACAATATATGTTATTGATAATTATAACAGGGATGTGAGGTGAAGAGAATGGGAGACACCCTGTCTCAGGAGGAAATTGATAATCTGCTCAGTGCATTGAGTACCGGAGAAATCAATCCGGATGAATTGGATGAGGCAGATGTAAAGAGTGTTAGAAATTACAATTTCGCCAGACCATCGAAGTTTTCCAAAGATCATTTGCGGACTTTGGAGATTATATTTGAAAATTACGGCAGACTGCTTTCGACGAATTTACCGGCATATTTGCGTAAGACAGTGCAGGTTGATGTGATGAATGCGGAAGCAAATGCGTACTCGGAGTTCTTAAATGCATTGTCCAATCCTGTGCTTCTAGGAGTAGTTGATTTTGCTCCGTTGGAAGGCAGCGTGGTAATTGAATTAGCATCTAACCTTGGCTTTGCGATTGTTGACCGTCTGTTGGGTGGTGGTGGAGAACCGCTGGAAAGGACTAGAGAGTTTACCGAGATTGAGTTGATTATTTTGGAGCGTGTTTTGGAAATATGCACCAATTTAATGATAGATCCATGGGCAAGCGTGGTGGAATTAAATCCACGTCTTGAGAGGATTGAAACAAATTCACAATTTGCCCAGTTTATTTCGCCAACAGAAATGACGGCAATCGTCACGATGAATATTCATGTTGGTGAGGTTGAGGGCTTGATGAATGTGTGTATTCCATATTCCTGCGTTGAGACAGTGATCGACAAATTAAATACCAAATATTGGTACTCAACGATCAAGGCAAAGGATGATGGAAGCTATACGGAAATAATTGAAAGCTTGATTGACAATGCCAAGATTCCAGTAAGGGCGATGTTGGGTAGAAGCTTGATCTCCGTAAATGATTTTATGAATCTTCAGATTGGAGACATTATCAAGTTAGATACCAAGACTGACGATGAGTTGGAGGTTTATACCGGGAATATTAAAAAGTTTTATGCTTTACCTGGTGCAGCTTCGGATTCTTACGCCGTAAGAGTGACGTCAGTAATAAGGGAGGAGCAATAAAGTATGGATGGAATGTTATCTCAGGAAGAAATAGATGCATTAACCGGCGGTG
>ERZ839767.4781-NODE-4781-length-13166-cov-5.076577_pt1 | contig 13166 bp, 12 predicted proteins | sample MGYA00519879_ERZ839767 | MGnify/ENA primary metagenome ERZ839767 (study PRJEB31850, sample SAMEA3708852) | human gut metagenome | biome: human gut; feature: human-associated habitat; material: faeces | place: China | collected 2014 ...
TGCCGTCCTCTTTCAGGGCGTTGAAGCAGCTGCCGTAGAACTCGCGGGTGAACAGACCCTCGGAGGGGCCGAAGGGGTCAGAGGAGTCCACGATGATCAGGTCGTACTCTTCCTCGCAGCGGCGGATATACTTCAGGGCGTTCTCAAAATAGATATGCACCCGGCGGTCATCCATACGGCAGGCATTGCCGGGCAGGTAAGCGCGGCAGGCTTCCACCACCTGCGGGTCCATCTCCACAAGGTCGATGCGCTCCACGCGGTCATAGCGGGTCAGCTCCCGCACCACGCCGCCATCGCCGGCGCCGATGACCAGAATATCCTTGGCCTCCTTGTGCACCGCCATGGGCACATGGACGATCATTTCGTCGTAGATGAACTCGTCGCGCTCGGTCAGCATCACGTTGCCGTCCAGCGTAAGCACCCGGCCAAACTCCGGGGTCTCAAAGATATCAATGCGCTGGTAATCGCTCTGCTTGGAGTAGAGCTGCTTATTCACACGGATGCTGTGCTTCACATCCGGGGTGTGAAACTCCGAAAACCAAAATTCCATCTTTTTCCCTCCTTATGCCAGAACATTCAGGTGCAAAATTTCAGGGTCCTCCGGGCCGGTCATGCTGCAGCCCTTGGCCTTGGCGTACTCGATGTAGTTCAAAATCTCCTTGGTGATGCGCTCGCCGGGTGCAAGGATGGGGATGCCCGGGGGATAGCACATGACGAACTCGCTGCACACCATGCCCTCGGTCTCCCGCAGGGGCAGGCTCTTTTTGGGGGCGTAGAAGGCCTCCTGCGGGCTGGCGGCCACCACAGGATCGATGTATTCCTGACTCAGCAGACCCGAACCATCGGTGCGGTAGCGGCGCTTGATCTCGGCCAGTGCACTGACCAGGCGCTCCACTTCCTGCGGGCGGTCGCCGATGGACAGGTAAGCAAGGATGTTGCCGATGTCGCCGAACTCGATCTGAATGTCATACTCGTCGCGCAGGATGTCGTAGACCTCGATGCCGGCCAGACCGATATCCAGCGTATGGACGCTGAGCTTGGTGGTGTCGAAATCAAAGACGGAATCGCCGTTGCACAGCTCCTTGCCAAAGGCATAGTAGCCGCCTACGGCATTGATCTCCTCGCGGGCGTACTCGGCCATGTCTGCCACCTGATGGAACACCTGCCGTCCCCGCAGCGCCAGATTGCGGCGGGAGATATCCAGACTGGACATCAGCAGGTAGCTGCCGGAGGTGGTCTGGGTCAGGTTGATGATCTGGCGCACATAGCCCTGATGCACATTGGGGCCGATGAGCAGCAGGCTGGACTGGGTCAGGCTGCCGCCGCTCTTGTGCATGGACACCGAAGCCATATCCGCGCCTGCCGCCATGGCAGACACCGGCAGACCGCCGCCAAAGTAGAAGTGGGTGCCGTGGGCTTCGTCCGCAAGGCAGAGCATTCCGGCATCGTGCGCCATTTTTACGATGGCACGCAGATCGGAGCAGATGCCGTAGTAGGTGGGGTTATTCACCAGCACGGCCACGGCGTTGGGGTGCTCCTTGATGGCCTTGGCCACCTGCTCCCGCTTCATGCCCAGCGAGATGCCCAAGCGCTTATCCACCTCCGGGTTCACATACACCGGCACAGCGCCGCACAGCACCAGCGCGTTCAGCACGCTGCGGTGCACATTGCGGGGCAGAATGATTTCATCGCCCCGTTTGCAGGCGGTAAGTACCATGCTCTGCACGCTGCTGGTGGTGCCGCCCACCATTAAAAAGGCGTGTGCTGCGCCAAAGGCATCGGCAGCAAGCTCCTCAGCTTCCCGGATGACCGACACCGGGTGGCAAAGGTTATCCAGCGGCTTCATACTGTTCACGTCCACGCCCACGCACTGCTGACCCAGAAAAGCGGTCAGCTCCGGGTTGCCGCGGCCCCGCTTGTGGCCGGGCACGTCAAAAGGCACCACCCGCATCTGCCGGAACCGCTCCAGCGCCTCGTAGATAGGCGCACGGCGCTGATCCAGCCGGGAACGCGCTTTGTTCTCGTTCATCTTTTCCTCCGTCCCTGTTCTCTTTTTGCACAACAAAAAAGCGCAGGCACTGCACAAATATGCAGACCTGCGCTTGGAAAAGCTTTTTCCGCGCTGATAAAGCACCCAGCCTTAAATGCCGGTGCTGCGCGTTATTTGCGATTCAAAAAGACGGGATGATGAGAGTCTATATAGCAACTACACTTTTACTACTCTTATTGACCGTTTCACAAGTCTGCGCATAGGCTGCGCAATTTCATGGTTGTAAAGGAACCAACTTATAAAATTCGAGCTTCAAACTCAATCAATAATGGCAGCTTGCGCCGCCGGTCGGCAGTGGACCCGGCTGTCCGTATGGCCTTAGCCCCGTTTGGGCGGTCCCGAGTAAATTGCTTTGAAAAGACTCTGCAAGGCGGTGTCTCTCAAAATCAACAAAAGAATAACATGATTCGCCGTATCTGTCAACCAAAACTTTTTGGCAGTCGCCCGCTGCGGGTGCGCAGGGCGGCGCTCGGCGCGCAAAATGGGGCGTTTTGTGCAAAAAAGCAGATGCCCTTCCCGCCGCAGTATGCTATAATAAAGGAACAATGAATGGAGAAAGAGGGTGTAGGGATGGCACTGCCAATCGCCATCGTAGAGGATCAGACCCTAGACGCCCAGCGGCTGGAGGAACTGCTGCAACAGCAGCTGCCCGAAGCCGAGTGCACATGGTTTACCTGCGGGGATGATTTTCTCCGCGCCGCAACAGAGCCCGGCTTATACGCCGTGGTGTTTCTGGATATCTGCATGGCGGGCACCAATGGCATCGAGACCGCCCGCCGACTGCGGCAGGCCGACCCGGAGGTGCTGATCGTATTCGTGACCTCCTCGCCGGAATATGTATGGGATGCCTTTCCGGTGCACCCCTTCGATTACCTGCTCAAGCCCTATCAGGAGGAAAAATTCGAGCACCTTGCCGCCGAGCTGCGGCGGGCGCTGCGCTGTAAGGAGCCGGAACTGGAGATCCGCATTGCCCGCCAGAGCATTCAGCTGCCGCTGTGCAAGGTGCTGTATGCCATTGCCCGGAACCACTACGTCCTGATCACCACCGAGGATGGCGAGTACCGTGCCATGTGCAGCTTTGCGCAGATCGAAGAAAAGCTTACCGCACGGGAAAACTTTATGAGCTGCAACCGGGGCGTTATCATCAATATGGACAAGGTGCTGCGGTTCGGAGAGGACTGCATCGAGATCTTGGACGGCACCTGCCTGCCGGTACGGCAAAAGGATAAATGCACCCTGCTTGCCCGCTTTACACAGTACCAGTTCCGCCACATGCGGCAGGAGCTGCATTGAGGAAAGGAGCAGCCGCCATGGATCTCGCCCTGTTCGGCCGTTATTTTCTGGATTTTGCACTGCTGTACCCCAGCGCTTTTCTGTGTCTGGCATCCCTGTGGGAAAAGCTGCGCACCCCCAGGCGCACTGCCTGCATTGCCGCCGGGTGCATCACCCTGCTGTGCATCGGCTGCGCCGCGCTCTGCACCGTGTTCAGGCAGAACAGCAATTCTCTCCTGCCCGCCATCGTACTGGTCTCCTTCTGGCTGCTGCGCTGGCGGGTAACGCCGGAAGTGACCGTAAGTCAGACCGCGTTTCTGTTTTCCATCTCTGCCGTGATGATGGCGGTTTGTTCCCTGCTGTCGACGGTGCTCAACGCCCAGGCCGAGGTCTCCAACCCACAGACTGTCTGCCTTGCCTCCACGGCGCTGCTGCGGCTGGGCTTGGCAGCGGTACTCACCGTGTTGTTCTGGTTCACCGCCGTGCAGTGGAGCCGGTGGCTGCTGCGGGAGTACAGCGGCGAAGCCTTCTGGCAGTCCGCGTGGCCGCTGCCCGCCCTCTATGCCGTTTTTCTGGTATACTGTATGCCGCTGAACCCCGCCGTGGTGCTGGTCGGGCGGCTGAAGATCATCTCGGTGCTGGCGGTGTCCATCTCGCTGTTCGGCATCTTTCTGCTGCTGTACGAGATGTACCGCGTTGCCCGGGAGTTCGCTCGCAACGCCCGGCTGGACCGGGAAAACCAGCTGCTGGCCATGGAATCCCGCCGATATATGGAGTTACAGACCTATCTGGACAACACCCGCCGTCTGCGGCACGACTTCCGGCAGCATCTGCATGTGATTGCCGGACTGACCGAGACCGGGCAGCTGGAGGAGCTGAAAAGCTATCTGCGCCAGTACGAAAGCGAACTCAGTGAGCACCGCCCCAGCCTGTGCGCCAACGCCGCCGTGGATGCGCTGGCCGGATATTACGACCACGCGGCCGGGCAGCAGAGTGTCCCTGTGGAGTGGAAGCTGGCACTGCCCCGGCAGCTGCCCATGCCGGAGGCCGATCTGTGCACCATTCTGGGCAATCTGCTGGAAAACGCCCTGCACGCCAGTCAGAAGCTGCCGCCGAAGCAGCGCCGGGTGCAGGTGATGGCGCAGATGCTCAGCCCCGCCATGCTGGGGCTTGTGGTAGAGAACCGTTACGACGGTGTACTGAAAAAGCAGCAGGGCATCCTGCACTCCACCAAGCACGAGGGCACCGGCATCGGGCTGGTATCTGCCGAGACGGTGGTGCACAAATACAACGGCAGTCTGCACTTGGAGACAGAAGAACACCTCTTCCGGGTGAATGTCCTGCTCAATCTGTAACCACCGGCAGACTAACGTGAAAGCGTTCAAAAAAGCAGCGCCGTCCTTTGCAGAAGGTTTTTTCTGCGAAGGGCGGCGCTGTATTATTTTTCAAGCTTTTCCGTGCTTTTTTGTGCAGTTTCCAGCTCGTCCACCCGCTTTTGCAGGGCGGTGATCTTGTCGTCCATTTTCAAAAATGTCCAGACCAGAACAGCCAGCACCAGCGCGGGAGGAACGACCATCCACAGGGACTGCTGACACCAGAGCAGCAGCGAATAGCCGCCGAATACAGTAAAAATAAATACGGCAAACAGACTTGCAGCCAGTACAGCAAAAAATCCCATACAGAAAGTCTCCTTTCAGTTATTCTTCCGTTTCTTCCTCGTCCGGGTCCAGCTCAATGCTGAACACGGCTTTTTTCAGCTTGCCGCAGCCCTGCGCCTTCAGACCGGATTTATACGGTTCCCCCGCCAGATACAGGGCAAAGCGTCCCTCGCACAGCATCCCGGCAATGCTGGTACCGGCAGTGCCTACGGTGGTGTCGGCAGCTTCATCGGTGGGCTTGGTGGGCGTCAGCTCCGCAAGGCTTACCTCAAACAGCTCGCTGCCGTCTAAGTCAGTCTCCAGCGTGATGTGATTGTCGTGCCGCTGGAACAGCGCCTTGTCGGAGGTCTGGGGCGTGACAGTGCTCACGGTGACCACCGCCTTGTCTCCATCAATGGCCTTAGAATAATGTTCCTTTGTTCTGTAAGGCACAAAAATATTGACAATATCATCCCTTATGGCTTTCACCACCAGTTTTTGCTGTTCATACTTCACACAAATCTCATTTCCATCCTGTCGGAAGGACATAATTTTTCCTGCTGTACTCATTGTTTCCCCTTTCCTTTACTCTGTTTCCTGCGTTGTTGTATCCGGTTCCTGATCGGTAACATAGTCTGAACTGACATATCCTTTTTGTCCGTTATATTCTGCCTGCACCCATCCATTTTCTTCTCCCAGCAGTGTCAGCTTCGTTCCCGTCACGAGAACGGTAAGAATTTCACTGTCTGTATTCGGCTCTGCACGGAAATTTACGCCATCCGTGCTTGTCCATACACTCTGTCCGTCTTCGTCCAGCGGCTGTTCCGTTACCGGTGGCAGATTGCTGTTGTCTGCCGGCGGTGCATTATTTGTGATTTCCGTTTCCGGTGTCTGGTTTTTCCCTGCATTCCGCCCATGAAGCCATACGATAAGTGATATAATTCCTGCGAGCAGTGCTGCGCAGATTATGGCAAAAATAATTCTGGCAATAATGACGTCTTTTCTGTGACTTGCTTTCATGATCGTTGTCCCTCCCCTTCATCTTCTGTACATATAATTGTGGTTTTCCCTGGATCTACCTTGTCTTTTTCCAAAATCAGTTTTCCAATCTTATCCGCCCGGATGATTCCGCCGGAAGGATTAAGCACACTGTCCACGGTATTTACAATCTGTGCATCCACCGTGGAATACTCAAATGCCAGTGTCGTATTAATCAATTTACAGTTCACCATTTTCAGATTTTCTATATAACACATGCCCTGCAGACTCTCAATCGTACAGTTGACAAATGTAAGATTTCTGGCATTCCATCCCAGATATTCTCCCGAAATAAAACTGTCATACACAGTAACATGATTGCTGTTCCAGAATGCATCTTTGGAAAGCATGCGTGCATGATGGATCTCCATGTTTTCCACACCATCAAATGAATAATTTCCAACCAGTTCAAAATGATCCAGCTGCATATTTTTACAATTCATGGCAAAATAATCCCCGTGCGCCTGCACATAGGACAGGTTTACATCGGTACAGTTCCAGAGGGTTTCCTCTGCATTCGGGAAATTTACATTGGTCAGGGTTACTCCCCTGCAACGGCGGAAATTTTTTGGTGCTTCTACAATGGAATCTCTTACCGAAATATCATCGGTATACCATACCCCGGCCCGCGCCATGTCAAACCAGGTACATTCCTTTACATCGACATGTTTGCAATACCAGAGCGGATATTTCCACCGGAACAGACAATTATCCAGATAAAGACTGCTGCTCTCCTTCAACGGGGATTCCCCATCCTCAAACACACTGTCATATACCGCCAGATTTTCAGACTGAAACAGTGCGCGTTCTCCTGTTAATTTCTGCTGACGAAGCACCTGCCGTGCCGTGTCAAATTTATCGTTACTCATTTTTTATTCCTTCTTTTTCAGCTTGTAATGATTGGGTCTGCTAGTTATTTTACCACGAGATCACCGGAACATTCAAGTATGCTACTCTAACAAAAGCTCCTCGACCGTGACAAACGAATATCCCTGTTTCTGCAAGGTATCTATGACCGTAAATGCCGCCTGTACAGATGACGCCGAAGCATCGTGAAGCAGAATAATGTCCCCCGGCTTAGTATCCTTTAGAACTCTCTGAACCACAGTATCCGCATCGGTCGTTGCCCAGTCCCGCGGATCTACATTCCACAGTACTTCGATCAGATTTACCTGCGCATCCAGTTCCTTCTGCCAGCATCCGTAAGGTGGACGGATATATCCTGCATATTCTCCCGTCACATCATAAATCGCCTTCTGTGTTTTTTCAATCTGCTGCAAAGTGCATGCCGTGCCCACTTCCTTAAAATTAACATGTTTATAAGAATGAACACCGATCAGATGTCCGTCATCATGCATCCGTCTTACGACATCCGGATACTGTTTTACCTCTTCTCCCAGCAGAAAAAAAGTGGCTTTTACACCACGTTTTTCTAATCCATCCAGCAATTTCGGTGTATATTCCGGATTCGGTCCGTCATCAAAGGTAATTGCAACTGTTTTCATTTCTTTCTCCACTTTCTCCGGCTGCAGTGTCATTGTACTTACAACAGCCGCTGCGTTTCCAATGCTGTATGACAGGAAAAGAAGCAGTGCATACCCCGCATATCTTTTCCATTGTTTTTTGTCTGTCATTTCATACCACACAAATTTCCTGCTTAGTATATCGTATGAATTTAATCATAAAAAATATGTTGTCCTTATTCTGAATCATAAGTTTCCCTGCTGATGCCCTCCCCGAGCATCATCCGTTCCTCATGCTGCATTTCTTTTTCCCGGATGGCGCGTTCATAACCGGTCAATGCTGCAAACGGAGAAAACTGTGCGGCCCGGTCTTCCGATGGCATCTGCGGATGCTTTTTCGAAACCGGATGCGGCAGATCTATGATGTCATCATAACGATGCGTATTTTCCAGCCGGTTCATGCCCGATGTCCTCCAATCTGTCCGTTGCGCTGCCGCATGGTTGCCCCTTCTTTGAAATTGGTTCCTTTTAAAATGGCATTTTTCCCATAACGCTGCTTAATGGAAAGCATGGCTTTCTGCATTTGTTTTTCCTTCTGCAATGCCTGCTTTTGTGCCTTCTGTTCCTCGGTTTCTTCCGCAAAATCAAACAGGCTCATCTGCTCATACGTCTGTTCTTTTTGTGCCTCCTGCTCTGTGCGTACATGGCATGCCGTAACATAGATCCTGCGGATCAAAAGATCCGGATTTATAATTCTGTCATATAATTCCAGTGTTTTTTCTACTACCGTAATGGCAGAAGATGTATGATTTTGCAAATTTGCCGTCCCATGCGCATGCTTTGGAATCTTTCTTCCGTAACGATCCGTAGTCACTTCCCCGTGATATCTTTTTGCCCGCACCGGGTCTGTCAGATTTTCGATATCATAGCCAACCGTCAGCACTATCTGATCCGTCACGAGTCCATGCTCCACCAGATCCAGTACCAGCTGGTCTGTCATTTCCTGCACAACAATCCTTGCTTTATTTGCCGGGTACGGACACTGCAATACCTGTCCCGATCCGGAACTGTTCGCCTGCGGACGATACGCTTTGATCTGTGCAATCGTGCACGGTTCGTACCCCCAGGCATGATCAATCAAAAGTTCTGCATTCACACCAAACAGTTTGTAAAGCAGATCTTCACTATAATAATCTGTTTCTTTTCCGATGGAGCAGCGCGCCACATCTCCCATGGTATACATTCCGTTTTCTGCCAGTTTCTTCGCATATCCCGGTCCGACACGCCAGAAATCCGTGATCGGCCGGTAGTCCCAAAGCAGTTTACGGTAACTTTTTTCATCCAGCTGGGCAATGCGCACACCGTTTTCATCCGCATCGATGTGCTTTGCCACAATATCCATTGCGATTTTGCACAGATACAGGTTGGTTCCGATCCCGGCAGTGGCCGTGATCCCAATGTGATCCTGCACATCCAGAATGATAGTCTGCGCCAGCTGATAAGCTGTCATTCCATAGGTTTTCAGATAATGTGTCACGTCCATAAACACTTCATCAATCGAATATACATGAATATCTTCCGGCGCCACATATTTCAGATATATATCATAGATCCGCGTACTGTATTCCACATAAAGTGCCATCCGCGGAGGTGCCGCAATATACGACAATTCCGGCTCACCGGTTTTTCGGCTGCGGTTTACCTGTTTTACTTTCTGAACCACTTCAAAAAGCCTGGCTCTTCCCGGAATCCCATATTTTTTCAGGGATGGAGAAACTGCCAGGCAGATGGTTTTTTCCGTGCGGCTTTCATCCGCCACCACCAGATTGGTGGTCAGCGGATCAAGTCCACGCTCCACACATTCTACGGATGCATAAAATGATTTCAGATCAATTGCGATATACTGCGGCATACCTTTCCTCTCCCCAAACAGACATTCGTGTATGCTCTCATTATATCAAAATCCGATAAGATTGCAACGCTATTTACATTCCGTCACAAACACTTCACATTTCTCTAAAATCAGCTTATTTTCAGCATTTGTTCGTTTTTTATTTGATAAAAGTACCTTTTTTGCCGGAACTTCCCAATCCAGTTCTATGGTATCTGTTCCAAAATTTGCCGCTACCAGAACCCGGCGCCCCTGCAGGATGCGGTAATATGCCATTACGTGATCTGCATTCTCATATGCCGGCTCAAATTTTCCATAAGTAAACAACTCCCGATATTCCCCGGATTTGCGCAATGCGATAAGCTTTCTGTAATAATGCAGAACCGAATCCAGCTGCCCTTCCTCTTTTTCCACATTGATCACCGGATAATTATCATTGACTTTCAGCCATGGAGTTCCCGAGGTAAAGCCCGCCTGCGGCGCATCCTTCCACTGCATCGGCGTCCGTGCATTGTCCCTGCTCATGACCGAACATACGGCAAGTGCTTCTGCATCCGAAAGTCCGGCCTCACGCGCCATCCTGTACTGGTCTTTGGTACTGATATCATCGAATTCATCCACACTGTTCCATCTGGCATTCTGCATGCCAATCTCCTGCCCCTGATAAATAAACGGAATTCCCTTCAGCAGGAAATAAACACCTGCCAGGAGCTTCTTTGAATCCGGACAGCGATCTTCCGGAGAAATATAGTGACAGACACCTCTTGGCTCATCATGATTCTCAATAATGTTGGAGATCATACCGGTATCCCCGATCTTTTTCTGAGTATGGAAAATACACTTCTTATACTCTTCCGGACTCAGGTACGGTTTGGATGCATACCAGCCATCCTCGCTCTTTCCGTAACAGGTTTCTTCAAAATCAAACATGGATGAAAAATATCCGTTTTCTCCGATAAAATCTTTGATCTCATCTTCCTTTTCATTGAAGACCTCTCCTACAGTAAAAGCATCATAGGGATGAAAGCACTTCTCAGCCATCTCTCCCAGGAATTCTCCGATTCCCTCTGCCTCCTCCAGCATCCTCTCGATATTGCAGAGCCCGTCTGCACGATCGGCAGGATAATCGGAAAACGGAAGCTTCTTCTTGATATTGATAATGGCATCAATACGGAATCCGCCAAGCCCTTTTTCCATCCACCAGCGGATGTTTTTGTAGACTTCCTCTCTTACCTCCGGATTCTCCCAGTTGAGATCCGGCTGCTTCTTGTGGAATACATGGAGATACTGTTTATCCGGATGTCCCGGAAGCTCTTCCCATGCCGGACCACCGAAATAGCTTCTCCAGTTGCAGGGAGCTTTGCCATCCTTTTTGTCCCGGATATAAAAGAAATTTCCATACTTTCCGTCCGGATCCTTAATGGCCTGCTGAAACCACTCATGCTCATCGGAGCAGTGATTTACCACCAGATCCATAAGGATGTACATTTCTCTTTTTTTTGCTTCTGCGATCAGACGATCCATATCCTCCATGGTCCCAAACCTCGGATCAATCGCATAATAATCTGCAATGTCATATCCCTGGTCTGCAAGGGGAGATTTATAGATTGGGGAAAGCCAGAGGATATCTGCTCCCAGTTCCTTCAGATAATCAAGCTTGCTGATGATTCCCGGGATATCCCCGATCCCATCTCCGTTGGAATCATAAAAGCTCTTGGGGTATATCTGATATACCACTTTGTCATGCCACCATTTTCGTTTCATCGTAATTCCTCCTATGCCTGTTTGATCATGCAGTACTGCTTTAGATCAAATCCTTTTTTCTGTACAATTCCGTATAATTTAAATCCGAATTTCTCATACATGGAAACATTTGCCGGATTATGAGTTTCCAGAGAGATCATCAGCTTATGCCTGTCCGCATAATCGATCACCTCATCCATCAGCTTCTCAGCAAGACCATGATGCTGCATCTTCGGCGCCACAGCCAGATAGATCACATGAAGTCTTTCTGCTGTATGAAGCTGGGAAGTCCAGCTGGAATTCAGATAATCTTTTCCCTGGATGAATTTCCGCAGGGTCGCAAGACTTGGATCCTCTTTGATCAGATAGCCATCTGTTTTCAGAAGGGCAAAAAAATCCACCATCAGATTATGTAAGGCTGCTTCATGCTCCGTTCCGTCGGATACTACCAGGATGCTGTTCAGCTCACTGCTGTCTGCATAGATCTCACAGGTCTCAAAAAACTCCGTAAGATCACAGGTAAAAAGCTCCGGCATCAGCCGTTCTCTGGTATCCCTGTCCGGGATCAGTGCATGATACAGAGGATCCTCCGAAAAACATACGGTCAATATCCGGATCAACCTGTCCAGATCTTCTTCTTTCACTCGGTATAAATTATGGCTTTCCATTCTTTCCTCCAGGTATGGTTTTATTCTGTTCCTTTTTCAAACATATCGCTGACCTCGCAGATCAGGTTCCTGAGCTTTTCCGCTGCACGGATCAGATATTCAATATCATCCGCATAATAACGCTTCTGTCTTTCCCAGGCTTCCTTGAGGCTCTGCTTTTCTGCCTCCAGGCTGTCACCCGGCTTCTTTTCCTTCAGACTTTCCACAAGATCATAAAGGTTCTCATGGTGGATGATCCTGCCCTTTCCCCACATCAGGCGATCCGGGGACTGCTTCAAGATATATTCTGTAAAATGATAAAAGACTTCCCGCTCAAACTGAAAGGCATAACAGTTGTTGTCAATACTGTAAAAAGCCTCCAGCGCAGGTGCGATCTCTCCTTTTTCCAGATATCCCATCGCTTTCTTCAGTGCATAAAGATTGTTCTGCACTGCCTGCTGCGGAAAGATCACATTGTCATCCCAGTCCAGACGTACCAGATAATCCTGGGATTTCCGAAATACACCGAGAAGCTTTTCGGTGATGGCATCGGCTTTTTTCCAGTCACGTTTTTCTTCCGGAAGGCTGTTGAAGCGCCGTACCTGCTCTGCAAGGATGGCAGCCGCTTTTTTTGCCTCTTCTGTTTTTTTCAGAAGGAGTGTACTGTCGGCGCCGGTCTGCATACACAGATCCAGATCCAAGCTCTCAATACTACCGGCCAGTGCCCGTCCGAAATCCATCGGCGGCAGTGCAAGACTGTCAATAGCAAGAAGGAGCCTCAGATAAAATTCGTGGTGGAATTTATATACTTCTTCCTCATAAACATCCTGGTTATCATACTGGGAATGATAATAATTTTCCATAAACGGACCACCGCTGAAATCATTGACCATGGACGGGATCCCGGAAATCGCCATGGTAAAATCATCCGACCAGGTCTCAATGGGATACAGTGTAGTCATACCCTCCGGATAAATCCCCTCCGGCATCTGCACAGTATCCACGAAGCTGCGCACAAAATCCGCATATTCATAGGTACATCGTATTGCGTCTCTGGTACTGTGTGCGTGAGCCGGAAGCTCGAAATTCAGATCTGCGATCACGTGTCCCGGCCACTCCGGTCTTGCCTCAAACACCTGACGATAAGCGCCTGTGGACCAGTCATATTTCGTGTCAGAAATCCCCCATTCTTCTGCTGCAAGCGCACATACTACAATGGTATGGCGAGGTCTGTATCCACCGCGGATCAGTGCCCGGGCAATTCTGATGATCATTGCTACGGCCGCATTATCGTCCTGAAATCCCTCAAAATAGGAATCATAGTGAGCAGATAGTACAATCATGGCGTCAGTTTCAGTTCCCTGAATCTTACCGACAATGTTGCTGGCCTTGGTATCCGGAATGACTCTGGAACGGGCATCAAGT
>ERZ839767.4782-NODE-4782-length-13166-cov-4.259858_pt1 | contig 13166 bp, 20 predicted proteins | sample MGYA00519879_ERZ839767 | MGnify/ENA primary metagenome ERZ839767 (study PRJEB31850, sample SAMEA3708852) | human gut metagenome | biome: human gut; feature: human-associated habitat; material: faeces | place: China | collected 2014 ...
GAAAGAAAAAGGATTTAAATAGGAGGAAATGGATATGAAATCAGTCGAAGAAGTAACAAATGAGGAAATGAATGATATAGCATTATATATGAATGATGATCTCAGAGAGACTATCCATCGTGAGATAGCACCATGCACAAATGAAGAGTTTATCATTGCGTATTGCAATACCGAACCGAGTTTTGAAGATTGTCTTAATGACTTATTTAATATTGAATTATAGGAGGTATATAACATGAGAGTGAATCCATATTACAACAAAGATACAATGAACCTTAAACAGCTTGCTTCTGATCTTGAGAAGCAAGGTTTTATATGTAGACTTAGCAACAGTTGTGATACTTTGATTATTCAACACTTTAACTATTATTTAGGTTTTGTTGAGATAAGCATGACAGACTTTAAAGACTGGAGGGTTCTTTATTATGATGCTTCAAAAAGAAGCTTTATTTTGAATCCTCAAAAAGGTATAAGAACTTACAGTGCCTCAACAAACTGGGGTGTAATCAAGTTACTCAGAAAGCTTTTAAAGGATGCAAAATAATGATAGCCCGGCATCTGCCGGGCTATCATATTTTATATTTACATGGTAATTGAACCTCTATGAATCTGTACCTGTGTAACGGTTGTTAAAGTCCGGTAGTTATGCTTATCGTCTGAAATATCATACAAGCTCAAATAGATATGTCTACCTCGGAAGTTAAGCTGTGCAGGAATATGATAAAAGTCACTACTGGACTTAATGATCACGCTTGTTGGGTAACATGTATAGCCGTTATGATCTCCGATAAAGGAAGTTGAATAGATACGCCCCAGACGGTACTCAGTGCCATCACAGACAAGTGTTCCGCTGTTTGGTAAACAAACATAGTTACCCCATATTAAAGTGCTTGTATTTTCATTATATGAGCTCACAAAAGCCCAGCTTGATCCCAGAGTCGGTGCAAAGTCACCAGCTTCAAAGTTTGCACTAACTTCATAAAATGATGGGCTGCACGCTCCTGTTTCTACAGCTGTAGCAAGATAGGTAGCAAGCCGTTCCTGCCCTGTTGTGTTTGGGTGAAATCCGTCAGATGCAAGAAAGCCGTCAGCATGGAGGATATAATCTGAGCCTGCCAGGTATCGCCAATTCTTTCGCTGTGTATTATACACACTCTTTGCAATCTTTAACCTATTTTGTACATTTGGGTCATCCGTCCGGTCAACTGACCATGCTACCATAGCAGCAAACACTTTTGCATTTGGGAATCTGACCTCTGCAGCACCCATAAAAGCATTGATTCCGTTTTCAATCTCTGAATAGGTTCCGAACTCATTAAACCCTCCAACTACAAGGATCTGTTTCACGTCATCAGAAGCAGGGACAGCATTTAAAAGCATAAGGAATGAATTGGAAGCTGTCGAAAATGAAGCTCCCCCATTTGCGGAAATAGTCACGTTCTCAAGACCTGTGTATTTGATAAAGTTTGTAGTCCAGGGCTGTAAGTTACCCTCTGGGCTATATCCAACCGTGTAGCTGTCTCCGATGATGATGGTTTTTCCGGAGTGGTCAAAAAGGCCTTCTCTTTTTTGTAACTTTGTGATATCAGCTGTATTTGTTCCAACCTGTTCTTTTAATGGGTCAATCTGTTCAGTGATGACTTTTGTAGTAGCATCATTTACTACTTTTCCAATTTCCCCATCATCCAGACTTTTCTGGATAGCATCATCAATCATGGTCTGTGCTGTGTCTTTTATATGCGTCCATTCCTCATGGTCTTTGTCAGCCTGTTTGCCAACTTTGAGTAACCAGTCAAGGTTCATATCCTGCATAGAACTATGTGGGTATTCAAAATTCATAATTAATTCCTCCTTAATAAATTAATAAAAGCAAATCCTGTGCAAAAAGTCCGGTGCAATAATCAATAAAGCTTTGCTTCCTCAATTCAAGCTCTGACTGGATCATTTGCTGAGACGTAGTTACTCCAATGTTGCCATGAATATGCCCGCTATGCTTATTCTGTCCTGTTTCTCTGCTTGTTTCTCCTTTTCCGTATTCAAACGTGTTTTTGTTTTCCCCAGAGCTTTGTACTTTTGTGCTTCCCCCGTACTCCGTTGTTGTTTTTTCGTTCGGACTGTAGCTGGAGTCATTAAAAGCACTGACTTCATTGGTAGCTGTATCTGCCCCAGAGTTTGTCGTAGTGGTTCCCTGTCCTGCCTCTGCCCTATTTACATCCTGCCCGGAACTCTGACTTGTTCGTGTCATATCCGGGCTATCTGTCCATTCTTCATGACGGTCATAGTTTTCAAGTGGTTCGTACTCATTTAAATTTAATACCTTGTATACTTTGTCTATGCTTCTTTTCCACTTCCTGCTCCATGCAGGTATGGCGTTCTCATGCATAAAATCCCAGTCTGGATAAAGTGGCTCACAATCCCCATATGACAGAAGCAAACTGTCGATAAAATTCTGTCTGTCGGCTGATTCCGGAAACTCCATCTTGTCAAATAGGGTATTGTTCCATTCATAAAGCCCTGCTATCGTTACTCTATAAAGTCCCATATGTTTTCACCTCCGCAGTCTCATAGCTTCTGATCTTGATAGATAAGTTCATCTCCGGGTAAAGTCTATTTGTCATATCAACCCCTGCTTGCATTGTCTCAAGCCAAGTAGTGAGCCGTGTTACGGATTCTGCATCATTTTTGCTTGTTTCAAGTACATTCAGTCGTTCTTTTTTATCAGATCCGACAGATGGAATACCAACCTCTGTATCGAACTGATCCAGAAGTTTCTCAAATACCTCAATCAACTCCGGTGCAATGAAGTTTTGCTTCAAATCTTTATTAAAGCTCTCCCAGGCATCCTGTTTGCTTCCTTGTCTGTCCTCAGTTTTAATGGATACATCAAAAGCCTCAACCGGATTACCGGATTGAATGCTGTCATAGATTTTTTTCAAGGTCTGGGCTGCTGACTTATTTTTTGCAGCTATCAAAAATGCAAGTTTTGAATTAAAAACATTCATGTCAAACGCACTTGCGACCAGTGCCAGCTTATAGCTATAAAAACCGATGATATCACCAATCCCACAAAAAGTAGGTCTGAGATAGATGACTGAACAGTCTTTTCCGATCTCCATGTCCTCCATGTTAATCTCTGCGCTGCTTGCATACGTGTGTATAGTAGCTGTGGTTGGTTTGAAATAAATATTGTAGCCTGTCAGCATTGGATACTGTGCAATCAGTCCATAAAGGTTTGTCTTTGTGATGCAAATATACCCCCCGAAAAGCAGGCAATATTTGAAGTAATCGATGTCAATAGTTCCATTATATCTAATGTCTAAAATGGAACAAACACGCTCATAAAGCATACGATCAAACGTATCAGTATATATGCTGTCGACTTTAATTCCGGATGGCTGGAAGTAATTTGTGCAAATGTTGATTTTATCAAAATTAACCGGTGTCCACATGTTTATCATCTCCTCTATTCAAAGTAAAAACCACTGTTTAAGTAACTATTCACCTGTTCTTGATCACCCTCAAATCCTGCAACCTGGATAGATGCATTCCGGCACTTTACAAAGCCACTCAGTGTAGATATAGAGCGGATAGTCCCATCTACATAACCCTCACTAGTTCCATCCGGATCTATGCTTGTGCAGGCATAGCAGATGCTGTTTGCTTCCATGTTATTAAGTATACCGCCAATATTTCCAACTGTTCCTACCATGTTAGGCTCCGGAGAAGTCACACTCTGAAAGGCTCCTAATGTATTTGTGATAGCCCCTATTGGGTTACCGGAAGCAAGGCTAGTTCCAGCATCTATCAAGCTGGTAGTAAGCTGTCCAATGTTTGCAGATGCATACCCAATTTGCACTGGAACAGCAAGCTGGCATTGAAAGTGTGCATATTCATCAGATCCGGATGTCAGCCAAACATCAGCCATGCCGGATACAGCATCAAAGTTATAAGTGGCTTTTAACTGCCCCTTATGGGTCTTTGCTGGATTGATAGGAATAACCCCCACAAATGGAAGCTTTACGCTATACTTTGAAAAAGACGCATTGTAAAATCTAAAATCTGTATCAGCATATAAGGGATTACCAAGGCTTAAATCGTAGGAAAAAGTACAAGATGCATCATTTATCAGATAAGCATTTGCATTGCTGTCCCAGTAGCCAAGCTTTACTGTATCTAATATGTTTAGGAACTTATCAACTCTAAAAGGTAACCATTTTAAATCAAGAATATACTCAAACGGATTAAAAAGTAAACGTGTCAATGCTGTTTCCATTACATCCGGAATGGATCCATACGTATACATAAATGAGAACAAATCTTTCATTTGCTCACCTCTTATATAATAGGTGTTTACTCCATTAACTGATACAGTACGCAGTAAATAGTTTGGGGCATACCCATTCACAAACGTATTTATTGGTTGTCCAACAATCGTAGATTGACTTACCCAGTCATTTGTTGGGATATACATGCTGTCATTGGCAAGTGTAGTCTGCTTGCTGGATCGCTCGATAAAGCATGTATAGTTGCTGATCTCTGCCCGGTATGTTGCCAGCACATCCTCACTGGCTGAGATCTCTACCATGTCATTATTCAGTGAAACTGTCGAATTAATAAAATAGTAATGGTCAGCCCATTTCAAATAGTTGTATTGTAATGCATTATCCAGTGTGAGCTTTAACTTAAATACCGGATTCTGAAATGTTGTATTTGATTTTAAAAGACAGGGCACAGTAGTGCCCTGCCCCGTTGGTCTTTTGCTGCTGTTTTTTCTTTTGGAAAAATGATATAATATGATCTCTGTCATGATAAGTAAACCTCACCTTTTGCTGTGATTGCACAGATCCAACCGGATGGAATCCGGACCCAAGTTGCCCCACTCACATCCTTTTTGATTTCTTTTACCGTGACTGTGGTTCCTTTTTTCAGACAACCATCGGAATAAGCATGTTTCATGCCGTCCCTTGTCAGCTGTGCATACTCTTTGATCTGTCCACAGACAGAAAAACGAACATGTAAATGGTCAACTCTGGTTGTATAAGTTTTTCCAATCAAATAGGTCAACAGTCCTTTATATTTTTCATCCCATACCCTGCGGATGCAACATAAGTCAGACCTACGACTTACAAGGGATTTTACAACTCCCATACCCGGATTGTCAGCATTGTTTTTTCGTCCTCCTCGGCTTTCGATCATATATCCATTACCAACATAAATAGCACAATGAGTAACAGGAGATCCAAAAAACAGGAAATCGCCTGGTTTTTGACAGCCATTTGCTATCTCCATCCCCAACTTGGAATATCCATAAGCTGTCATATCTCCAACCTCTGATCCTGCTTTTTTCTGGATATAGTAAAGCAATCCGGAACAGTCAAGTCCCTGTGCTGGGGTGTTACCACCCCACACATAAGGAGTACCAATTAAATTAGTAGCATATGCTACAAGTTCATTAGCTGTCATATAGTACCTACTTTCCAATTTGTTCGATTAATGTGTTCATTTTTTCCAGAGCGATCGTATTGTTTTTGATTACTTCTGAAAGTGTGTCAACTTCGTTTTTGTGTTCTTCATTGAGTTTGTCAACTCGTGCATTGGTCTGATCATACATGTACTTTACAAAATATGCCATAGCGATACAACAAACGATCGGGAATGCATAGTTTCCTAAGATAGTTAAAAATGTTTCCATCATAATGTACTCCTTGTTTCTATATAGTTATCTGTGGTGTCACTATATGGCACCACGTCAACTAAAACTGCTATTGAAATATTAGGTGGTACTTCTATTGCTAAATCTGACAGTCTTGGAAATCCATAATAACTTTCAAAATCAATATTAATATTGTTATTATTGTTAAATGTTCCAATTATATTTCCATTGTATAACAAATTTGATATTGAAGAAGCAGATGAATAACATAATATTCTTCTGACACCCTCCTCACCTGTCAAATTATTGGTAGTTATAGATGATGTAGCGGGTATAAAAAAATTAATCATTTTTTACCCCCCTCCCCCAGTACGTAAAGGATTGCATTGTGTGTAAAATTGTTCCAAGCATTGAAGCGGTAATGGTCAAAGATATTGTAATAGCCACCGGCTGCATTGAATGGTGTAGCTGCTGAGTACATCCACTGATTATTTACTCCCATAGCCCTGCGGTCATATAAAAGACCAAGTACATATGGCAGATTTACCGCTGTCGTAGCTGTTTTGGAAACTCCGTCAGCATCAATAATGTTTGGTGTAATATTGATAGCCGGGCTGTCAAACTCCTGCCAGCCGTTTACCAGCTCTTTGTCAGCAATTTTAAGCTGTTCATCAGAAAATACTGTTGGGAATACCTGTGTTTCAGAATCAATCCAGAAATCCGTGTACATAAGCAGTTTCTGGTTCTCCGGACGTGTAAAGCGTAGGATATCTTTTCCAGTCAGATTCATATGATACTTCGTTGTACGATCCTGCATTTTTTTAGAATCTTTCTTGATTCTTGCGACAACAAAAGCCATGAAATCTCTGTGATGTTCCGGGCTTAAAAGTTGCTTTCTTGTCAGTTCTGTGCCGTAGGCTGTATTGTATTCCTTTACAAGATCCACCTCATTTGTTCCAAGAGAGGAAATTCCTGCCATGAAGTTGAGCACCGTCAGTCTGCGCTTTGCTTCATTTCTTGATTCAATATCATTGTAGTAAGCTGTCATGTATGAGCTTACAAACATCAGAAACTCTGATTCGTTGGAAAAAGCCAATGCCAGCTGATCCCGGAATCGTGTAATATGCGACTGTAACACTTTACTTCCGTAGAATTTTAATTCTACTACTTTCGGAGCATTGATTTTATACATGTCAACCGACTGACCATCTGCAAGCTGATTTTCATTTAAGTCTGTATTCCAATCCTGTGAAGCTTCTGCATCCAGTGGTAAAGAAATAATCTCACGTGTGATAGCTCCCCAGCGTTCGTTATTCTCAATGATTGACCGGAATACTCCGGATCTGTATTTTTCCATTTCAAAGTATGTCCGTCCGCACCACTGACTTAATGCTTTTAAAGTTGGTTCTACGCCTGTCCGCAACATGGTTTCACCAACCGACACAAAGGAGCTTGTATCTACTGCTTTGATGTTTTCACGCCCTGTAGCCATCTTGTATAAATCATTGATGATTAAATAGGCGTCCTGGACTACTAAACTGTTTGCCATTTATTTACCCTCCTTAATTCATGAGTTTCATAAGGTCTTCTGCTACGTTGTCAGAAGTGCGCTGTGTTGTTCCGGTTTTCCCGGATGCTGACAGGTTGCCAGCCTGGAGTGTAGCAGTCAATGTATTGATCGCTGTCATAAGAGCTACACTGGTTGCATCCTGTCCCGTAGTAACCTGTCCCGGAGTATCCTGTCCCGGAGTAACCTGTCCCGTAGTAACCTGTCCCGGAGTAACCTGTCCCAGAGTAACCTGTCCCGGAGTAACCTGTCCCAGAGTAACCTGTCCCGGAGTTGGAATCTGCCCCATTCCGGACATGTACTGTGCATTCATAATGCCCATGATCTCATTTTTTGAAAATCCAAGTTTTCCGAGTTCTAAAATTTCATTTACATTCATTTTCTTTTCTCCTTTTTTCTGCCGGAATTTAATTAAATAGGTCAACGCTTCCGGGTAATCACCCCATGGCATCCGCTTCCGGCGGTCGATGTAGCCACGTTGACCTATTTAAAATATAACTTTATTTGAATAATTTGTCAATATAAAATTTTACTGAAATATTTTGATAACTTATCCTATTTGTCAGACGATAGCTATCAATCCAACTATAAAAGCATCTAAATTGGTCTTTTCCATGTTGGGTGTCCTCAAACACATCTTTACAAGACCCAGAAACATGATCTGACACATACAAGTGTGCTTTTGATTTATGCTCATAAATTGCAACTTTTCCAATCACACAAATAAGCTTGTATTGTCGTATGTCCTCTGATTTGATAGCCGATACATCGTCATACGCAAATTCATTTGATAAAGCCATCTTTGCAAAGTCTGTATCACCCGATAAAGCCCGATACAAAGCAGTATCTTTTTTCTTTTCTGAAATTGGGGAATCATTTATCAGAACCAAGATGATTCCTCTCTCTTTGAGCATGGAAAACTCCTGCTTATTCTTTTTCATTCTCTCCAATATTGGAAGCAAACCAAAAGCTTGCACTATTGCATTATCCAAGGTGTTAGAATTTGAAGCAAGCCACCAGCGGAACGGTTTCTTTCCTTGTAGCTCCCTGTTTGCTGAGATTGTTTCGACAGCATTTAAAAAAGCATCATCCTCCCCACTGATTGACTTAGCAATTTTCTCTGGTATAAACTCATCATAAATGCCCTCAGAGAAATCCGAACCGGAGAAACCGCGGTTGTTATGCATCGAGGTAAGACAAAATGCCTCACCTCTATATACTTCCTTTTTCTCTGTCTGCTCCATGATCTTAATACGACCGTATTCACCTCTGGGTTTTTCAAAATGAAAAAATCTATTCATATCTTTGTTTATGTCAAGCCACGGATCAAACTCCGGAAGAAACACTTTTGCCAGCTGTTCTTTTGTCCGGCGCATGTAAATGATCTTCTCATTTTTTGAAAAAACATCATTGATAAAGTGCTGGAAAATTCCATAAGTTTTTCCGGTACGTCTTGCCCCAATAATGAATATAAAGTTAATTTTATTTTTATCAGCAAGCTGGACAACCCTTGGAACATCCAGCCAACCATTTTTATCGTAAATATTCATTTACTGAAATCCACCTCCAGAGGCTGCAGGCTGCGAAGTCTGATTGCATTCCTTATACTTTTTAATGCAAGCATCCTGCAAAAGATTCCTCCACTCTTTATCCAGAGAGTAAACGGAATTGTAATACTGTCCATCTTTGCCTTTTTTACTTGGGAATGACAAGAAAAGTCCGTCTTCCCCCTCAACCAGTGTAAGCCCTTTAATTACAAGTGTGTCATCAAGTTCAAGGTCAATAAAAGCCTTTGTTTTTGAGCTGCCAGTATAAGGTTTGCAAGTGATTTTTACGTTTGATTTTAACATGGTATTTTCTCCTTTTATTCACATAATCTTCTTGTTGGTTCAACCAGTTTCCAATTTGATGGTGCTGTCTCTTTTATAAAAATACAGCAATCATCACTATCAATGAGTGGGCAATCATCGCATGTATTGTCTTTTGACGCACAATAATCTTTTATAGTAAGTAATGCATCATATAATTCATAAATTGCTGTCATCTTTGTACCTCCTTTACATCAATTCTAATGATATTTCCTACTTTGTATGCTATGATACTTATCTCATCATCCTCATAGCTAACTTTTCTCAGACTGCTTGTTCTCAGTGTTTCATAAATCTCTGACATGTCAATCATGGTTCTTCACCTCCTTAATCACCTAACAGCATCCAGACTTGACAGCTTGCAAACATGCAAGCAAAAGTGACGCAAGTCCAGAAAAGAGTGCTCAAATCTTCTTTGTTTTCTTTCCAGAATTTTTTCATAGGTTACACCTCCTTTATACAGTTTAACTTATTTATGTTACAAAACCGTTACAAATATATAACAATTCTATTCATATACTGTATCTTCCATTTCAAATGGCAACGGCAATCCTGTTTCTTTATCATACGGAATCGTATGATCCAATTCATACTCTGTATCAGTCAACCGGATAGCACAGCCATACTCAATCTTGCATCCGTCAATTGTCACCTCATTGATTCCATCATGAAAAATATATTCTGTTTTCATTTTCCAGTGAGGATCCTGCCAATCATTTGCCCTGCGGTAGTTCCTACGGAACGTCAAATCATTTCTAAAAATAAATCCTTTTCTGAAATTGGTTATGTCATCATCTAAGCAATAGATACCCTCTTTTGGAACTCCTGCGACCGTCAGATGCAAAGATGCATCTTTTTTTAAGCGGTAACAATACCGCTTACTTCCCATCATTATAAACTCACTGTAGATTCCATCAAACTCAGCAATACCCAGACGGAATATTTTAGCATTATACTCAACTACTCCGATGTTTCTTTTTTTCGACATTTCAATGATGGACTGATTAAACTCGTTCAGTTTATCATGATCCCAGTCTGTGCCCTTGACGGAATCCGTATCAGAGTATAGCCATTTCCGGCAGCAGGAGCCTAGCCGGAAAAGATAAGACTGTGCATAAGCTGTAATAAAAACCCCCCACTGGTAGGGCATGAAACTGTTCTTGTTCCGATAGAACTCTTCAAGCTCTTTTTCCCTGTCCTCCGGTTCTTTTGCCTCCCACTCTCCGGATTCCATCAACTCAGTACATAAGATTTGAATGATCCGCTGTACTGTCATGCCGTACATTCCATTAAGTTCCCCTTTTGAGATCATATAGTTTGCTTCATCCAAACCTTTAAGGGTACATTTTTTAAAAAACAATTCCATCAAATAGCCAATGAACCACTCCGGCAAGTAGTCCTTTGTCGCTCTCATGACCTTTGACACGTCCGCCCATTCATAATCATAACTTGACAGGATGACTTCTAAATCCGGATCAGTAAATGGATATATAACAAGATCTGCATTTACAATCTTTCCATTGTCCAAATTATCATGGAACTGTTCTTTTTTGCTTTTTGCTTCCGGGAAAACACAAACTTTTGCTTTTGAAAAAGCAAGAGGTGGCATAGGGCAGTCTTTTTTCAACCTCAGATTCTTTAATCTTATATAGCCGGAAAATGCATACTCTTCTTTCAGTTCCATAATGTCTGCTAATGTTATATTATTAGTATAACAAAAGTTCGTCATTGGAAACTTGCAATAGCACATCCAAGCAATGTATGAGCTTGCAAAGTCATAGCACTCAACAGGTTCTTTTATCAATTGATTAACATAGTATCTGTTTGCATGGTTATACCCCCCATGATAGCAGTCAAGCATCTGGTCATACTGTTCAAGTGTTAATGCCATTTGCTCAAATTGCTTGCGCCATTTCTTATCTTTTCTTGATCTCCTGCGGGCATTAGTCCGGATAAAGCCGGTGTTTGTCAGTGGACAGTTTGCCACGTTGAACCCTCGCTGATCTATGTATTTGCGTAGTGCCTTGCACAAACTTATCGTATCAGTGCAGACATATGCTATTTCTTTTGCTGTACGTGGGCTATCCGGAGTTCGAAACTTCTTATAGTCCCATGTTCCGACAGCTTTCTCAGTGGTTCCCATGTCTTTACAAAGCTTTTCTAATGACCGCTGTGTCAAGATAAGACTATCCCGGAACTCAATCCCTTGTCCTGTCCATTTCATAAAGATGTACTTATGTGTTTTAGCAGCTAATGACTTGTCCGGATTCCCCCATTTCTGGAAAAAATGATTACGGAGAAAAACATAGTCATAAGGGAAATTATGAATAAAAAATCTTACAAGGTGGCTATCGTCAGCATGTAAAGTTGTGCATATCCTATCAATTGTATCAATCAGATCTGATACATGATTACCATAGATACAGCAGTCATTCTCTATGGTGATTGTCCAGTCTGTGACAAATCCAATGCTTTTATTAAGATAGACAAAGGTTTCCGTGTCTACGGTTATGATTTTTTCGTATACTCCAAGGTAATGACCTGCGTTGGATCTACGGATAAAATCACCATTAAACAGTCGCATATAATCATAGTTTTTAAAATAAATAACCGGATATCCTGCGACTACCATTATTTTACCCCCCCTGCTATGGTCTGTATTTTAAAGCCTCGGCTTCTCCGGAGAAGCCTAACCGTTTAGCTATCACATCAGCCATCTCATCGTCTGTACGCTCCCTAAATTGCTCTAAGTCCTCTATTATTTTTTTGACTGTAGACTTATCCAGTTTATGACTTATTATCCTCATGGTTTGTTTACTATCATAAAAGTTTTGCATCCACTTCCAGACCTCAGATTTGAAAAAAAGTTTCATTTCTGATTTTGACTTAAAAGTAATTCCATATTCATCAGATAGCGTTTTTTGACGTTGATCAATGATTTCTCTCCAACCTTGCACAGTGCTGCTCTTTTCTTTCAGCACTTTTTGTATAGCTTTGACTTGCGTTCTCGGCAAGCCTTTATACTTTTCATTTTCCAAGTTTTCCGGGATGGTTGATCTCCCTGAAAAAAATCTTGCGAGCAGATCTTGGTAATCTGCATACGCTCCTCCAGCTTCTGAATCAAATCCTTTTGCCTTTAATCTACGCATACGCTGATTCAGACGTTTTGCAAGCTGTCTGCGAAGCTGTAAAGCTTCCAGCGTAGTTAGCATATTTGGGTTGACGTTCAGACCCTTTGACGTAGTAGGGATTTTAGGATTCTTTGGCATATTTGAGTACCCCCATTATTTCATTATATAGTTTATAATTAAACCCGTCACACAATATCTTATCCCATTCTTCATAGTATCTATACTCTTTGTCACTAATATATTTTTGTTCACTCAAATATATATAAAGTTTTGCGAAAATGTAATAGTTTTCAACCATTATTTTTGCGTCATTGATAGTATCCTTTACTCTAACTAGTGCACAAAGAGTGTTATTTTTTCTTCGTATTTCGATTCTTGATTCTGCTTTATTATACATAGTTTTTCGTAAAATTCTTGAAATAACTATGATTATGTCTGAATATCTTAATTCTATCATGTCTGTTCTATCAAGATCTGATTTTGATTTCATAAGAGTTACTACCGGGGATTTTACCCCGGTGTTCGTATATTTGATTTTTGTGTATTTTGATTTCATATCCATTTCCTCCTATTTAAATCCTTTTTCTTTCATTTCGTCTTCAAGATTTTTAATTCTTTCCAAAGTTTTTTTCATGTGCTGCAAATACTTCAATATCAGGATATTTCATAGTATAATCATACTCTCTACCCCATCTTTCTAATAATGCTTCTTTCATCATTTCACCCTCCTGCCTAGTTGGCTGTGCTGTATTGATTTGTTGAGTTTATTATAGTCCATTTGAACTAATATGTCAACAGAATAAGTGACAGACTTTATACAATATTGTCAGACAATTTAATGTTATAGTTGCCTAGCAAGATTCATGCCAGTTTTGCAATTATGAACGAAATATGAACAGATTGGGGAAATGTTCACAATTTGTTCACAGGTTTACCTTGCCAAGTTT
>ERZ839767.4795-NODE-4795-length-13116-cov-29.921446_pt1 | contig 13116 bp, 10 predicted proteins | sample MGYA00519879_ERZ839767 | MGnify/ENA primary metagenome ERZ839767 (study PRJEB31850, sample SAMEA3708852) | human gut metagenome | biome: human gut; feature: human-associated habitat; material: faeces | place: China | collected 2014 ...
CGCCGTAGCCACTACGGTGCGCTTGCGTTTGTCGCGTCCGAAGCGTTCGAGCACCTGGGTCGAGTCGTTTTTAGGATCTTTCATTTTCTATTCGTCTAATAAATTATCGGGGGCAGGGACCGGAACGTGCCGACCGGGTTCACGAGCGTGATACCGGACGCAGCCCGTCCGAGCCGGTTTCCACCCGGCAAAGGTAATCCATTTTTCCGGATTATAACACATAACGTGCCCGATTTCAACCGTTTTGGGAATAATTGCGCCGGAAGGCGACAAAACGCCTGCTTTTGCCGTATCTTTGCCGAAAAATAACTCCCCGACGACCGGCGGCATTCCGGCAGAAGCCCCGCGCCGCCCGGCATCGGCTGCGACACCCGATCCTGCGTTATGAACATGAACCGCGAAATACTGCGCATCGCGCTCCCCAATATCGTCTCGAACATCACCGTGCCGCTCATGGGCATCGTATCGACCGCCATCGCCGGACACTGGGGAGCCGACTCCGCCGCCACGATCGGCGCGCTGGCCATCGGCGTCTCGATCTTCAACTTCATTTACTGGAACTGCTCGTTCGTGCGCATGGGAACCAGCGGGCTGACGGCCCAGGCGTTCGGCGCGGGCGACTTCCGCGAGTGCACCAACATGCTGGCCCGCGCGCTGTCGGTGTCGGCGGTGATGGGTGTGCTGATGATCCTGCTCCAATACCCCGTGGGAGAACTGGCCCTCTGGGCCATGAACGGCAGCGAAATGACCCGCGACTACTTCTACGCCCGCATCTGGGCCGTGCCGGCGGGCATCGTGCTCTTCGGGTTCAACGGCTGGTTCACGGGGATGCAGAACGCCATATTCCCCATGCTGACGGCCGTCACGGTCAACATCGTGCACATCCTTTGCAGCCTCTGGTTCGCCTTCGGGATGGATATGGGCATCGTGGGCATCGCCTACGCCTCGGTGATCGCCCAATGGACCGGCGTGGCGCTCTCGGCGCTGCTGCTCGCCGCCAAATACCGTCCGATCCTCACCGGGATCGACTGGTCGGAGGTGCTGGACCTCAAACCGCTGAAGACGTTCTTCATCATCAACCGCGACATCATCCTGCGCACGTTCTGCATCGTCGCGGTCTACACCTTCTTCACCGGGGCGTCGGCACGCATGGACGACCCCGCGCTGCTGGCCGTGAACACCCTGCTGCTGCAACTCTTCACGCTCTTTTCCTACATGAACGACGGCTTCGCCTACGCCGCCGAGGCGCTCACGGGACGCTTCATCGGGGCGCGCGACAGCGTGTCGCTGCGCGACTGCCTGCGGAGGTGCATCGCCTGGGGAACGCTCGTATCGGTGGTCTTCGTGGGGATTTATCTCGTCTGGTGGCGCGACCTGGTGGGCGTGTTCGTAGATCACTCGGCACCCAACGCCGGGGTGATCGAGGAGCTGGCGGGACGCTACATCGTCTGGATCATCCTCATCCCGATCGCCTCGGCCATGCCCTTCATCATGGACGGCATCATGGTCGGAGCCACCGAAACGCGCGTCATGCGCGACTCGATGTTCTGGGCCACGGCGGCCTATTTCGCCATTTACTACGCCTGCTACCCGCTGATCGGCAACAATGCCCTATGGCTGGCCTTCACGCTCTACATGTTCCTGCGCGGAGTGATCCAGTTCTTTATGACCCGCCGGCTGAAAACCATCTACGACAAGATCGCATAGGACCCGGACAACCGCCAGTCGCGCCACCCCTCGGGACGGATCGCCGCGGGAAATCGGCCGCCGTCACACGGCAGCAGGAGAAGACGAATCCGTATTCGTTGCGCTCGGTGGTCGAAGCGGCCGTGATGAAACTGTCGGCCTTGCAATGGATCGTCGAACACTCGAACAGCACGATCGAAGGGCCGAAAATGAAGTCGGTGGTTCCCTCGATATAACAATTCTCGACATGTACGCGCGAAACGTAGCCGCGAGCAAAGAAGGTGTCCTGATCGCCGATGAGCGCACAATGATACAGATGGATGCGGTCACCGCGGGTTTCGAGCGCCACGGCCTGCCCTACCCTTCCGGCATCGTTCTCGACGGTCAGGCAATCCAGATAGACATCGTCGGCCTGAACGGACATCGTATAACTGTCGTAGGTGGTCAGCTCGCGGCCGTCGACGACTTTGCCGGCATAGTCGCCCCAGACGATGAGGGTTTCAGCCATTTCATCGCCCAGAATCCGGACCTTGTCCTTATAGACGTCGAGCGTCACCTTCTCGCGATAGACGCCGGGCATAATCCGCACCGTGCGCCACTCCGCAGGCTTCGACGGCAGGGCGTCGAAACACGCCTGAATGGTCCGGAAATCCCCGCCGCCGTTGCAGTCGACGGTATAGACCGTCTCTGCCGAGGCGACGAACGAGGACAGGAGAAGGATCGTTATGATTACAGCGGATTTCATCATAGGTTCGGTGAACGCAATTACACGCTACAACGTCACCCCCGTCTTGAAGATGGCGATCTCCTTGAAACCCGTCTCCTCGTGCTTGAGACGCTCGCCGCCGGCCGTGGCCAGCACCTTGCCGATGAAACGCTCCAGCACGGCCTGCGGCTCCTCGTCCTCGACCAGCGTGCCGGCGTTGAAGTCGATCCAGTTGGCCTTGAACTCCGCGAGCTGCGTGTTGGTCGAAATCTTCATCGTGGGCACGAACGACCCGAAAGGCGTGCCGCGTCCCGTGGTGAAGAGCACCAGCTGGCAGCCCGAGAGAGCCAGCGCCGAAGCGGCCACCAGGTCGTTGCCCGGAGCCTGCAAGAGGTTCAATCCCGGCTTCGTGACGGGCTGTGCGTAGGTCAGCACGTCGACGACGGGCTGCGCCCCGCCCTTCTGCACGCAGCCGAGCGATTTCTCCTCAAGGGTCGTGATGCCGCCCTTCTTGTTGCCCGGCGAGGGATTTTCATAAATCGGCTGGTCGAACCGGCGGAAATAGCGCTTGAAATCGTTGATCAGCGAGACCGTTCCGTCGAAAACCTGGCGGTCCGCGGCGCGGTCCATCAGGATCGTCTCGGCGCCGAACATCTCGGGAACCTCCGTCAGCACCGTCGTGCCGCCCTGCGCGATCAGCCAGTCGGAAAACAGCCCTACCAGCGGATTGGCCGTGATGCCCGAGAAACCGTCCGAGCCGCCGCACTTCAAGCCCACCTTGAGGTAAGCGAGCGGAAGCGGCTGACGCTTATCGGCTTTGGTCTTTTCCACCAGCCCGCGGCAGATTTCGAATCCCGCCTCGATCTCGTCCTCGACCTCCTGGGCGACGAGGAACTTCACCCGCTCGTCGTCCCATTGGCCGATCACCTCTTTCAGGGCCGACACCTGGTTGTTCTCGCACCCGAGGCCCAGCACCAGCACGGCGCCCGCATTGGGGTGACGCACCAGCGCGGCCAGCGCCCGCTGCGTATTGGCGTGGTCGTCGCCCAGCTGCGAACAACCGTAATTATGGGTGTAGACCCGCACGTCGTCGAGGTGCGAGCAGTCGCACTCGCGCTTCACACGCTCCGCGATGGCCTGCGCCTGCCCGTTGACGCACCCCACCGAGGGCACGATCCACAACTCGTTGCGAATGCCCATCGTATCGTTCCCGCGCAGGTAACCCATCACCCGCACGTCGCGCTTCGGGCACCCGACATCGTAAACCTTGGGGACATAGGTGTATTCGAGGTCGTCGCGGAGGTTGGTTTTCAGGTTGTGCGTGTGAATCCACCCGCCCTGCGGCACGTCCTGCGTGGCGTGACCGATGGGATAGCCGTACTTCACGACGTTCTCGCCCGCGGCGATGTCGCGCAGGGCGAACTTATGGCCGCGCGCAACGTCCTCGCGGAGCGTCACGGCGACGCCCTCGACATCGAGCGTCTCGCCCTCGTGCAGGTCGTCGGCCAGTGCGACGGCGACATTGTCCGCAGCGTTGATTTTCAGAAACCGTTTCATATCAATAAAATAAGCCGCATGTCCGGGTCCCGCAAAGCCCCCGCCGAGGCGGGGGTTCGGGGTGGGTCGGACTTGTGAACACGACCGGAGGCCGTGCCACGAACCGTCCGAAACGCCGCACCGAAACAGCTGACTGGTTACGCTCCTAAAAACTTCTTCAAGGCATCTTTCATGCCCAGCGTCTCGATGTCGCGGACATAGCCCGCAACGGTCCCGATGAAGCCCGGAACCTCCGAGAAATCGACGATGAAGATGCCGCTCTCCTTCACGATCTTCGCGATCGTAGCCTCCATGTCGGCCGAATCCCAGTTGGCGCAGATGTAGTCCACGAACTCCCTCGTGTCGTCGGGTTCGAAACCGCTGTTCGGTCCGTAGAGGGTCATCAGCGCGGCGAACGTGAATGCTTCGCGTTCGGCCAGCCGCTGCGCCTTGAACCAGTTGTCGCGCACGGTCGGATAGTTGCGCGCCTCCCATTTCGAAAGCGAGTTGAGCGAAATGGACCGGAGCATGTGCTTGATGAAGGGGTTGTAGAAACGCTCCAGAATCCCGGCGGCGAACTTCTTCAGCTCGTCCCGGTCCTCGTCGATCATCGGGATCACCTCCTCGGCAACCATGTCGTTGACGAACCGCTCGATGTCGGGCGTATTGAAAGCGTCCATCACCGTCTCGCAGCCCATTTGCAGGGCGATGGGCACCATGCCCGTATGCGACCCGTTCAGGATGCGGACCTTCTTGTCGCGGAACTGCTTGATCGACGGCATGAAGATCACATGCAGCCCCGCCTTGTCCAGCGGCAGCTCCTTCATCACCTCCTTGTAGCCCGGACCGCCGATAGCCCACAAGTGGTACAATTCGGCCTTCACCACAAGGTTGTCGTCATAGCCGATCTCCTCCCTGATCTCGCCGATCTGCTCGCGCGGGAAACCCGGGACGATGCGGTCCACGAGCGTGTCGCAGAAGTGGCAGCTGTTTTCGACCCAGTCGATGAAATCCTGCCCGAGCTTGTGGTATTCGGCGTGTCTGATGACGTATTCGTGGAGCGTCGAGCCGTTGTTCTCGATCAGCTCGCAGCAGATGATGCAAAGGCCCTTGGTCGGGTCGCCGTTGAAATGTTTGAACCGCTTGTACAGCAGCGCCGTCATCTTGGCGGGGTACGACTTCGGCGGACAGGCCGTCAGATCGTCGCCCTCCTCGTAGCGGATGCCCGCCTCGGTGGTGTTCGAAATGGTGATCTTCAGCTCCGGCGAGAGGAAATACGCCTCGTATTTCGCATAGTCCACATAGGGATTGAACGAATCCATGATGCTCTTCACCAGCCGCACGTCCTTCTTGGGCCGTTTGTTCTCGATGCCCTCCAGATAGACGTGGTACATGTTGTCCTGCCGGTGCATCAGGTCGATCATCCCCAGCACCTTGCGCTCGGGGTCGATGATCGGCTGGCAAACGGCCACGCCTGCATCCATGACGCCCTTCTCGTTGGCGATGTCGATCTGCCAGTCCACGAAGGCTCTCAAGAAGTTGCCTTCGCCGAATTGCAGGATGCGAACGGGGCGGCCGACCGTTTCGACGGTCGACTTGTTCAGTTGCTTGATCATTGTATGTCCGGTTTTTAAGTTAATCCAATACAATCGGTTTGTATTTCGGAACCAGCGTCTTCATCACGATCCAGCCGATGAGGTAAGCCACGGCGCAGATGCAGAAGACGACGAAATATCCGGCGGGCTTACCCTCGAAACCCATGAACTGCATCGCCGTTTCGTCGGCATATACGAACAGCCAGCCGGCGAACCATTGCAGGATCATCGAGCCTACGCCGCCGGCCATGCCGCCGATGCCCGTCACGGTGGCGATCGCCGACTTGGGGAACATGTCGCCGATGGTCGAGAAGATATTGGCCGACCACGACTGGTGCGCCGCGCCGCCCAGACCGATCAGGATGATCGGGAACCACGGCGAGATCGTGCCCATGGGCTGCGCCAGCAGCACCAGCAGCGGAATGAACGCGAAGATCAGCATGGCGCGCATGCGTGCCGCATAGGGGTTCAGCCCCGTCTTGTTGATGATGATCGTCGGAAGCTTGCCGCCGTAGATCGACAGCATCGTGATGGCATAAAGCGTGAAGATCAGCGCCACGCCCAGCCCTTCGGACATCTTGATCCCGAACTGCGAATTGAGGTACGAGGGGGTCCAGAAGAGGAAGAACCACCACACGCCGTCGGTCATAAACTTGCCGAAGGCGAAGGCCCACGTCTGTTTGAACGAGAGCGTTCTCCAGAACGAGATCTTCTCGCCCTCCTGCTCCTTGCCGACCGTCTCGCCGTCGACCACTTCGTGCTGATCCTGCTCGATATACTCCAGCTCGGCGGCATTCACCTTCGGATGGTCCGAGGGTTTCTTGTACATGAAGACCCAGAAGCCCATCCAGACGAAGCCCAGGGCGCCGATCACGATGAAGGCCATCTCCCAGCCCCAGGCCTTCGCCAGCAGCGGAATGGTCAGCGGGGCGAACAGCGCGCCGATCGAAGCGCCGGCATTGAAGATCGAGGTGGCGTAGGCGCGGTCCTTCTTGGGGAAGTACTCGGCGGTCACCTTGATGGCTGCCGGGAAGTTGCCCGCCTCGCCCAGGGCGAGGATGCAGCGCGCGGCGATGAAGAAATACATGCTGACCATGGCGATGGTCGCGGCCAGGGCCGACCCGGCCTCGACGGCGCGCAACGCGGCGGCGTCGGGAAGCCCCACCCATGCCTCGGTGGCGATGCCGCAGAGGGCGTGCATGCAGGCTCCCATCGACCAGACGCCGATGGCCCACAGATAACCTTTCTTGGTGCCCATCCAGTCGATGAAACGGCCCGCGAAGAGCATGCAGACGGCATAGACGATCGAGAAGATCGAAGTGATCAGCCCGTAGTGGTACTCGTTCCAGTGGAATTCGGGCTTGATGAACTCGTCCCACGTCAGCGAGAGCACCTGACGGTCGAGGTAGTTAACAGTCGTTGCGAAGAAGAGCATCGCACAGATGACCCAGCGATACTGCGTCATCTTCCCAGCGAGAGTCGATTTGTTGTTTGTCATTATGGGGTTTAATTAAGTAGTGTTCAGGAATTGGTGAGCCGCAGGAACGGCGTCCGGCGGCGGAGCGGGGCCGCCGCCGGACTACCGAACTTACGGAATCGGGTTTAACACACCCGGGCGATCACGTCCAGAGCGAAACGGCATTTTTCGGTGATCGCCGCCCAGTCCTTCGCGGCGACGACCTCTTTCGGGAAGAGCTGCGAGCCCATGCCCACGCAATAAACGCCGGCCTTGAACCACGCCGTGAGGTTCTCCTCGGTGGGTTCCACCGCTCCGGTGGCCATGATGTTCGACCACGGCAGCGGGGCCTTGACGTTCTTGACGAACGACGGGCCGCCGACGTTGCCCGCGGGGAAGACCTTCGTCAGGTCGCAGCCCAGTTCCTGCGCCGTGCCGATCTCCGTCACCGAACCGCAGCCGGGGGTGTAGGGAACCAGATGGCGGTTGCAGACCCTGGCCACCTCGGCGTTCAGGTAGGGACCCACGACGAAGTTGGCGCCGTACTGCATGTACATCGCGGCCGTCGGGGCGTCGACCACCGAACCGATGCCCAGGATCATCTCCGGGCACTCCGCGGCGGCGAATTTCACCAGACGGATGAACACCTCCGAAGCGAAATCGCCGCGGTTGGTGAACTCGAAAGCGCGCACGCCGCCTTCGTAGCAGGCTTTCACGACCTGCTCGGCCACGTCGGCGTCGGCATGATAGAATACGGGAACCATGCCGGTCTTACCGATGGCCTCCAGAACTTGCATTTTATTGAAGCGAGCCATAATTTTTAATTCTTAATTTTTCATTTTTAATTATCTCTGCACCCGTCCGCTGGCATTGCCTCCGGCCAACGACTCGACCTCCTCGGCCGATACGAGGTTGAAGTCGCCGTTGATCGTGTGCTTCAGGGCCGATGCCGCCACGGCAAATTCGAGGGCCTCTCCCTGCGTCGGCTTGGTCAGCAGGCCGTGGATCACGCCGCCCGAGAACGAGTCGCCGCCGCCCACGCGGTCGATGATCGGGTCGATGTCGTAACGCTTCGACTCGTAGAACTCCTCTCCGTTGTAGATCATGGCTTTCCAGCCGTTGTGCGTCGCCGAGAACGACTCGCGCAGGGTCGAGATCACATACTTGAACCCGAACGTCGCGGCCATCTGGCGGAAGATGCCCTTGTAGCCCTCGGCGTTGGTCTCGCCGCCCTCGACATCGGCGTCGGGCTTGAACCCGAGGCACAGCTCGGCGTCCTCCTCGTTGCCGATGCAGACATCGACATACTGCATCAGGGGCTTCATAATCGACTGCGCCTTCTCCTTGGTCCAGAGCTTCTTGCGGAAGTTCAGGTCCACCGACACCGTCACGCCGTGACGCCTGGCGGCCTCGCAGGCCAGACGGGTCAGTTCGGCGGCCTTGTCCGAAATCGCGGGCGTGATGCCCGACCAGTGGAACCAGTCGGCACCCTCCATGATGGCATCGAAGTCGAAATCCTGCGGATCGGCCTCGGCGATCGACGAATGCGCACGGTCGTAGATCACCTTCGAGGGACGCATCGAAGCCCCGGTTTCGAGGTAGTAGATACCCACGCGGTCGCCGCCGCGGGCGATGAAATCGGTCCTCACGCCGTATTTGCGCAGCGCATTGACCGCCGACTGGCCGATCTCGTGCTTCGGGAGCTTCGAGACGAAGTAAGCCTCGTGGCCGTAGTTGGCGCACGAAACGGCCACGTTGGCCTCACCGCCGCCATAGACGACGTCAAACGAATCGGACTGAACGAAGCGCGTGTTTCCGGGCGTCGAAAGACGCAGCATGATTTCACCTAATGTTACGATTTTCATGGTATTATGACAGCTTAAAATTTGAAATAGTCCTTGGCGTTGCGGTAGCAGATGCCCTCGATGATCTCCCGGCCGATGAAGTCGATCTCCGAGGCGGGCAGCAGGCCCTGCTCGATGTCGTTGCCGACGAGGTTGCACAGCGTGCGGCGGAAATACTCGTGGCGCGGGTACGAAAGGAACGACCGCGAGTCGGTCAGCATGCCCACGAAGCGGCTCAACAGACCCAGCGTCGAGAGGGCGTTCATCTGTTTCTCCATGCCGTCCTTCTGGTCGAGGAACCACCACCCCGATCCGAACTGGATCTTCCCGGCGCCGTAGCGGCCGTCCTGGAAATTGCCGATCATCGTGGCCACCAGCTCGTTGTCGCGCGGATTGAGGTTGTAGATGATGGTCTTCGCAAGGCGGTCGTTGCGGTCGAGCATGTCGAAGAATTTCGACATCTGCCTGCCGACCGCGAAGTCGCCGATCGAGTCGAAGCCCGTATCGGGACCCAGCCGGCCGAACATGCGGCTGTTGTTGTTGCGGATGGCGCCGTAGTGGAACTGCTGGGTCCAGCCGGCCTCATGGTCCATCGTGGCGAACTCGACCAGCATGGCGGTCTTGAACTTGCGGATCTCCTCGGGCGTCAGCGTCTGCCCGCCGTATACCTTATTAAAAATAGCGTCGATCTCGGCCTGCGTATAATCCTCGGCGTAGAACTCCTCGATGCCGTGGTCCGAAAGGCGGCAGCCGACCGACCCGAAGAACTCGTGACGCACGCGCAGCGCGTCGATCACATCGGCGAATTTCGTGATCGCGACGCCCGAAACCTCCGAAAGCTTCTCCATATAAGCGCGGAAATCGGCCGGAACCTCCACGGCCATCGCCTTGTCGGGACGCCACGTGGGGAGCATCCTGGTCGCAAAACCGTCCTCGCGGACCTTGATGTGGTGTTCGAGCGAATCCACGGGATCGTCCGTCGTGCAGACCGCCTCGACGTTGTAGCGGCGCATCAGGCCGCGGGCGTGGTATTCGGGACGCTGCAACAGCGCCGTGCAATGGTCGTAAATTTCGCGGGCCGAAGCGGGGTTGAGCAGTTTCGTCACCCCGAAGGCGGTCTTCAATTCGAGGTGGGTCCAGTGGTAGAGCGGGTTGCGCATCGTATAGGGAACCGTCTCGGCCCACTTCTCGAACTTCTCCCAATCGGTCGTATCCTTGCCCGTGCAATACTTCTCATCGACCCCGTTGGTGCGCATGGCGCGCCATTTGTAGTGGTCGCCTTCGAGCCAGATCTTCGACAGGTTGTCGAAACGGTGATCCGAAGCCACGTACTCGGGAATCAGGTGGCAATGGTAGTCGATGATCGGCATCTTGGCCGCATGGTCGTGGTAAAGACGCTGCGCAGTCTCGGTCTGCAACAGGAAGTTGTCGTCGTTGAACTGTTTCATAAAAAATAAAAGCTATCGCGGTTAAATTTCTATACGTATCAGGCTCTTTTTCATAACGTAAAATTAGTAACTTTCCGCCACTCGGAATATGAAAAAATACCGAATTAAATAGAATATTTGCCGTTTTGGTTGACCAATATACGGAAAAATTGTAAATTTGCCTACAAACAACGGAAAAACTTCAATTCTAATTTTATGAAAAAACCGATTATGTGGGTTGCAGCCCTCCTGACGGCCTCCTGCACACCCGCTTTGAAGGTCGAAGTCGCCAACACGACCCCGACCGAACGCGATGACGAAACCGTCGAAATCGCCTGGTCCGAAGTCGCCGCGCTCAAAGGTGTGACGCCGGACAACATCGTCGTCCTGAACGACGACAACGAGCAGATCCCCTCGCAGGTCCTCTTCCGCGGCGGAACGGAGCCGCAGGCGCTGATCTTCCAGACCGACGCCGACCCGATGGAAAGCAAGCGGTTCAAACTGGTCACAGGCCAGCGCGAGAACTACCCCGCCGAGGCGTTCGGCCGCACGGTTCCCGAACGTTACGACGACTACGCCTGGGAGAACAACAAGGTGGCCTACCGCCTCTACGGCCCGGCGCTCGAAACCTCTCCCGAGAAGCTCGTCACTCCGGGCATCGACGTATGGGTGAAGTGCACCGACAAACTGGTGATCGACGAGTGGTACGCCCGGGGCAACTACCACCACAACTACGGCGACGGCATGGACTGCTACAAGGTGGGCGTGACGCTCGGTTCGGGCGCATCGCTGCCCTTCGCCGGCGGTAAATTCTGGATGATGGGACACAACTACGCCACGGCCCGGACGCTCGACAACGGCCCGATCCGCACTTCGGTCGAATTGACCTACGCCCCGTTCGATGTCGACGGCACGCCCGTGACGCTCACCAAGATCATCTCGCTCGACGCCAACCAGCGCTTCAACCGCATGGACAACATCTACGAAGGAGCATTCGCCGAGATGCCGATCGCCGCGGGCTTCGTGCGCCACGACGTGAAACAGATGCAGCGCGGCGAAGGCTGGATGGCCCTATGCGAGGCCGTTTCGGACTCGAAGAACCCCGCACGCGACGGCGACATCTACCTGGGCGTGATCCTGCCGGGAGCCGAGATGCTTACGGACACGCTGGGCCACGCCGTAGCCGTCAAGGCCGTGAAACCCGGCCGGACGCTGACCTACTACGCCGGTTCGGGCTGGAGCCAGGGCGGCGTGGAGGACATGAAGGAGTGGATCGAAGAGATCGGGCAGGCGCAGGCCGCCGCCGTGACGCCGCTCAAAGTGACGGTCCTCAACTAAAAATCCGTCCAAAAAGGGCAGGCATGCCGTCCTGCTTTTTCCGAAAGGCCCGGTCCGACGACCGGGCCTTTCTCTGTCGGAACCCTTTCCCGAAGCGGGCGCAATCCGGCTTGCGATTGTCCGGCTTTTTATGTATATTTGTAACTCCTATTTCACAAAAATCATGGACAGACAAAAGATCGTTACCTTCGGGGAGATCATGCTGCGTCTCACGCCGCCCGACTACCTGCGTTTCAACCAGACGAACCTCTTCCGCGCCAGCTACGGCGGAAGCGAGGCCAACGTCGCCGTATCGCTGGCCAACTACGGCCTGCAAAGCGAATTCGTCACCCGCCTGCCGGACAACCGGGTGGCCGACGCCTGCATCGACGACCTGCGCCGCTACGGCGTACGGACGGACGCCATCCTGCGCGGCGGCAAGCGGCTCGGGATTTACTACATGGAGGAGGCCGCCGCGATGCGCTCGTCGCACGTCGTATACGACCGCGCCGACTCGGCCTTCGACACCCTGCAACCGGGGATGATCGACTGGGACGGAATCTTCCGCGGCGCCTCGTGGTTCCACTGGTCGGGGATTTCGGCCGCGGTGAGCGCCGGCACGGCGGCCGTGTGCGCCGAGGCGATTGCGGCGGCGCACGCGGCGGGACTGACCGTCTCGTGCGACATCAACTACCGCAAGAACCTCTGGAAATACGGCAAGGAGCCGCAGGAGGTGCTCCCGCCGCTGATGGAGCAGTGCGACGCCTTCTTCGGCACGGACGACGAATACGAAAAGGTGCTCGGCATGCAGCTGCCGCAGTTTGCGGCCCGCGACGCCGCCTATCGTCCCGATACGGCGGGTTACGAACGGGCCTCGGCGGAGGTTGCGGCGCGCTTCCCCCGCTGCCGGAGCATCGTCTTCGGACTGCGCAGCGTGTTGAGCGCCAACCACCACCTGATCTCGGGAACGCTCTACACGGGCGGACGTCTGCACTCCACGCGGGTTTACGACATCGACCCCGTGGTCGACTGCGTCGGCGTGGGCGACGCCTTCGTGGGCGGATTGCTCTACGGAATGGCCGCGCATCCCCACGACGCCCAGTTTGCGCTGGACTTCGGAACCGCGGCCTGCGCGTTGAAAAACACCGTGCCGGGCGACTACAACCAGTTCACGGCCGCAGAGGTCGAACAGCTGGCCCGCGGCTCCGTCTCGGGCCGCATCGCCCGCTAACCGGCGTAAGACGCCGGATTCAGGGTGCGGCCGGTTTACCGGAATGCTGTTCCCCGGTTCCGCGCCCGCACGGCCAAAAGGCAGGATTGGCAAAGCGGCCGGTTGGCCGGAACGCTACTCCCTGGCCCCGCGCCCGCACGGCCAAAAGGCAGGATTGGCAAAGCGGCCGGTTGGCCGGAACGCTACTCCCTGGCCCCGCGCCCGCACGGCCAAAAGGCAGGATTGGCAAAGCGGCCGGTTGGCCGGAACGCTACTCCCTGGCCCCGCGCCCGCACGGCCAAAAGGCAGGATTGGCAAAGCGGCCGGTTGGCCGGAACG
>ERZ839767.4798-NODE-4798-length-13114-cov-4.955510_pt1 | contig 13114 bp, 9 predicted proteins | sample MGYA00519879_ERZ839767 | MGnify/ENA primary metagenome ERZ839767 (study PRJEB31850, sample SAMEA3708852) | human gut metagenome | biome: human gut; feature: human-associated habitat; material: faeces | place: China | collected 2014 ...
GCAATCCCTTATTTAGTTTTTTTTGAGGTGGCCGTTGTAACGCAACCTTAGGAGGCGTGTGCTCTATCCAGCTGAGCTACTGGGACATGTGTATTTACCGAATCATCTTAGCGGTTTTTTGAAAAAATGTCAAGAGGCAGCGCCAAAAGTCGCGCGATTTTTCCCTTCCGGACGCATACAATGGGAGGCCTGAGCGTCAAAAGGCGGAAGGGGGGAGGACCATGCCATGGTGGGAGCAGGTAGGCGGAGATGTGGATGATCTTATCTTCGCGGACGAGGAATATGAGATCAGCGCGCGCTGAACGGGCAGAAAATTTCCCTTTACAGGAGGGCTTCTTTCGGCTATACTATATATGATATTCCGAAACTGGAGAATACTGTCATGATCGAATTTGAAGAATATAAGAGTAAACTGAACGACCTGAAGCCGAAGCTCGAGGAGCTGCGCGCCGCCTTTGTGCCGCAGAGCCTGCTCGATGAGCTGGAGCGCCTGCACGCCATGGCGGAGGCCCCCGGCTTCTGGGACGACCCCGCGCGCTCGCAGAAGGCCGTCATGCGCACGAAGACGCTTGAGCGCAAGCGCGACAAGTTCCAGTCCATGTGCAGCGAATGGGACGACCTGATGACCATCTGCGAAATGGCGCTGGAGGAAAACGACGACTCCATGCTCGAGGAGCTGACGGCGGGCTATGCCAAGCTCGAGGCCGACATGGAGGAGGCCCGCCTGGAGACCCTGCTGACGGGCGAATATGACGCGAACAACGCGCTGCTGTCCTTCCACGCGGGCGCGGGCGGCACGGAGGCGCAGGATTGGTGCGCCATGCTCTACCGCATGTATACCCGCTGGGCCGAGGCACACGGCTTTACCTATAAAATTCTCGACTATCTCGACGGCGACGAAGCCGGCCTGAAGTCGGCAGATATCATGATCGAGGGCGACAACGCCTACGGCTTCCTGAAGGGCGAGGCCGGCGTGCACCGCCTCGTGCGCGTCTCGCCGTTCGACGCGGCTGGCCGCCGCCACACGTCGTTCTCCGCCGTGGAGGTCATCCCGGAAATTCCGGACGACGTCGAGGTCGAGATCCGTCCCGAGGACATTGAAATGCAGGTCTACCGCTCGTCCGGCGCAGGCGGCCAGCACATCAACAAGACGTCCTCCGCCGTCCGACTCATCCATAAGCCGACCGGCATCGTCGTCTCCTGCCAGACGCAGCGCGACCAGTTCCAGAACAAGGAAACGTGTATGCGCATGCTGCGCTCGAAGCTCATCGAGATCAAGGAGCGCGAGCACCTCGAGAAAATTTCCGACATCAAGGGCGTGCAGCAGAAGATCGAGTGGGGCAGCCAGATCCGCTCCTACGTCTTCATGCCCTACACCCTCGTGAAGGACACCCGCACGGGCTTTGAGAGCACGAACGTCAACGCCGTGATGGACGGCGACCTCGACGGCTTCATCAACGCCTACCTCACCTGCGCCGCAACGGGAACGTGGGCCACGAAATAACAAAAAAAGTGCTTGATAATTCCGGCACATTATGATATTATTGTAGGCACTGTATGTATATTCGCCCTTTGGGCTGATTCCGGCAGGCCGCTGCCGTAACCGCGGCCGTTTTTGGAGGTTTTTTACTATGGATACCCTGAAGCTGATTCTCCTGATCTTCCAGATGATCTCCTGCGTTGTACTGACGGTCGTGATCATTCTCCAGAATGGCGCAGAGGATGGCCTCGGCGCGATCGCCGGCGGTTCCGACACCTATCTTGGCAAGGGCAAGGCCGGCACGCTGGACGCGAAGCTCTCCCGCCTGACGAAGTGGATCGCCGCTGTATTCGTCCTGCTGACGCTGTTCGTCGCTCTGCTCGGCTCTCTGTAAGATAAGACAGCTAATCCCCCTGCGTGCGCAGGGGGATTTTTTGTATTTTGGAGAAGGTCGTTGCAGGGGCAGGGGCGTGCCCTGCCCGGCCGCGCCTCCTCGCAATGACACATCAGGGCAGTGCAGACCAGCGTCCTTACGCGGTTGAATAGCCCCGTACAGGGCGTTCACTACCCGCAAGGGGCACGCCGCATCCGTAAGGCGGCAAAGCCGCCAACGGCTGCGCAGTGAGCGCCGCTACAAAGTTGTAATCAAATCAATTGGATCATTTTGGAATTCACCATACAGGAGTCTTTTCGGGAATGAACATTGTTATCATCGGAGCCGGCAAGATCGGCGCGACGCTGACGGAGCAGCTGCTCCGCGAGGGTCACGAGATCACCGTCGTCGACACGCGCACGGCTGCGCTCGACGCCATCGGCAACACGCTCGACGTCATGACCGTCGAGGGCAACGGCATCAGCATGGACACGCAGGTGGAGGCCGGCGTGCCCTCTGCCGATCTTGTCATCGCCGTGATGTCCACGGACGAACAGAACCTGCTCTCGTGCCTCATTGCCAAGCGCCTCGGCGTGGGCAACACGATCGCCCGCGTGCGCAACCCGGAATATACGAGCGGGCTGCATCTCATTCAGGACGACCTCGGGCTGAGCATGGCACTCAACCCGGAGCTGGCCAGCGCCACGGAGATCGCGCGCATCCTGCGTGCCCCGGCCTCCATCAAGATCGACACATTCTCAAAGGGCCGCGTGGAGCTGCACAAGATGCGCATCGACCCCGGCTCCATCCTCGACGGCATGAAGCTCTCGGACCTCGGCCGCCTGCAGTCCGGCGCGCTTGTGTGCGTTGTGGAGCGCGGGCAGCACGAGGTGTACATCCCCGACGGCAGCTTCACCCTGCTGGCGGGCGACCGCATCAGCGTGGTGGCAAGCCCGAAGCTCGCCGCAAAGTTCTTCCACAAGATCGGTGTGCAGACGAACCCCGTCAAGCGCGTGATGCTGCTCGGCGGCGGGCGCATCTCCTACTACCTCGCGCGGCAGATGCTGGACTTCGGCGCGAGCGTGAAGATCATCGAGTCCAGCGCCGCCGTGTGCGACTCGCTGGCAGAGCGCCTGCCCGAGGCCACGATCATCCACGGAGACGGCACGAGCGAGCAGCTGCTCGCCGAGGAGGGCATTGCGAAGATGGACGCCGTGGCCTCGCTGACGGGCATCGATGAGGAAAACGTGCTGATGAGCCTCTATGCCCGCAGCGTCTCGAGCGCGAAGATCGTCACGAAAATCAACCGCACGACATTCTCCCACATCATCAAGGGCATGGACCTCGGAAGCGTGTTCCATCCCCGCTATATCGCGGCCGACCACATCGTCCGCTACGTCCGCGCCATGCAGAACTCGCTCGGCTCGAACGTCGAGACGCTCTATAAGATCGTCGGCAACAAGGCCGAGGCACTGGAGTTCCGCGCCACGGAGAAGTCCGCCGTCTGCGGCAGGCCGCTCATGGAGCTGCCCACGCGGCCGAACCTGCTTATCGGAGCCATCAACCGCGAGGGCCGGATCATCACCCCCGGCGGCCGCGACACCATCGAGCCGGGCGACACCGTCGTCGTCGTGACGGCGGCAACGGGCCTGGACGATCTGGACGACATTCTGGACAAGCGGAGAGTGAAAGCATGAATTACCGCATGATCCTCTCCCTGCTGGGCGACGTGCTGCTGGTCATCGGGGCCTTCCTGCTGCTGCCGTGCATCGTCGCCGTGATCTACGGCGAGCCGGAGCTGTGGGTCCTGCTTGCCTCGGCCGCAGGCAGCGGCCTGCTCGGCGGGCTTTTTATCCTGCTGCGGCCGAAGCGCCGCCGTGAGCTGCACGCGCGCGACGGCTTCGTGATGGTCGCGCTGAGCTGGATCCTCATCTCGCTCATCGGCGCGGTCCCCTTCACGGCCTCCGGGGCGATCCCGTCGTATCTCGACGCCGTGTTCGAGACGATGTCCGGCTTTACGACGACCGGCGCAAGCATCCTCCGCGCCGTGGAGGACCTGCCGAAGTGCCTGCTGTTCTGGCGCAGCTTCACGCACTGGCTCGGCGGCATGGGCGTGCTCGTGTTCATGCTGGCCATCGTGCCGCTGTCCGGCGAGAGCATCTATCTGCTGCGCGCCGAGTCCCCCGGCCCGTCCGTCAGCAAGATGGTGCCGAAGATGCGCACGTCCGCCGCGATCCTCTATGCCATCTACTGCGCCATGACGCTGCTGCAGATCCTGTTCTACCGGCTGGGCGTGCTGTTCGGCTGGGGCGAGATAACGTGGTTCGACAGTCTGTGCCTTGCCTTCGGCACGGCCGGTACGGGCGGCTTTTCCGTGCGCAACAGCGGCCTTGCGGACTACTCGGCCTACCTGCAGGCCGTGACGACGGTGTTCATGGTCCTGTTCGGCGTGAATTTCTCGGTGTATTTCTTCCTGCTGCGCCGCCGCTTCAAGCTCGCGTGGCACAACAGCGAAGTGCGCTGGTACTTTATCATCATTTTCGGGGCCATCGTCCTCATCAGTGCCAACCTGCTGCTCACGGGCGGGTTCTTCTCCACCGTGTTCCAGACGATCCACCATGTGGCCTTCTCCGTCGGCTCCGTCATCACGACGACGGGCTTCGGCACGGCGGATTTTGCAAAATGGCCGGAATTTTCCAAAACCGTGCTGCTCATCCTGATGGCCATCGGCGCGTGCGCCGGGTCGACGGGCGGCGGCATGAAGGTCAGCCGCGTGCTCATCCTGGCCAAGACGGCCCGCGCCGAGACGCGCCACCTGCTGCACCCCCACTCCGTGGAGGTCATGACGATGGACGGCAAGCGCGTGAGCAGCGAGGTCATCCGCGGCACGATGGCGTTCTTTATCTGCTATGCCGCCATTGCCGTCGTGTCCATCCTGCTGGTCTCGCTCGATAACTTCGGGGCCGAGACGAGCGTGACATCCGTGTTCGCCACGCTGAACAACATCGGCCCGGGCCTGAGCCTCGAGGTCGGCCCGTTCGGCAGCTATGCGAGCTTCTCCGCCCTGTCGAAGGTCGTGCTGACGCTCGACATGCTTCTCGGGCGGCTGGAGCTGTTCCCCGTGCTGCTGCTCCTCAGCCCCGCAACATGGCGGAAGCATTAAAGGCCAAATGTAGGGGCGAGGCATGCCTCGCCCGTCCGCGAAGCGGCATAAGGACGGCCCATTCGGTGCAGGGCACCATTGTCAGCGCCACGCTCCCAGATTTGTCATTGCGAGGCCCCAAAGGGGCCGTGGCAATCTCCTGCGACCGGTCACGTTTTCGCCGGAAGTTCCCTGTTATCCGGCATTGTACTGTGAGATTGCCACGTCGCTTCGCTCCTCGCAATGACACATCAGGGGAGTGCCGTGGTGCACCAGTGCCCTCCTGCCGTTGAATGTCTCTGTACAAGGCGCTCAGTGAGCGCCGCTACAGACGCAATTGGTGCATACCGTTTTATCGACGGCCGGTACGAGTCGGAAGTGCCTTCCCGAGATTGCCACGTCGGCCGTTGGCCTCCTCGCAATGACAAATCGGAGGCCGGTTTCATTTTAACGAAAGCCTGTACGGGTCGGCGGCGCTGCGCCGGGAGGGGCATGCCCCTCCCCTACAGCACGCAAAAGCAGCCCGGCAATATCACTCAAAATCATCCAAAATTCGATCATTCTGGAGGCGACTGCGCCATGCAGGACTATTTTCACCCGCAAATGACCCAACAGGAGCTGCTGGCCATGTCGTCTCTGGCGCTGGCGCACATCGGCGACGCCGTGTTTGAGCTGCTTGTGCGCACAAAGCTGTGCGTCGAGGGCGGCACGACGAACGGCCGCCTGCATCAGGCGACGATCGCGCTCGTGCAGGCCCCGGCGCAGGCGCGCTTTGCCCTGCGCATCCAGCCCCTGCTCACGCCGGAGGAGGCCGCCGTCTATCGCCGCGGCCGCAACGCCCATCCTCACGGCATTCCGAAGCACGCCACGCCGGGCGAATATGCCCGCGCAACGGGGCTGGAGGCCCTGTTTGGCGCACTGTATCTCTCCGGGCAGACCGCGCGCATCGAGGCGCTGTTTGCCGCCATGATGGAGGAAGACCATGCCATTTGACGCCATGTTTCTCACGGCCGTCGCCGCAGAGCTGCGCCCCACCCTTGTCGGGGCCCGCGTGGACAAGGTCCAGCAGCCCGCGCGCGACACCGTCGTGCTCCAGCTGCGCGGGCGCGACGGCGGCGGAAGACTGCTGCTGTCCGCCAACGGCAACCGGCCGCGCGTCCATCTGACGCAGGCGCAGCTGGAAAACCCCGCGCAGCCGCCGATGTTCTGTATGCTGCTGCGCAAGCATCTGGCGGGCGGCAGGCTTGCCGGTATCCGCCAGCCCGCGGCCGAGCGCATGCTCGACCTGACGTTCGACTGCACGGACGAGCTGGGCGTGCCCTGCCGCAAGCACCTGATCCTCGAGCTGGTCGGGCGCAATTCCAACCTGATCCTCACGGGGCCGGACGGCCGCATTCTCGACTGTCTGCGCCGCGTGGACTTTGAAATGTCCGAGCTGCGCCAGCTGCTGCCCGGCCTGTTCTATCACGAGCCGCCGCGGCAGGACCGCCGCATCCCGCAGGAGACGACGGAGGCCGGGCTTCTTGCCCTGCTCGACCGGCCGGACGCGGCCATGCGGCTGGACAAATGGCTGCTGGCCCACTTTGCGGGCCTGTCGCCGCTCATCGCGCGCGAGCTGTCGTTCCGCTTTGCGGGCGAGACAGACGCGCCCATCCCCACGCTGGACGCCGCGCGGCTGGCGGCATTTCTGACGGCGGAGTTCGCCGCCCTGCCGCCCGTACAGATGCAGCCCATGCTGCTGTGGAAGGACGGCGCACCGACGGATTTCACCTATCGCGACATCCGGCAATACGGCGGCTATCTGCGCGCCGAGCCGTGCGAGAGCTTTTCCGCCCTGCTCGACCGCTTTTACACCGAGACGGACCACGCCGAGCGCATGCGGCAGAGGTCGCAGACGCTGCGCAAGGCCATTTCGAACCTGCACGAGCGCACGCGCCGCAAGCTGGAGCTGCAGCGGCAGGAGCTGGAGGCCACGCACGACCGCGAGCAGCTGCGCCGTCAGGGCGACATCGTCACGGCGAACCTGCACGCCATCACACGCGGGCAGACGCTGCTGCGCGCCGAGGATTTTTATGATGAGAATCTGCGCGAAATTGAAATTCCGCTCAAGCCGAACCTCTCCCCGCAGCAGAACGCCGCGCGCTTCTACAAGGACTACGCCCGCGCCAAGCACGCCGAGCAGGTGCTCACGCAGCAGATCGCACAGGGCGAGATCGAGGAATCCTATCTGGCCGGCGTGCTCGAGGAGCTGGCCCGCGCCGAGAATGAGCGCGACCTGAGCGAGATTCGAGCGGAATTGGAGGCCGGTGGCTATGTCCGCCCGGCGGACCGCCGCAAGCAGGCCCGGCAGCAGCCGTCAAAGCCGATGCACTTCCGCTCGTCGGACGGCTTCGACATTTTTGTCGGCCGCAACAACCGCCAGAATGACCAGCTGTCGCTCAAGACGGCGCGGCGCGACGACCTGTGGCTGCATGTGCAGAAATTTCACGGCACGCATGTCATCATCGCGTGCGCGGGCATCCAGCCGCCGGACGAGACGATCACGGAAGCGGCCGAGCTTGCGGCCTACTACTCCGAGGCGCGCGAGGGGCAGAACGTCCCCGTCGATGTGACGCCGGTACGCTGCCTGCGCAAGCCGAACGGGGCCAAGCCCGGCATGGTCGTGTATGACCGCTACCGCACGGTGCTCGTCACCCCGGATGCCGCCCTCCCCGCCCGCCTCCGCGTGGAATGAGAAATAACAGGAACGGCACGCTTTGCGTGCCGTTCGTTGTTTTATGATATGGAATTTGCAGGGAAGGAGCATACCTCTCCCCGACAGCGCACAACCGGCGGATGAGCGCAGCTTTTTCCTGTTCCTTTCCCATTTTCAATTTGCTGTATGCCGTTCCCTACAGATGATCCCGGATGGCGCGCAGCGCCTCGGGCGTGTCCACATCCGCCAGCGCCTCCGGCGGGACGTCGACGGCAAGGTAGCGCTCCGGATACTGCCGGATGACGGCGCTGCCGCCGCGGTCTCCCTCGAGCGCGCACAGGGCCGGGAAAAATTCCCGCGGGAACACGTTCGGATTGCCGCGCCGCGTGCCGCAGGCCGCGCCCACGATGCACGACGGATGCTCCCGCCACTGCCGCACGACCGCGCGCACGGCCGATGCCGACAGCAGCGGCTGGTCGGCCACGAGGAAGGCTATGCCGTCGCACTGCGCCAGCGCCTGCGTGCCGAGGCGGACCGTGCGGCTCAGCCCGTCGCCGGGCCGGTCGTTGCGCACCGGCTCGAAACCGAATTCCCGCGCGAGGGCTGCAACGGCGGGATACTGCGTGACGACGGCGACGCGGTCGAATACTCCGGCCGGAACGGCCTCAAATGCCCGGCGAATGAGCGGCTTGCCGTCCAGCTCCGCCTCGAGCTTGTTCGCGCCGAAGCGCACGGCGTTCCCCGCCGCCATGATGACACAACCGAGCATGGTATACCTCCAGTAAAAGGGATAATGGAATATGGAAAATTTCGCAGGGGCACCGGTCGTGCGTTGTAGGGGCGGGGACAGCCAGGCCCGTCCGCGAAGCGGCATAAGGACAGCCAAATCGATACCGTGCACCGTTCCCTGCGCACGCCCCTTGATGTGTCATTGCGAGGAGCAAAGCGACGTGGCAATCTCGGGAAGGCAGTTGCAGTCCGTACAAGCCATCGCCGACCGCATGCAGTATTGTAGGGGAGGGGACAGCCGGACCCGGCACTGCACCGGCGGGAAGTGCGGGCTAATATTAAAAAGGCAATGGCCCCCAAGTTTGTCATTGCGAGGAGGCCAACGGCCGACGTGGCAATCTCACGCAACCGATCACGTTTTCGCCTGGGCTTTCCTGATATCCGACATGGTACTGCGAGATTGCCACGGCCCCTTCGGGGCCTCGCAATGACAAATCCGGGAGCCATCACCGTTTTAGCGATAGCCCGTGCGAATCGTTCGTGCAGCGCCGGGCCCGGCTGTCCGCTCCCCTGCATTTTCCGTTTTTAACTATAGTATATCCGGAACCGATGGGGTTTTCCAGCCGGAGCGTTCGCCATTGCCGAATTATCCGTTATCTATAACATAGAATAACGTTTTCGCTTTCCACGCTGCGTAATTTATGCTATACTTCAAATTACAAAGAAATTTTCCGCAGAATCTGTGCACATTGCCGGTATTCTGCTGCGATCCAAAAGGAGGGTTCCCCATGGAGGTTGGCAAGAGCGTCCGCCGTGTGGACGCATTCGACAAGGCAACCGGGCGCGCAAAGTACTGCGATGACCTCTGTGACCGCAGTGCGCTCGTCGCGCGCGTGCTGCATTCGACCATCGCAAACGGCGTGGTCAAGTCCATCGACACGGGCGCCGCCGAGCAGATCGAGGGCGTCGTGAAGATCGTCACCTGCTTTGACGTGCCGCAGATCAAATTCCCCACGGCAGGCCATCCGTGGTCGACCGATCCGCACCATCAGGACGTCGCCGACCGCCTGCTGCTGACGTCCCGCGTGCGCTTTTACGGCGATGACATCGCCGCCGTCGTCGCGGAGAACGAGGTCGCCGCCGCGCAGGCCCTGCGCGCGCTGCGCGTGGAATATGAGGAATACCCCTTCGTGCTGGACGTGCAGGAGGCCATGAAGCCCGATGCCCCGCAGCTGCACGAGGAATTCCCGAACAACATCCTCGCCCACACGACCATCCGCAACGGCAACTATGAGGAGGCCAGCCGCGAGCCGGGCCTTATCAAGGTCGAGGGCTGGTACGACACGCCGACCGTGCAGCATTGCCACATCGAAAACCACATGTGCTTCGCCTCCATGGAGGCCGGGCGCATCGTCATCTACTCCTCCACGCAGATCCCGCACATCGTCCGCCGCGTCGTCGGGCAGGCTCTCGGCATCCCCTGGGGCAAGGTACGCGTCGTCAAGCCGTATATCGGCGGCGGCTTCGGCAACAAGCAGGACGCGCTGTATGAGCCGCTGTGCGCCTACCTCTCCACCGTCGTGGGCGGCCGCCTCGTCAAGCTCGACTGCACGCGCGAGGAGACGTTCGTCTGCAACCGCGTGCGCCACGCCATCCGCACGCACATCATCTCGTGGGTGCGGCCGGACGGCACGTTCGCCGCGCGCAAGATCGAGTGCTTCTCGAACCAGGGCGCTTACGCCTCCCACGGCCACGGCATCGTCGCCAAGGGCATGGGCGCGTTCCCGCAGCTGTATCCCTGCCCCAACGTCGACGGCGACGCCTACACTGTGTTCACGAACCGCCCCGCCGCGGGCGCGATGCGCGGCTACGGCATCCCGCAGGCCATGTTCGCGGGCGAATCGCACATTGAGGACGTCTGCCGCGTGCTCGGCGTCGACTCGCTGGAGTTCCGCCGCAAGCACATGATGCCCGTCGGCTTCGTCGACGGCTTCTCGAAGAACGAGAACCATTCCGACACGCTCAATCAGGTGCTGGACAAGGGCGAGGCGTGGATGGACTACAGCCGCAAGCACCGCGAATACGAAAACCAGACCGGTCCCGTGCGCCGCGGCGTCGGCTGCGCCCTGTTCTGGTACAACACGGCTGTCTGGCCCATCAGCCTTGAGAGCTGCTCGTGCCGCATGGTCCTGAATCAGGACGGCTCCATCCAGCTGCAGACCGGCGAGACGGAGATCGGCCAGGGCTGCGACACCGCCTTCGCCCAGATGGCGGCGGATGCCGTGGGCATCCCCGTTTCGGACGTGCACGTCGTCACGGCGCAGGACACGGACGTCACGCCGTTCGGCACGGGCGCCTACGCCTCGCGCCAGACCTACGTCGGCGGCTTCGCCATCGCCCAGACGGGTGCGCTGCTCAAGGAGCGCATCCTGAAGTACGCCTGCGAGCTGACGCGCCAGATGCCCGCCCTGCTCGACATCGTCGACGGCAGGATCATCCGCAGGACGGACGGCCGTGTGCTGATGACGCTCGGCGAGCTTGCCACGGAGGCGCTCTACAGCCTGTCGCACTCCGAGCATCTGACGGCGGAATCTACTTACCAGATCAAGAACAACGCCTATTCCTTCGGCTGCTCGTTCGCGGAGGTCGAGGTCGACATCCCCCTGTGCAAGGTGAAGCTGCTGAAGCTCATCAACGTGCACGACTGCGGCAAGCTCATCAACCCGCAGCTTGCCGAGGCGCAGGTGCACGGCGGCATGTCCATGGCCATCGGCTACGGCATGTCCGAGGAGCTGAAGTTCGACCCGAAGACCGGCCGCCCGCTCAACAACAACCTGCTGGACTACAAGCTCTCGACCATGATGGATCACCCGCATCTCGAGGCCCAGTTCGTGGAGAACGCCGAGCCGACGAACCCCTACGGCACGAAGGCCCTCGGCGAGCCGCCCGCCTGCTCCGGCGCGCCGGCCATCCGCAACGCCATCCTGAACGCCACGGGCATCGGCATCGACGTCGCGCCCATCACCCCGCACGTTCTCTTCGCCGCATTCGAGAAGGCGGGCCTGTTCGAAAAGGAGGAAACCGCCCATGTATGATATGAAAGCGCTCTATGAGGCGCATTCCGTGGAAGAGGCCGTCGCCCTGCGTCTGGAGCATCCGGAGGCGCAGATCATCGCAGGCGGCTCGGACGTGCTCGTGCAGATGCGCGAGGGCAAGCGTGCCGGGGCGGAGCTCATCTCCATCTACGGCATCGACGCCATGCGCGGCATCTGCATCGACGAGGACGAAAACATCCGCATCGGCTCGCTGACGAGCTTTTCCCACATCACGCGCGACCCCATCATCCGGAAATACATCAACGTGCTCGGCGAGGCGGTCGACATGGTCGGCGGCCCGCAAATTCGAAACATCGGCACCATCGGCGGCAACACCTGCAACGGCGTGACGTCCGCCGACTCCGCCTCCACGCTGCACGCATGGGAGGCCATCGTGGAGCTGACCGGCAAAAACGGCGTGCGCCGCCTGCCCATCAAGGACTTCTACCTCCGTGCAGGTAAGGTGGACATCCGTGCCGAGGAGGGCGAGATCCAGACGGCCATCCTCATCCCGAAGGCCAGCTATGAAAACTGCTTCGGCCACTATATCAAATACGCCATGCGCAACGCCATGGACATCGCCACGACAGGCTGCTCCGTGAACGTCGTGCTGAGCGAGGACAAAAAGACCATCGCCCGCGCGCGCATCGCCTATGGCGTGGCGGGCCCCGTGCCCATGCGCGCCCCGAGCGCCGAGGCGCAGGCCAACGGCCGCCCGGTCTGCCGCGAGACGGTCGACGCCTTCGCACAGGCCGTGCTGCAGGACATCCATCCGCGTGACTCGTGGCGCGCCTCGAAGGCCTTCCGCGAGCACATCGCCGTCGAGCTGGCGCGGCGCTGCCTCATCCGCTCGATCGAGCTTGCAGGAGGTGCGGTAAAATGAACAAGCAGTATAAGCTCGTGCGCTGCAACATCAACGGCAAGGACGTCGAGCAGATCGTGGACGTCCGCGCCTCACTGACGGACATGCTGCGCAATGATTTCCGCCTGACATCCGTGAAGAAGGGCTGCGAGGTCGGCGAGTGCGGCGCGTGCAACGTCATCATCGACGGCGAGTGCTTCAACTCGTGCATCTACCTCGCCGTGTGGGCGGAGGGCAAGCACATCCGCACGCTCGAGAGCCTGCTCGGCCCGAACGGTGAGCTGTCCGACATCCAGCAGGCCTTCATCGACGAGGCCGCCATCCAGTGCGGCTTCTGCACGCCGGGCTTCATCATGACGGCCGTCGAGCTGCTCGAGACCGGCCGGGAGTACACGGACGACGAGCTGCGCAAGCTGCTCTCCGGCCACCTGTGCCGCTGCACCGGCTATGAGAACATCCTCCGCGCCGTGAAGAAGACCATGTATAAGCGCCTCGGCAAGCCCATGCCGGAGGCGGAATAAGCAGCTGAAAGAACAGGGACGCACCGAGACCGGTGCGTCCCTGTTTTTGTTGTTTGTTGGCGGAGTATCGATGGAGCGTTGTAGGGGAGCGGCATGCCGCTCCCGGCATAACGCTTGCGATTCGTACAGACTGTCGATAAAATGGTAAAAACCAATTGCGTCTGTAGCGGCGGTCACTGCGCAGCCGTTGGCGGCTTTGCCGCCTTACGGATGCGGC
>ERZ839767.4814-NODE-4814-length-13065-cov-3.045196_pt1 | contig 13065 bp, 7 predicted proteins | sample MGYA00519879_ERZ839767 | MGnify/ENA primary metagenome ERZ839767 (study PRJEB31850, sample SAMEA3708852) | human gut metagenome | biome: human gut; feature: human-associated habitat; material: faeces | place: China | collected 2014 ...
CTTTCGTGAATATCTGTTGGAGAAGTACTCCATTCTCTACAACACACCAATCGGTTTTTGTAGAGCCACTGTCTGCTATTAATATCATATCGTTTTAAGTTTAATTATTTACTTGTTGTTTTAAGGAGTTAGGGGAGTTATCGCTTCGCTGGGAGTTAGAGCCGATAGTCTTTTTATTATAAGCAGAAGTATCGGCTTTAACTTCTATAACTCCTTTATCTCTTATATCTTGATATATATCTTCCGTTTATACAATTGATAGCCGATGCACCAGTTGATGGCTACAAAGAGCAGTGCGTAGGCCAGTGAACCGCCTGTCTCACCGAATATCGGCATAAGAACGATCTTGTATAAGAATCCGTGTATGCTGATGCTGCCATCGCCCCAAGGGAAGCTGATGCTGCCGAACAGGATACTTAGTACTCCACCCAGAACGTACATGAACAGGGGGTTGACACCGAAAGCCTCGAAGAAAGTGCACCATTTCTTGTATCCTTTTACGTCGATGATCCAGATGAGCAGTGCCAGGAAACTGGAGGCCAGTCCGCAAGTGGTGAGAACGAAGGTGGGAGACCAGATTTTCTTGTTGATAGGACAACCGTAGCTCAGCAGAAAGCCTGCAAAAGTAAGGATGGCACCAACCAGAAATAATTTGATCAGGTGAGAATTCAGTAAGGCTTCGCGGCTCTCGGCTCTATTGCTGTCTAGCATCATGCGACCCACGCAGAAGCCCAGCAATACATGGGCAATGGATGGGATGGTGCTTAAAAGACCTTCGGGATCAATGCCGTTGTCCTTGTACATGTGTGCGGGGGTGAGGATGGCACGATCCACTATGGAGAGGATATTGGTTTCGTTGTAAGCAAATCCGTTGCCACACATCAGCAGGATGAAGTAGCCTACCAGCAATGTGGCAATGAGATAAGGGATGTGACGGTGTTTCATGGTCAGCGCAATAATAGCGGTAGCACCGTAGCAAAGGGCCAGGCGTTGCATGACACCCAGGATACGGATGCGGTCGAAAGTCCAGACGGATGCCCAGAGTTGTTCGCCGAAGCTGAGACCTTCATGGGAGCCTGCCCAGTAGTAACAGAATCTGGAGAACCAGCCGATGGCAAGTCCGATCAGGAAGATGATAATAGTACGCTTCAATATCTTCGTGGCGGCTGCATGACTGAACTCGAAATTGTACTTCTTCAGGGAGATATAGGTAGAGATACCCATGATGAACATGAAGAAGGGGAAGACGAGGTCGGTGGGGGTGAGGCCATTCCATTCGGCGTGGCGTAAGGGGGCATATATATGTCCCCAAGTGCCGGGGTTGTTCACCATAATCATGCCCGCAATGGTGACACCGCGAAGGATGTCGAGGGCAAGAATGCGCTTGTTTGTCTTGGTCTGACTGTTCATTGTAATAAGTGTGTTAAGTTATTTATTCAATTGTCAATTCCCTTCGTACATTGGTCTACGAGATAGGCGATAGAGACGTAGGGGATACCTGAGTTGGTAGTCAGTCCTATTTCGCAAGTACGACTGTTAGAGTAGCCGATAGTGATGCCGGATGCTTCTATCTGCGGACGGAGTTTGCGCAAGGCATAGGAATTCAGTTCGGGATAGGTGAATCCGCGGTCGCCGGCAAAACCACAGCAGCCTACTTCTTCGGGTACGAAGACATGCGTAGAACAGAGTTTTGCCAGGGAAACAATTGTATCTGCCAGTCCCATTTTGCGCATGGAGCAGGTGATGTGTACTGCTACGGGGCGGTCGGTCTGCGTGAAGACCAGTTTGTCTCGCAGGAAAGTGTAGATGAATTCTGCAGGTTCGTAGAGCTTCATCTTTTGAATGGTTTCGCGCATGCGATGCAGGCAGGGGCTTTGATCGCAGAGGACAGGGTATTTGCCTTGCTCGCTGGCTTCCCAAAGGGCGGCTTCGAGTTCTGCGGCTTTGCGATCGGCAATGTCGAGCATACCTTTACTTTCCCAGATGGTGCCACAACAGAGCTTATCCATGTCCTTGGGGAAGATGACTTCGTAACCGCCTTTTTGTAGGAGGGAGATCATCTTGTTTACCAAAGGTTGCTCCACGGGGGATTTTTTCGGGAGTCCCATAGTTTGGTTGATGCAGCTGGGGAAATAAACTACTTTGTCAGCTGTGGAGTTACGAGCTACAGAGCTACAAGCTACCAGTGTTGCGCTATCATTCTGCATAGTACTCGTAGCTTGTAGCTCGTTACTTGTAGCTGTTGCAACTTGTAGCTTGTAGCTTGTAACTTTATAGCTCTTCGGCATGGCAGGCGTCCACAAAGGTATGCCCAATACATTGTGCATCCCTTTCGTAATGCTGCTCATGGCTTTGGTTCCTAATACGGAGTGTCCGAAATTGGCTAATGATAAAACGGGGCGCAGACTACTCTTAACACCGGCAAAGTGATTGGCTACGAAATCTCCTGCTTTATATCCGAGGCTACCTTTCGGTAGCGTTTCCTGGCGGATGATATGGGTTAGGTCACCTGTATTGATATTCATCGGGCAAGACATGGAGCACAGTCCGTCTCCTGCGCAAGTTTGATTGCCCGGGTAGCGGTATTGTTTTTCGAGTAGAAACAGACGTTCCGGGTCTGTACCGCTTTGTTTCAGACGTGATATTTCCCGTTGCAGTACAATGCGCTGGCGCGAAGAAAGGGTAAAGCCGCACGACAGGCAGTTCACTTCGCAGAAGCCACATTCGATGCACTTGTTTACTTTTTCGGCAGGACTGGCTTCGTCGATAGGAATCAACGGCAGCGGTTTGAAGTTTTTGATGTGACATTGCGGGTCATCATTGAAGATAACGCCCGGATTGAGCAGCCCTTTCGGGTCGAACAACTGCTTGACTGCCTTCATGGTTTCAAAAGCTGCCTCTCCCCATTCATATTTCACGAAGGGGGCCATGTTACGTCCGGTGCCATGTTCTGCTTTCAGCGAACCGTCGTATTTATCGACTACCAGAGTCTTTACGTCATTCATCAGGTCCTCGTAGCGCTTTACATCGGCGTCGGTACTGAAGGACTGGTTCAGGATAAAATGGTAGTTGCCTTCCAAGGCATGACCGTAGATGCAGGCATCATCGTAGCCGTGGCGGGCGATGAGTTGTTGCAGGTCAGCAGTGGCTTCGGGCAGGTCTTCGATGTGGAAGGCTACGTCCTCGATGAGGCAGGTAGTGCCGGGTTGGCGTGTACCGCCTACGGATGGGAATATACCTGAGCGGATAGCCCAATACTTGGAATATTCTTCCGGCCGGTCGGTGAAGTGCACGGGGATGTAGGTGCTGAAAGGTTTCAGACACTCTTCGATCACTGAGATATTCTGTTCCAGTTCCTCGCGGGTGCGGGCTTTGGTCTCGGTCAGCACGGCTGTGAGGCCGGAGGCATCGGCAACTTCTTGCTTATACTTTAAGTAGATAGGGTCTTCTACCGAAGAGAGGCTCTTGTAGTCCAGCAGTTCGGCGCCTTTTACTAATTTTTCATCAGCAGATGACACGGATGACGGGGATGAAGAATTACGATTTGTCAACTCCTTCATCGCCACCACTGCCCGACAGGCATCCTTGATACTGGTAAAATAGAGCATGGCGCTTGCCTTGTGCGGATAGTCGTACTCTGTGCGCATGGTAATCTGGGAAAGGAACGCAAGCGTGCCTTCCGAGCCTACCATCAGGTGGGCAATAATATCGAACGGGTCATCGAAGCGAATGAATGGCAGAAGATTCAATCCGGTTACGTTCTTGATGGAATATTTGTAGCGGATGCGTGCAGCGAGTTCTTCGTTGGCACGTATCTGATCCCGCAGTTCGCAGATGCGATTGTAGAAATCGGGGTGGGTGGCTTCGAAGGAAGCACGTGAAATATCATCCCCTGTATCCAGCATGGTGCCGTCCGCCAATACAATGCGGGCGGAAAGAAGCACTTTGTCACTATTGGCATGTGTGCCGCAATTCATACCCGAGGCGTTGTTCATGACGATGCCGCCTACCATAGCACTTTTCACGCTTGCCGGGTCCGGAGCAAACTTACGTCCGTAGGGGGCAAGAATCTCGTTAACCCGCTGACCGATGATACCCGGTTGCAAGGTAATCTGTTCATGATCGGGAGAAATGCTGTACTTCTCCCAATGTTTTCCGGCTACTATCAGGATAGAGTCACTAATGGCTTGTCCCGACAAACTGGTTCCTGCGGCACGAAACGTTACTGGCAGACCGTAACGGTCGGCAAGTCTCAACAGGTCGGAGATTTCCTCTTCGCTATTGGAACGAATCACGATTTGTGGGATAAGGCGGTAGAAACCCGCATCTGTTCCCCATGCCAACCGGCGTAGTTCGTCGGTATATATCCTATCTTGCGGAATAAGTCCCCTTATTTCCTGCAAAAACGAAGTGTAGCTACTTTTTACCATAGTGTTTTCGCCTTTCTTTTCCTTATCATTCTTTTCTTCTTTCACCGGCACCCCCGTCAGAATGTGCTGTAGGATTGTTTTAATGACATCCCGGTCTCTCCTGTGATGAGAAGCGTATCTCACTTCTCATGATATGGGCTTCTCATGACCCATGACATACGTATCTCATGAGGGGTGACATACATATGTTTTTATGACTTTTTCAGTGTAAGAAGCGTTTATTGTTCCTTACTTGTATAGGTAATACTTCTTAGACAATCGTCGGAAGTCTTCAGCATCTTTATACCAATAGTCGCGCACATCTTCCCAGCGGTTGCGTTGTGGGAATCGCTTGCGTATCTCTTCCGAGCCGCTTACCATGTCGAACATACGAAAACGTCCCTTGTCGGCATGCTCAAATACGGCACGGTCAGGATAGAGCGCTGCGATCTCCTGCATCACCAGGAACTGGATGTCGCTCAGCGGAGCTTTCTGCACATCCATGATGTGTACCTGTACGCCTTGCAGCAATTCACCTTTACCTACGGAGTAGAAGGGTTTCAGATACATCGGCCTGAATACAACACCCGGCACATTCAATGCGTTCAGGTTTCCCGCCAGTTTTTCTGCTTCTACCCATTGTGCGGCAAACATCTGGAACGGTATCGTATAGCCTACCCCGATAGACATGTATCCCAGTTCACCCAGAATACCGCTTACCGGATAGAATATAGCCGAGTGCGGATGGGGGATATGTGGAGAAGAGGGTACCCATTGCAACCCTGTCTGTACATAGTCCATCTTGCGTTTCCAGCCTTTCATCTTCACAACGTGCAGGTTACATTGTGCTGCCATCATCTTCTCTCCGTTTAGCATCAATGCCAGCTCACCGCAAGTCAGTCCGTAAAGGTACGGAATCTTGAACTGACTGACAAAAGAAATGCAATCATCTTCTACCAGATTGCCTTCTATCTTGAGTCCACCTACCGGGTTGGGGCGATCCAATACGATAAATTCTTTACCGTTTTCGGCCGCAGCTTCCATAGCTAGCCCCATTGTACTGATATAGGTGAATGAGCGGCAACCGATATCCTGGATATCGTAGACCAATACGTCAATGTCTTTCAGCATCTCTGGCGTAGCCTTGCGGGTTTTGCCGTATAGGGAATATACGGGCAATCCTGTGGTGGCGTCTTTGATGTCCGTCACGTGGTCGCCGGCATGTACGTCGCCACGAACCCCGTGCTCCGGACCGAAGAGGGCAACCAGATTTACGTTCGGTGCTTCATGCAGAATGTCAATGGTGGATTTCATCTGATTATCCACTCCGGTGGGGTTGGTAATCAGACCTATGCGTTTGCCTTCCAGGCACTTGAAATTCTGGTCTTTCAGGACTTCGATGCCTGTCTTTATTCTTATCTTTTGTGCCTGCGATGTACCACAGAGCACACAGAGCAGGCAAAGGAGAATGTATTTCTTCATGATTTATAATTTATGATTTCTTGCTTATCACTTACCGCTTATCACTTTTTATCACTCTTCTTTCTTCCTTCCGAAGCTCGGATCTATCTTGATGAACGCACATACTCCGATGGTAGCGGCGCAACAGATAATGGTCCATACGAAGAAGTGTCGGTAACCGATGGTTTCCTGTAACCATCCGGCAGCCATTCCGGGTAACATCATTCCCAGTGCCATGAATCCTGTGCAGATGGCATAATGGGCAGTTTTGTGCTCGCCTTCCGAGAAATAAATCAGATACAGCATATAAGCTGTGAAGCCGAAACCATAGCCGAACTGTTCGATGAAGATACAGATGTTGACTGTCAGCAACGAGTGATCCTGTGCATAACTCAGATAGATGAATGTCAGACAGGTGAGGGACATACTCCATGCCATTGGCCATAACCACTTCTTCAATCCGCCCCGTGCAGCAACAAGACCACCAATGATACCGCCAATTGTCAGGCCGATGATACCGATAGTACCATAGACGAAACCAACTTGTCCGGTAGTCAGCCCCAGTCCGCCTTTGTCTATTGGGTCCAGAAGGAAAGGATTGATTAGCTTCACGAGCTGTGCTTCTGGCAGACGGTAGAGCAACATAAAGAGGATAGCGACTCCTGCCTGTGGTTTGGTGAAAAAGCTCTTGAAAGTATCGAAGAATTCCTTCATCAGATTCTGAGCGGTAACGTCTTTCGACGGACGGTCGGATGCGGGTTTCGGCAATATCCAGTTGTGGTAAATACTCACCGCGAAGAAGAATCCGGACAGTACGATGAATACTATCAACCAGGCAAACGGAATGTTACCGGATGCACCTTCGAAGGTAGCGGAAGTCTCGTTCTTAATCTTATGATCTATTCTGAACAGTAGGTAAGCAGGCTTGTCCCAGTTCTTGGCAGTGAATTCGAACCGGGTGGAAAGGCTGTTCTGTTCCAGTTTGATACTTTGGTCACCGTCTTTGAAGGTGACATTCAATATCTTGGTTTCATCGGCAGATGGTTGCTTGGACAGACGTACGCCTACTATGGCAACGTTATCAACAGCACCTTCGGCTACTTCGCGCTTCTCGCCGAAAGTTTCACGTACCCATGCGGTGAAAGTGCTCTCCTTTTTCTCTGCTTTTACGGTGGCATCGCCTTCTTTGGCTTTCTCGGCCGGAACGAAGTGGTTGGCTATGTTGGATGCTTTGACCGCTTTTTCCAATTCGGCAATCCGTGTCTTTATATCTACCGAATCATTATCAGCGGTAGCGGTGACACCCGCTTGTACTATCGGAGAGGTATATACGAAATAGGCTTCTTTTTGTGTGTCGATATTCGTATCCTCAAAGTCGGGCAAGGTCAGGGTGTTAGTGTAAGAGGGTGAGGCTTGAACTTGCAGCATGGCAGGTTCGAGACCGGTTCCGGTTTCAATCAATCCCGCAATGATGACCAGCAAGCCTTGTCCGGCTACCGTGGCAATACGGTAAAATGTGCTTCGGATGCCCACGTAGAGCGATTGTTCATGCTCCGTCAGGGCGTGCATATAGAATCCATCCGCCGCAATGTCATGAGTTGCGGAGGTGAAGCCCACTATCCAGAATACTGCCAGTGTCAACTGGAAGAAGAAGGGAGTGGGGATGGAAAATGCAATGCCTGCCAATGCAAAGGCAAGGATGTATTGCATGACGACGGTCCACCACCGTTTAGTCTTGATCAAGTCGACAAATGGACTCCAGAAAGGCTTGATTACCCATGGCAGGTAGAGCCAACCGGTGTAGAGAGCGATATCCGTGTTGGATATTCCCAAACGCTTGTACATGATGACGGAAATGGTCATCACGGCTACGTAGGGCAAACCTTGTGCAAAGTACAGGGTAGGTATCCATGCCCACGGACTGGTTTTCTTGGTAGATTGTTTCATGGTATTTTCTTATTTCTGTTTATTCATATAGCTTCTCGATACTTGCGCCTATGTAATAGTGCAGCAGTATCGCGTCATACTTATAGCCTTGTTCGCCCATAACGGCAGCACCGATCTGGCATAGTCCTACACCGTGCCCCCAGCCTGCTCCGGTGAGGATGAAACGGGCGGGGATACCTTCGGGAGAGACGTCTTCCTTATCTACTACGAATGCGGAACTGTACAGGTGGGAAGTGGACAGCGTGCGACGTATTTCCAGCTCTTTACCGATGGTGAGCGTCTTCTTGGTTCCTATGATTTTCAGTTTCCAGAGGCGACCTGAAGTTCCACGGGCAATAGGAAGAAGGTCAATGATTTGCCCGTAATCGATGCCGGAACGTTTCAGAATCAGTGCAGAAAGTTCTTCCTGGGTGTAAACTACTTTCCAGCGATAGAAGTCGGTGGTTTCCTGGTCATAGTTATTCAATACCTGTGAGAGGACTTTCTTGTCTGTGGTGTTGCAGAAAGCGGGTGGAGAAGTACGTATCCATGTCTCGGCTTCTTGCTCGTCGGTCAGATCTGGTAATCCGCTACCGGATAAGGTGTTTTCGAAACTCAAGTCATTGAATTTGGAACTGAAGATACGGAAATCCCGTTGTTTCAGGAGATAGGGATACTTCACATCTTCCCAGCAATACTGGAATTCTTCGAATGCACCGCCACAGCATTTAGAGAAGCGGGCATCGCATATCTTACCGTCGGATGTCAATACTTGTCCGCGGGTGGCAGCGATGGCTTGCTTTACGATTTCGGTGGAGGCGCGGGTAATGCCTTGGTAACGCTGGCAATGGTCGTCTGCACAGACGTCGAAACGGGTGTGGTCTTTACGGTCGTACCAACGGATTAACTCTTCATCTGTTTGGGTGAAAGCGGAATACTCTGTCTGGGTTTTCGTAATCTCCTTGTTCTTATGAATCTGAGCCAAAAGCCAACTTCGTGAAATTACTGCATGTGCCTCCAATAGCTCTAATGAAGCCGTTGCGCTCATTTCACTGGAGATTACGCTGGTCAGGTAATCTTCTACGTGAATGACGTTGATGCCTGTCAGCTTCTTGTTCTCCACAATAATCTTCAGAGAACCCAGGAAGCGCTGGTCTTCTTTACGCTCCCAGTGGAAGTTGATGCCGATGGTGACATCGAGCAGTTCGAAAGCGTCGGTGGCTTCGTTTACAGGTTCAAATAGAAGTTCGTCATAAAGGCGTCCGTTCCACAGTATCCTGCCTTCGTTGTAGGTCACAACCTGCTTACCACTGATTTCCATACCGTTGATGCGGTACGGATTCAGCAGGATAAACTCTATTTGCGGCTCGAACAATATGCCTACGTGTACTTTGGGCTCTTTCATACTTATTTAAGTGTTATATTGCATTACTATCTCAAATTCCCCTCCTCCTGGGAGGAGGGGTGCCCTTTAGGGTGGGGTGGTAGGAGGATAATAGTATTCTTTATTATATGAGAAATAGGAATTTTGTAATTTTACCTACCACCTCCCCCTTTCAGAGTACTCCACCCCCTCCGGCTCCCCCGTTATCGGGGGAGAGCTCAAATAGTATCATTAACTATATCTTCTCTTTAATACGCTGACGCACCCGATGGAAGTCTTCGGCAGAAAGTGATACCTCACTCAGGATCTGGGCTATATCTTCTGCTGTGATCTTGAGAAAGTCTTTTTCGACCGGTGTAATAAACACTCCGCCGAGATCTACGGATGCCGGACTGCTCAATAAATTGGCATCTCCTTCGGCTGTATAGCAAGCTGGACGGTGCTTCTCACGTGGAAATACGCATACGATCCATTTCTCATCTTCGTACCATGCCAATACATTCATCATTGGTTCGTCATCTCCCGGCTTGATGTCCAGTGAGTGATAAATGATATCGAACAGGGCGGCAGCATGTTTCTTATTGGCTGCTTCGATGACCAATGTCGCACGGGGAGCGTCATTCAAGTACCAGAGGGTAGCTTCACCGTGATCGGCCACTTTGCCTGCTACCTGTCCGTGCCAGTCCTTTTCAATAGGCATGAAACCTTTGTTGCCTGCCTGGAAGTGAGCATGGTCGGGGGCGGATGCACCGCATTTGGGACCATTATAGAATATTGTGTAATCCGTCAACGCCTGTGCCAATGCCAGCATATCCTTGAAACGGACGGCTATGCGCTGGTTCACGTGTGCTACTTCCGGTATCGTCAGGTGGCGAGGAAAGATAGGGAACGGATTGACCAGGATATTATAATGTCCTTCGAACGGAATTCCTTTCTGCACCGGCGGTAAATTGGCCGGGCAGAGAAAACATTTGCGTTCCTTGATGGACTGGGCATCTACTTTAGCTCCCGAAGAAACGATACGTGCAGGATTGAACTGTACCTTATACGGAATACCGTTTACATCGAGTTCCTTCACCTGCACACCCGAAAGGGCGGCGTAGTTGTTACGAGCCGTTTCCCAGGAGGCAAGTTGCTCGGTAAGCAGATTGTTTATGGTTTGGTTCATATTGAATGCTGTAACTAGTTACTTATTAGTGTGTTGCATAACACTTGCGTTTCATGTGAGGGACACTTGCGTTACATTTGTAGCACACAAGCATTTCATCTGAGAAACACTTGTGTGGTACAAGTGCGGAAAACGCATGGAGTGTTTATCTTCTCTTATTCTTCGCCACGCGTGCCTGGAGTTCCCAGGTACGGATGCGGTCTTTATACAGATTATGACCATTCATTTTCACGATATCCAGTGAAGCATCCGAGTTGTCATCCCATCGGCGGCACAAGTAAACTACGTCATACACACGGCCGATCTGGTATTGGCGGGAGAAGTTTAATCCCAGTGCATAGTCTTCACCATAGCTGGTATTCGGAACTTTCACTTCACGCAGCACCGGTGTATAGAAAGCACGAGGAGCCCCCAGACCATTGATGCGGAGTGCATTGTTGCGTCCGTTTTCGGGTGTCCATTCTTTGTGGTCGATAATACCCGGAGCAATCATATTCATATTGAAGTCCGTCATCATATAAGTACCTACCACCATGGCGCAATTCTGTTCATAGAAAGCACGAACCATAGTGGTCAGTGTATTTTCATCGCTGTACACGTCGTCACTGTCCAATTGTACAGCGAACTTACCACATTTGGGATGATGCACACCCATGTTCCAGCAACCGCCAATACCCAGGTCATTGCGTTCGGGGATGATATGGATGAGGCGTTCGTCGTTCTTGAATTCGTCAATAGCTTCTGTGGTCCCATCCGTAGAGTGGTTGTCGATGATAATCAGGTTGAACTTAAAGTCGGTCTTCTGCTTCAATACCGAATGAATAGCATCACGGATGGTGCGGATACGGTTGCGTACGGGGATGATAACCGAAGCTTCATATTCGAAGTTACCTGCTGAAAATTCTATTTGTTTGAATTCTGGTGCCAAATAGCCACCGATTTCTTTCAGATGCTCGGTACAAGCCTGTTCCATTTCAATCTGGCGGTCACGGTTTCTGGGATCCACGTAATCGAATATCTTCTCACCACTCTTGCGGGTATCGTCTTCAATTTCGCTGTACAGATACTCATTGATGTGTACCAGACTTTCGTTCTGGCTTACTTTCAGGCGAAGGTCATAAAGCCCGGCAAATTTATATTCGTCTTCATTCATGCGGGCAGCAGCCTCCTTGAATGCATCTGTGCGGAATAACAGCACGGAACCGAAGTCGAAATCATCGCGCAATGAGCCGAATTGATAATCTATCACCGGGGCATTGGTTTGCTTGCCTTCCTTTACCTGGTAGCGGTCAGCATACACCATGCCTGCACCGCTGTCTTCAGCAATGTGTATCATACGCTCCAGGGCGAATAAACCCAGTTCGAGCGTCGTATATTTTGTATAGATCAGCGTATATTCTGCATCGCTATGTCTGGCTATGTCTCTTATGGCCGCACTGGACTGGATGGATTGCATGTGCAGGGTACTACATCCGGGCAGGTTTTCTGTAACGTCCGGTAGGGCGAGCAGATAAATGTTATTCACTAAGCCGGTTTCTTGCAGGCCTTTTACTGTCTTTTCCGCTTGTGCAGCTCCTGAAAAAGGAACGAAGCAATTGATTTTATTCATAATGTCCTATATTGCTTTTAATTATTAATTCTTTAATTCTTAACTCGTAGCAGTCCCACTTCGCCACTGGTAGCAGTGAACAATACCTGTCGTTCGTTCAGCGGCACTACGGTACTGATCAGTGAGTTACCTATCTTATGTTTCCACAAGATTTTACCGGTTTGGGCTTCCAAAGCAAAGATCAGTCCTTCCTTGGTACTGCCGAACATTACGCCTCCTTTTTCCACTTGCATGGAGGGTGCATGTTCGTATCCGAAGCCGACGTTGCTTGCCCATAATTCGCGGGGGTGATCTCCCTGTGTGGCATAGCAGACAATACTGTCGTTCATGGTCTTGCTGAATACACGCGTTCCATCTTCCGACAGGCCAATCGTTTCACGTACCATAGACTGGAAAGTGCGCCACACTGTTTCTCCGTTTTCTATATTGATAGCCGTCATGGCACGTTGTGGGTCGGTGATAAATACTTTGCCTTCTGCGGCTACCGGCCATACGGCTGCGGGTGAGAAGTGCATGCGCGTTAAACCGCCTGTCCACTTCCATAATTCTTTGCCGTCTGCCTTATTCAATGCATAGAGGGTATTGTCCCAGGCACCGAAGATCACCTTGTCGGCTGTTACCAGTGGTTTGGTTTCAGTGTATCCTTTCACACCGGTATATGCCCAGAGCACTTTACCTGTGTGGATATCAATAGCACGGAAAGTAGAATCGCTGGCACCAATGTAGGCAATTCCATTTTCAATGGTTACCGCACCCAGTACCGGGGCTTTTGCTTTTACAGTCCACAGCAGTTTTCCGTCTTTACTGTTCAGACCGTAGATGTTACGGTCGGCAGAACCGAATACGACTATACCATCTGCCGCAGCCGGAGTGCCTACAATGCGCTTACCGGACTGGAAATTCCACAGTTTCTTTCCATTCTTCAAGGCATAGCAAGTCAGGTACCCCATATCGTCTCCGACGAACACTTTGTCTTTTTCTATTGCAGGCGAACAATAGATACCTGCACCGGTTTGCACTACCCACTGTTCTTTCACATTCGGGTATTCTGTGTTGACTGAAAAGTCGGGGTATTTCTCTGCTTTTCCATTACGATCATAATAGGGCT
>ERZ839767.4823-NODE-4823-length-13035-cov-4.427427_pt1 | contig 13035 bp, 6 predicted proteins | sample MGYA00519879_ERZ839767 | MGnify/ENA primary metagenome ERZ839767 (study PRJEB31850, sample SAMEA3708852) | human gut metagenome | biome: human gut; feature: human-associated habitat; material: faeces | place: China | collected 2014 ...
GAAAGTCTGGGCTTTGCGCATAAAAAAAGGCTGTGTCAGCGTTTTGACACAACCTTGTTTCATTAATGTTGAAGGATAGAGTATTGAATGTGTATGTTTTATTTATTCTTTTTTAGTTCTTCCAACAAAACAACCGGCTCATTGGTCGTAATGAAATCTACTTTCTGTTCAATTAACCACTTCATTTCTTCGGTTTCGTCCACTGTCCACACATTGACTTTCAGACCAAGGTCATGAGCTTCTTTAATCCATTCGGGATGTTTTTTAATCACTCCCATGTGATAGTCAAGACCCGTAGCCCCGAGTCCTTTTAATTCTTTCGGAGATAATTCACCGTTCAGATAGAATACCGGAGTGCCGGCAGGTGCCAGGCGGATAAACTCTTTCATGGCATGCAATGAGAAAGTGATATATTCCATGCGGCTCTCTAATCCCATTTTTTTCACCGTAGCCAGAATTTCCTGAACGGCTTTGGTTTCGCGCTTTTTGCTGTTAAGTGCTTTCAGTTCAAGTATCAGTTTAGTATTATGTTCTTTTCCGACTTTTAAGTACTGCTCCAGACTTGGGAGGTTTTCTCCATTTGATAATTTCAACCCAGTGAGCGCGTCTCCTTTAGAATACTCCATAGGTCTCATTTTGTACACAGGATCATGATTGACTACTAACTTGCTGTCTTTAGTAAGCCAAACATCAAATTCTGAACCATAACAACCGATAGAGTCTGCTTTTAGAAGTGATGTAATACTGTTTTGTGATGATCCCGGGGTTTTCCAGAAACCGCGGTGAGCAATTGCTTTTGTCTGCGCCTGCATACAACATGCAGCCATTAAAAGGGCGGAACCTATCATCATTTTTTTTAAATTCATTCGTTTTATCTTTTAAAGGGTTTATATAGGTTTAATTGGGTTTGGCTTCAAAATTATAAAAAAGAAAACGCAAATTAGTCAATTATATGCTAATCTGCGTTAATCCTTGGGATTTAGAATAGAAATACTACAAGAAAGTAACAGAAATAACCGATTCTGTGATTCTTTCTGTCGTCAGTTAAGTATAGGCTTCTTCATGTATTCCTTTTACTGCGCGTCCGCTCGGTTCATTCAGGTTCTTGAAGGCGATATCCCATGCCAGCGCTTCTGCTGTAGAGCAGGCTACGCTGGGAACACTGGGTACACTGCGTGCTGCACTTTCGCTGGGGAAATGTTCTTCAAAGATACTGCGGTAATAATATTCTTCTTTATTTTGCGGGGTATTGATAGGGAAGCGCCCGGCCGCGTTTTCCATTTGTTCATCACTTACGGCAGCAGTGGTTATTTCTTTTAACGTATCAATCCAGGAATACCCTACACCGTCACTGAACTGCTCTTTCTGTCTCCATGCCACGCTTTCCGGTAGCATATCGGCAAAGGCTTCGCGTACGATTCTCTTTTCAATGTTTTTTCCGGGACACATTTTGGCTTTCGGATTCAACGTCATTGCGACATCAAGAAACTCTTTGTCTAAGAATGGTACACGTCCCTCTACGCCCCAAGCTGACAAACTTTTATTAGCACGAAGACAGTCATACATGTGTAATTTAGAAAGTTTACGTACTGTTTCTTCATGAAATGCTTGTGGGGTGGGAGCCTTATGGAAATAAAGGTATCCTCCGAAAACTTCGTCGGCACCTTCTCCGCTCAGCACCATTTTGATTCCCATAGATTTAATGACACGTGCCAATAGATACATAGGAGTGGAAGCCCGTACGGTAGTTACATCATACGTTTCGATAAAATAGATAACATCACGGATCGCATCTAGTCCTTCCTGCACGGTGTAGTTTATTTCGTGGTGTACGGTACCGATATATTCGGCAACCTCACGTGCTTTTATCAAGTCGGGTGCACCTTTCAGACCGATAGCAAAGGAGTGAAGTTGAGGCCACCATGCATCGCTTGCTCCGTCTGTTTCTATACGTTTGGCCGCATATTTCTTGGCAATGGCGGAGATAACAGAACTATCCAAGCCACCGGAAAGAAGTACTCCGTAAGGCACATCACTCATTAATTGGCGATGAACGGCATCTTCTAATGCTTCTTTCACATCGCCGGCTTTCGCATCGTTGTCTTTTACAGTTTCATATTCCGTCCAGTCGCGTGCGTACCAACGTTTCATTTGCCCTTCCTTGCTGTAATAGTAATGTCCCGGAAGGAATAATTCATACTCATCGCAAAATCCTTCAAGAGCTTTCAGCTCGCTGCCGAAATATATTTTCCCGTCTTTGTCCCTGCCTATATATAAAGGTATGACGCCAATTGGGTCACGGGCAATCAGAAATTCATCTTTTTCTTCATCGTAGAGAACGAATGCAAAGATTCCGCTGATATCTTCCAAAAAGTGAATGCCTTTGTCTTTGTAAAGGGCAAGAATAACTTCACAATCACTTCCCGTCTGAAAATCATATTTTCCGGCATATCGGGTACGGATTTCCCGGTGGTTATAGATTTCACCGTTTACGGCAAGTACTTGTTTCCGGTCGGGAGAGTACAAAGGCTGCCCTCCACTTTGCGGGTCGACAATTGAAAGGCGTTCGTGTGCCAAAATCGCACTTCCACCTACATAGATACCACTCCAGTCCGGTCCGCGGTGACGGATTTTCTGAGCCATTTTCAATGCTTTATCTCTTAGCTCCTTGGTTTGAGCTTTTATATTGAGTATACCTGCTATTCCACACATAACTTTAATTTTTAGTTGTTAAATAAGTATCTATTTCCGCAGCCGTCTTTCGTCCTCCTGCCATGGCGCGTACCACCAGACTGGCTCCGGTAGCAGCATCTCCGGCAAGAAATACATTATCGGCAAAATTCGGTTGTTCCGGTTTTAAGAATCCCATGGCCAGCAATACCATATCTGCCTCGATCACCTCTTTTTTTCCGGTAGGTTTCAGTGTCGGACGTCCTCCGTCTGTTGCCGGAATCCATTCTACTTCTTCCACTTCCACACCTGTTACGTTCCCATTTTTTCCTAGGAATTGATTGGAAGTGAGGCACCAGCGGCGTATGCAACCTTCTTCATGGCTGGAAGTAGTCTTGAGGACTACCGGCCACTGCGGCCAGGGGGTAGACGGGTTATGTCCCACGGGTGGCTGGGGCATGATCTCAATCTGCGTTACGCTGGTTGCTCCTTGGCGCACACTAGTTCCGATGCAATCCGACCCCGTATCTCCACCACCAATGACAAGTACCTTTTTGCCCTTGGCATTCACTAATTTATCTTTGGAGAAAGTTTGTCCTTCCAGAATCCTATTCTGTTGGGCCAGCATTTCAAGTGCAAAGTAAATACCTTTCAAATCCCGTCCCGGAATACTTAAATCGCGTGCTGCCGGTGTTCCCGTACAGATGCAGTAAGCGTCGAATCCCTCCGGTAAATGATTGACGTCAATTTCTACTCCCATTTCAAACTTGATTCCTTCCGCAGTTAAGATATTCATGCGCCGGTCAATCACATTCTTATCCAGTTTAAAATTGGGAATACCGAAACGTAGCAATCCGCCGGGAGCTTCGTTCTTATCAAATAAGGTTACTGAATATCCTTTTAGATTGAGTTGATTGGCCACGACCAGTCCGGCAGGACCGGCACCAATAACCGCTACTTTCTTTCCGTTTCTTTCCGGGGTCTGTATTTGTATATATCCTTCACGAAAAGCTGCTTCAACGATAGCCGCTTCGTTTTCGCGAATCGTCACAGGTTGGTCACATGAAAGTTTTAGTACACAAGACTTCTCACAAAGGGCTGGACAAATACGCCCCGTAAATTCAGGAAAGTCACAGGTGGACGATAGGATTTCGTATGCCTCTCTCCATTTCCCTTTGAATAAAGCGTCCTGCCATTCCGGTTGTTTATTCCCTATCGGGCATGCCCAGTGGCAGAAGGGTACGCCGCAGTCCATACAGCGAGAAGCCTGTAACTTGCGGCTGTTTGTATTCAATGTTTGTTCTACCTGACTGTAATCAGTGATTCGTTCGTTCACAGGGCGGTATCCCGCTTCCTGTCGAGGTATATTTAAAAAAGCTCTAGGATCTCCCATTTTCTTTAAGTTTTAAGTTTAATTTTAGTCCCGCATGGAAACCTGACTCAGGCATCTTGCCGGTTGTCGGTTAATAGTCTCTTTGCATATCTGCAATCTTTTGTTGTAACTTTCTCATTTGCTCTTCCTGTAGCACTTTTTTGTACTCGATAGGCACTACCTGGATAAATTGATCGACATAATGATTCCAGTCATCAAGCATGGTACGTGCCAGTTTCGAACCTGTATATAAGTAATGTTGACGAATCAGTTCGTGTAATTCTTTTCGGTAACTGGCTTCTTCAATCAGTGAAAGTTCTACCATTTCCATATTGCAGAAATAGTCAAAGTTTCCTTCCTTATTCCATACATACGCTACCCCACCACTCATACCGGCAGCGAAGTTGCGTCCTGTCTGTCCGAGAACCACCACACGTCCTCCAGTCATATATTCGCAACAATGATCGCCTACACCTTCTACTACGGCTACTGCACCGGAATTACGTACAGCAAAACGTTCACCTACACGTCCGTTGATATACACTTCACCACTTGTAGCTCCATAAAGTAACGTATTGCCTGCAATCGTATTCTTTTCAGCTTCGAAGTTGCTACGGATAGGAGGGAGTACGGCAATACGACCACCGCTTAACCCTTTTCCCAGATAATCGTTAGCCTCGCCTTCCAGTTTGAAATTAACTCCCGGTACTAAGAATGCACCGAATGACTGACCTGCCGAGCCTTTGAATTTCACGTTCAACGTATGTTCCGGTAATCCTCTTTCTCCATACTTCTTGGCGATGACGCCGGAAAGCATAGCGCCGATAGCACGGTCGGTATTAGCTATCGTATATTCCAGAGAAATCTCTTTCTCATGTTCAATAGCCGCCTGAGCTGCATCAATAATCGTCACATCCTTTACAGTAGAAATAGCATGGTCCTGGTCAATGACGTGGCGGATAGCTGCACTATTGTCAATGCGTGTCAGTAATCTTGTGAAATCAATTAATGCGTGCTTCGGATTCGGGTCGTCCGTCCCCGATTTACGTTCAATCAAATCAGTCCGTCCGATGATGTCGTCCATTTTTGTGAATCCCATTTCAGCCAGATATTCCCGGACTTCCTGTGCCAGGAAAGTGAAGAAATTTACTAGGTATTCGCTACGGCCATGGAAGCGTTTGCGCAGTTCCTCATTCTGGGTGGCAACTCCAACCGGACAAGTATTTTGATGACATTTCCGCATCATCACGCAACCTAGTACGATGAGGGCGGAAGTGGCAAAACCGTATTCTTCGGCTCCCATTAATGCCATTAGGATAATATCTCGTCCGGTTTTTAACTGGCCGTCGGCTTGCAGTACTACCTGTCCGCGAAGTCCGTTCAAGACTAATGTCTGCTGTGTTTCGCTTAATCCCAGTTCGGGAGAGATACCTGCATAACGGATAGAAGAAGCGGGCGAAGCCCCTGTACCGCCTTCCGCTCCGGAGATCACAATCAAGTCCGCTTTCGCTTTTGCCACACCGGCAGCAATTGTTCCAACGCCACTTTCCGCTACCAGTTTCACGCTGATTTTTGCTTGTGGATTTATGTTCTTCAAATCAAAAATCAGTTGAGCCAAATCTTCGATAGAATAAATGTCGTGGTGGGGAGGAGGAGAAATCAGCGAAATTCCCGGAATAGAGTGACGTGTTTTGGCAATCACATCGTTCACTTTGAATCCGGGAAGTTGTCCGCCCTCGCCCGGTTTGGCTCCTTGGGCAATTTTAATCTGTATTTCATCTGCATTTACCAAATATTCTGTCGTCACGCCAAACCGGCCGGAAGCTACTTGTTTAATAGCACTTCGCATGGAATTTCCATCAGGTAACGGCTGGAAACGGGCAGTATCTTCACCCCCTTCACCCGTATTGCTGCGTCCGTGGATCCTATTCATGGCAATAGCTATTGCTTCATGTGCTTCCTTGCTGATAGAGCCGAAAGACATGGCACCCGTAACGAAGCGGCGTAAGATGCTTTCCACCGGTTCTACCTGTTCGATAGAAATCGGATTACGACGGAACTTTAAGAAATCGCGCAGGAAAATAGGTTTTTCCTTTTCATCTACCAAGTGAGTGTATTCCTTAAATTTCTTGTAACTACCCAAACGGGTGGCCAACTGTAATGTACTGATTGTTTCAGGATTCCAGGCATGTTTTTCTCCGTCTTTACGGAAAGAATACAAACCTTTATTCGGTAATAATCCGCCTGCCTCTGCTGCAAATCCTTCATTATGGAAAGCAATGGCGTCTCTAGCTACCTCCTCCAATCGGATACCTCCAATCGGTGAACCTAGTCCTCCGAAATATGCTTTGCTCAGTTCTTCACTCAAACCGATAGCTTCAAAGATTTTTGCTCCCCGGTAAGAACGGATCGTAGAGATACCCATTTTACTCATAATCTTGAAAAGTCCCTTGCAGATTGACTTGATGTAGTTTTTCTCTGCCGTGGCATAATCTAGTTGGATATCTTTGTTTTTTACCAACTTATCAAGAATAGCAAAAGCCATGTATGGATTTAGGGCGCTTGCTCCGAATCCCAGCAATAATGCAGCGTGCATCACTTCACGTATTTCACCGCTTTCCACAACCAGCGCTGTCTGTACGCGTTTCCCTACAGAAATTAAATGATGATGAACGGCACTCACTGCCAGAAGTGAAGGAATCACTGCATGAGTGGCATCTACATTCCGGTCTGTCAGGACGATATAGTTTACTCCTTCTGTTACGGAGGCCTCCGCCTGTTTGCAAAGTTCGGTCAGTGCTTCCTGTAATCCGGCTTTCCCTTTGGCTACTTCAAACAACATCGGCAGTTTGACAGTCTTAAAACCTTTATAGCGGATATTGCAAAGGATATCCAGCTGTGTATTGCTTAGGATCGGGTGATTCAGACGTACCATTTTACAATGGCTTTCACTAGGTGTCAGAATATTCATACCGACTGCTCCGATATATTCCGTCAATGACATCACCAATTCCTCGCGTAGCGGGTCAATTGGCGGATTTGTCACTTGGGCAAATTGCTGGCGGAAATAATTGTAAAGCAACTGCGGCTTGTCCGAGAGTACAGCCAGCGGAGTGTCGTTACCCATTGAATGAATCGGTTCGGCTCCGGTACTTGCCATGGGTATAATCAGTTTCTCGATATCCTCCTTTGAGTAACCGAAAGTACGGAGCATCCGGTCGTAATTCTCTACATGATGAGGCATTTTGCGTCCGCTTTTCAATTCATCCAGTTCGATACGGTTTGTAGACAACCAGATACGGTACGGTTTTGCTTCCGCCAGTTGTTTCTTCAGCTCACCGTCATAAAATATTTCGCCTTTTTCCGTATCAACCAGTAGAATTTTACCCGGTTGCAGCCGTCCTTTCTCTTTGATATCTCCCGGTTCGAAATCCATTACACCGACTTCTGAGGCAACCACCATCATATCATTTTTGGTAATCAGGTAACGGGCGGGGCGCAGACCGTTACGGTCGAGCATACCACCGGCAAAGCGTCCGTCGCTGAATAACAAGGCAGCCGGTCCGTCCCAAGGTTCCATTAGTATGGAATGATATTCATAAAAGGACTTCAAATCTTCACTGATAGGGTTCTTCTCATTGAAAGACTCCGGCACAAGCATTGCCATTGCGTGGGGCAGGCTCAATCCCGACATTACCAAAAACTCCAGCACGTTGTCCAATGAGGCGCTATCACTCATGCCCGGCTGTATAATCGGACGGATCTCTTTGATATCCCCGAGAGTGGGAGAGGAGAGTACACTTTCGCGAGCTTCCATCCACCCGCGGTTGCCGCGAATCGTATTGATTTCACCATTGTGTGCCAGAAGGCGGAAAGGTTGTGCCAATCCCCATGTCGGGAAAGTGTTAGTACTGAAACGGGAATGCACCAAAGCCAACCCGCTGGTGAAGTAATTGTTCGTCAGGTCGGGATAATAGTTCCGTAGCTGCAATGACGAAAGCATACCTTTATATATAATACTTTTTGTAGAGAGCGAAACGATGTAAAAATCCTCTTTCGCCGGAATGGCTGACATTCTGACTTTATTTTCTATTCTTTTACGGATCAGATACAGTTTACGATCGGCAGTTTCTGTCTCAGTAAATCCCGTGATAAATACCTGTTTGATATCCGGTTCGTTAGCCAAAGCCGCTTCTCCCAGAATTTCCGGGCAAGTAGGTACATTACGCAGATGCATCAGCGTAAGTCCTTCTTTTTCGATTTCCTCAATAATGATACTCAAAATAGTTGCCTGGTCTTTCTCTTTTTTCGGTAAAAAAAGCAGACCGGTGCCATAACGTCCCTTTTCCGGAACGGGAATACCCTGCAATAAAATAAACTCATGCGGAATTTGTAACATAATGCCTGCACCGTCCCCGGTTTTGTTGTCTGCACCTTCGGCACCGCGGTGGCGCATATTCTCTAATACTTTTAAAGCCGACTCAACAATGTCGTGTGACTTTTCTCCGTGAATGTTTACCAGCATACCAACACCGCAGGCATCATGTTCGTATGCCGCATCGTACAGGCCCGGCTGTTTGGGATGTCGTTGGTAAGGGAATCCTTTTGCTTCGTTGTTAAAAAGTTCTTGTTTCTTCATTCTTACTATCTTTATTGTATGATAATACCTGTTTTATGTATCAAAATGTTTGGCAAAATTAAAAATTTAATTTCATGATGATACTAAATTCTATCATTTCTATGACACGAAATGAGAAGCCTATTCTATATTCTTTTAATTTGTAATCAAAATCGTTGGAATTGCTTTTAAATTGTTAGTCTGTTGTCTATTATTTTAAGATGATTGTAATTCGTTTCTTTTTGAGCTAAAAATAATATATTATTTAACTTTTTGATGTGTTTGCAACTTTTTTATGCGTTTCTGTCAAATAAATATCGGATTTATTATCTTTATGTTATTTGAAATGTGTATATTTGCAACCAAAATAAAAACGCTATAATGTGCGTGGAATGGTAGGCTATATTGGTACAAGAAAAGCCTTTCCCAGCCTAATAAAAGGGCTGAAGTATCATCGAAAACTATGTTGTTCTCAAAGGAAAACTTCGAGCCCAAGGAAATACAGTCATCAACAAAATCGCCGATTGTAGTATCGAATTTCCCGAAACAATCGAATGCCTCGATCTGTTGATTACTACGGTACCTCTTCAGTTGCCTGCTTACCATATTGCGGTTTGCAAGGGAATGGATGTAGGCCAGCCCAGGAATTTGGCTAAATCAGTAACAGTGGAGTAAAACTTGTAACTTATAACAGGTAATTTGGATTTGTATAAATGGAACAATTGAAACATGAATGTGGCGTTGCCATGATACGCCTGCTTAAACCGCTGGAGTATTACGAGAAGAAGTACGGAACGTGGATGTACGGTCTGAACAAGCTTTATCTGCTAATGGAAAAGCAGCATAATCGTGGGCAGGAAGGTGCGGGACTGGCTTGTGTTAAACTGGAGGCCAATCCGGGTGAAGAATATATGTTTCGCGAACGTGCCTTAGGTTCCGGTGCCATTACGGAAATCTTTGAGAATGTACAGAATAATTTCAAGGATTTGACTTCCGAACAATTGCATGATGCAGAGTTTGCCAAACGTACATTACCTTTTGCGGGTGAAACGTATATGGGGCATTTGCGTTATTCGACAACCGGGAAATCCGGTATCTCTTATGTGCACCCGTTTTTGAGGAGAAACAACTGGCGTGCCAAGAACTTGGCTCTCTGCGGTAACTTCAACATGACGAATGTAGATGAAATTTTTGCCCGTATCACAGCCATTGGACAACATCCCCGTAAGTATGCTGATACCTATATCATGTTGGAACAAGTGGGGCACCGGCTTGGTCGTGAAGGGGAACGTGTGTTTAACCTTGCCGAGGCCGAAGGGCTTACAGGCATGGGAATCACCAACTATATAGAAGAGCATATTGATTTGGCTAACGTATTGCGTACCTCCAGCCGTGAATGGGACGGGGGATATGTCATTTGCGGACTGACCGGAAGCGGTGAATCTTTTGCAATACGTGATCCGTGGGGGATACGTCCTGCTTTCTGGTATCAGGATGAAGAGATTGCAGTGTTGGCTTCCGAACGTCCGGTCATTCAGACAGCTTTTAATGTCCCTGTAGAAGATATTAAAGAACTGCAACCGGGACAGGCATTATTGATTAGTAAAGAAGGTAAACTGCGGACATCACAAATAAACAAACCTCGTGAGAAACAGGCTTGTTCATTCGAGCGTATCTATTTCTCCCGTGGTAGTGATGTCGATATTTACAAGGAACGGAAACGGCTCGGCGAGAAACTCGTGCCGAACATTTTGAAAGCTATCAACAACGATCTTGACCATACCGTTTTCTCTTTTATTCCCAACACCGCCGAAGTTGCTTTCTACGGAATGTTACAGGGACTGGATGACTATCTGAATGAAGAAAAAGTGCAGCAAATAGCTGCATTAGGTCATAATCCGAATATGGAGGAACTGGAAGTTATTCTTTCCCGCCGTATCCGCAGTGAAAAGGTGGCTATTAAGGACATCAAGCTCCGTACGTTTATTGCCGAAGGAAACAGCCGAAATGATCTGGCGGCTCATGTCTACGATATCACTTACGGAAGCCTTGTTTCCGGTGTCGATAATCTGGTGATTATTGACGATAGTATTGTGCGTGGCACAACATTGAAGCAAAGTATTATCGGTATTCTCGACCGTCTTGGTCCGAAGAAGATTGTTATCGTTTCTTCTTCCCCACAGGTCCGTTATCCCGATTATTACGGTATCGATATGGCAAAGATGAGTGAGTTTATTGCTTTCAGAGCTGCTGTCGAATTGCTGAAAGAGCGGGATATGAAAGATATAATTGCGTCTGCCTACCGGAAATCCAAAGATCAGATAGGTTTGCCGAAAGAGCAAATGGTGAACTATGTAAAAGAAATATATGCACCTTTCACGGATGAGGAAATCTCCGCCAAAATGGTAGAACTATTGACTCCGAAGGGAACGAAAGCTAAAGTGGAAATCGTCTACCAGCCATTGGAAGGGCTTCATGAAGCCTGTCCCAATCATCGGGGCGACTGGTACTTTAGCGGCAATTACCCTACGCCGGGTGGCGTGAAAATGGTGAATCAGGCATTCATCAATTACATAGAGCAACTGTATCAATTCTGACAATCATACAACGATTCAAAAATAAGAATGAGAAATGTGACATTAATCCTTGACGACGGGAGCCGGTTTTCCGGTAAGTCGTTTGGCTACGAGAAGCCGGTGGCGGGCGAAGTAGTTTTTAATACTGCCATGACCGGATATCCGGAGAGTCTCACTGACCCTTCGTATGCCGGACAGTTGATGACTCTTACCTATCCGTTGATAGGAAATTACGGAGTTCCCCCTTTTTCAATCGAACCGAACGGACTCGCTACTTTTATGGAAAGTGAGAAGATTCATGCGGAAGCGATTATCGTAAGTGACTATTCTTACGAATACAGTCATTGGAATGCTGTTGAAAGTCTCGGCGACTGGCTGAAACGTGAGCAGGTTCCCGGCATCACAGGCATTGATACCCGCGAACTGACTAAAGTACTCCGCGAACATGGCGTGATGTTGGGAAAGATTGTTTTTGACGATGAACCGGACAATGTTCTTGAAGTTACTTATGCAGGCGTTAACTATGTAGATAAAGTAAGTTGCAAGGAAGTGATTCGCTATAATGAAGGTGCGGATAAAAGGAAAGTGGTATTGGTGGATTGCGGTGTAAAGACTAATATTATCCGTTGTCTGCTGAAACGTGATGTTGAAGTGATTCGTGTCCCTTGGGATTATGACTTCAATGGACTCGAATTTGACGGATTGTTTATTTCCAATGGTCCGGGCGATCCGGATACCTGTGATGCTGCGGTGCAAAATATCCGCAAGGCAATGAAAAACGAAAAACTTCCTATCTTCGGAATCTGCATGGGTAATCAATTACTCTCGAAAGCCGGAGGTGCCAAAATATATAAACTGAAGTACGGACACCGTAGCCACAATCAGCCTGTGCGTATGGTAGGTACGGAACGATGTTTCATCACTTCCCAAAATCACGGTTATGCCGTAGATAATAATACGTTAGGAGCAGATTGGGAGCCGCTTTTCATCAATATGAATGACGGTTCTAACGAAGGAATTAAACATAAGACGAATCCTTGGTTCTCGGCACAATTCCACCCGGAAGCTGCCAGTGGACCTACGGACACGGAATTTCTGTTCGATGAATTTGTAAACCTGCTTAAATAACCGACAATTATGAAAGAAAATATAAAGAAAGTATTGCTGCTGGGTTCCGGTGCCCTAAAAATCGGTGAGGCCGGTGAGTTCGACTATTCCGGTTCACAGGCACTCAAAGCCTTGAAAGAAGAGGGGATTGAAACGATTCTCATCAACCCGAATATTGCTACGGTACAGACTTCCGAAGGAGTGGCAGATCAGATTTACTTCCTGCCGGTGACTCCGTACTTCGTAGAGAAAGTGATTCAGAAAGAGAGACCCGAAGGCATTATGCTTGCATTTGGCGGTCAGACCGCTTTGAATTGCGGTGTGGCTTTATATAAGGAAGGAGTCCTTGAAAAATATAATGTAAAGGTACTCGGTACTCCGGTACAAGCTATTATGGATACCGAAGACCGTGAACTTTTCGTGCAGAAACTGAATGAAATCAATGTAAAGACTATCAAGAGCGAAGCCGTGGAAAATGCGGAAGATGCTCGTCGTGCAGCAAAAGAACTGGGTTATCCGGTGATTGTTCGTGCTGCTTATGCATTGGGTGGTTTGGGTTCCGGTTTTTGTGATAACGAGGAACAACTGAATATTCTGGTAGAAAAGGCTTTTTCCTTCTCCCCACAAGTATTGGTGGAAAAATCACTCCGTGGCTGGAAAGAAGTGGAATACGAAGTAGTGCGCGACCGCTT
>ERZ839767.4824-NODE-4824-length-13032-cov-24.148108_pt1 | contig 13032 bp, 17 predicted proteins | sample MGYA00519879_ERZ839767 | MGnify/ENA primary metagenome ERZ839767 (study PRJEB31850, sample SAMEA3708852) | human gut metagenome | biome: human gut; feature: human-associated habitat; material: faeces | place: China | collected 2014 ...
ATCGAGGTTTTGCGAGAATCTCGCTATTTTTCAATTTCCGTAATAGGTGTTGAGGGGCGGTACGCCCCCGGTTATCGTTAGTCTCCGTAATACGTTCTGCTGTTGCCGTAGTAGTCGGCCGGAACATTTGCCAGCGGATGCCATTCCGCAACCTTCGATTCCTCCATCGGGCGGTTCTCGATTATCGCCGTCATGACCGCCAGCTTCTCGTTACGCCAAGCCTTGCGCAGGCAGGCCGAAAAGGTCATCGAAGCGTTGGCACGTTTCAGATACCAGGCGTTGCGCATGATCTTCGATTTGTTGTAGGTTGCTTTCATGGTCTTTACGTTTATTTCAATTATCACGACACAAATTTACGTATAATAAAATTAACGACCAAATAAAAGAGCATAAAAGTTTACGTAAACTGCGATTATTTTTACCAAAATTGCGTTTTATGGATATTTTGTCCTATATTTGCACTTGGAGAAACTTTTAATATATTGCAACTATGTTACAACTTAAGGATTTATTAAGGCGTAAAGGAATGACCGCAAAAGAACTTGCGGTAAAAATCGGCATTAGCGAGGGTGCGTTATCTAAGTCGCTTTCGGGTAATCCAACACTTGAACGCATCGAACAGATAGCCGCCGCTCTCGGTGTATCGGTTCCCGAGCTTTTCGCCCCTCAACCAACAAACACAATCACCTGCCCGAAATGCGGGACGGTGCTGGAGGTAAAGGAACGGGAATAGCCTCCGACTGCTTGCCGTTGGGCTGGGGCTCGCTTTACAAAATATTCACTTTTTTTGTGGATATTTCTAAATAAAGCGTTATATTTGCCATTGAAAACAATACGGCACGATGTTTATAGAGTTTGACAAAGAGTATTTGCGGGAACTGTTCGAGCAGGGACGCACGGGCGACAAGAAGCACCGCTACCAGCCCGAGGTGATACGAGGATATTACAAGTGTATCATGCTGTTGAAACGGTCTGCAAACGTTGAGGAGTTATACCGGATCAACTCGTTAAATTACGAGGTTCTGCAAGGTGATAAGGCCGGTATATCATCGGTTCGGATCAATCGCAAATACCGCCTTGAATTTACCGTAAGGGAGGTAATGAACGAACAGATAATAACCGTATGCCGATTGTTGGATATTAGCAACCATTACAAGCAGTAGCGATATGGAAACGACAAAGAAAATTTACGCACCGCATGAATTGATATGCGCCGAACCGATCCACCCCGGAGAAATGCTCAAAGACGAATTACAGGCACGGGGCATATCGCAACGGAAATTTGCCGGTATCATCGGGATGCCTTACACGGCCTTTAACGAGATTATCAACGGGCACCGACCGATCACGACCGATACAGCATTGAAAATCGAGGCGGCAACGGGGATAACAGCCAATTTGTGGATAGGCTTACAATCTGACTACAATATGCAGACCGCCCGCCGAGACACCGGACTGTCGGCGGTGCTGGATCAGATACGCAAAGCGGTTGCGGTACTGTAAAGGTCGGGCGAAAGCCCGACAGAATAACTGTTGCGGTAAACTTATCAAAGTGGAGAAGGGAGAATAGTAACGGAGACGCCAGCGCATTACATATATTTCTATCCGGGGTTGCAAGGTTGCACCCCTATATAGGGGATGCAACCTGCAACCCAAGGTATATAGACAGAAAACTATGGAATTACAACCTATCCAAAACAAGATATACGAAATATGAGCTTACCACATCCGTATTGAAAATAATTCAAATATTTAGCAATAATAAACATATCTTATTCGTCTATAAAATGGGTTAAATTCCAAAAGATCAAAATAAAATTATCACGATATTTGCATCCTATAATTCAACACGATATATTTGCGCAATAAAATACACTATCATTATGGCCTACCCTGTATTATCTATTGCCAATAAAATTTTGGCATATGGCGCAGCTGCAAATGACGAAGGGGAACTTTTTTCCAATATGAAACTCCAAAAATTGCTATACTACGTGCAAGGATTTCATATAGCAGTTTTTAATCGTCCTTTGTTTAACGAAGACATTGAAGCCTGGATGTATGGTCCTGTGGTTCCTGCGGTATATGAATATTACCAAGAGAACGGAAATAAAGGAATCATGCCTAATGAAAAACCCATTACTTTAGAAGCAGAAGAAGAAAGTTTATTTAATGAAGTGCTTCGCATTTATGGAAACTACTCAGCGATTGGTTTGATGAATTTCACCCACAATGAAATGCCTTGGCAAAGCACGCCGACAGGTAAAGGACACATTATAACCAAAGAAAAATTAGGCGAATTTTTTCATACTCGCTTGGCGTAATTATGTCTAAAAACAACAGGAGGAAGATCATTCCCCCTCAAGATGAATCAATTAGCATATCGCTAAATCATATTTACAAAGAGAACTACCCTTTATTTTGTTTCAAATACCTAAGCGAAACATCTATTTCAACTTGTAGGGACCATAAATTCTTCTTCGAGTTTTTAATTAGACTCCAAAAAATATCACAATTAGGTTGGCCAGAGATTAGAACCGCCCCTCGTCATGGATTTGGAATGGAGTCTATATCCGTTGATCAGATCAAGCCCCAACTACCGGCATGTATAACTCCAGACGTAAGAAAATTGCACGTTTTTAGAGCAACGGGAGATAATCATCCATTTATAGGGCTCCAAATAGACCGCATTTTTAGAGTTCTTTTTATTGAAGCCAACTTTGGAGATATTTATGATCATGAATAAACAGATAGCCACCTCAAAGGGTGGCTATCTGCGTTCAAAGCCAACAGCAGAGAAATAGCCGTTAAGGAGGAGGGGGGGGGTACTTTATCGAGGCGGCTTTATTATTGCAAAAATGTAACTCGACCGCCTCTTGGCTATGTGTGAGTGTGTTTAATGTGAAAAACACATATCACACATATTTCTGAACCAAAATAGTTTAAGTATGTTTGCAATATCAAGCAAGAAAAAACATACAGAACCGATGCAATAATTCGTGTTTTTTCTTGCACAATGTGCCGAAGATTAACACCTTTGTCGCAGATGCTTGTGAAGTAGCAAGCCACGGACAAAACCGAAATAACAAAATCAAAGGGTCTGTTGGCACAAGCTGGCAGGCCCTATTTATTAACTTAACCGGGTGTGAAGGAGCACCCTAACAGACGCTATGACAAATATAACGTCAATGATGGAAAACGGAGCCAATATTACCGTAGCCATCACATTGGAAGATTTGAGGCGGTTCCATCAAGAGGTAATCGCCGACACAAAAAAAGAGTTGGAGGCGCAGATCGCCGAGGACAGAGGCGAGAGGTATCTATCTATCAAGCAAGTATGCGAAATGTTGGATGTAGATCCCAGTTCGCTATGGCGGTGGCGTAAGCGAGGTTATCTTGTCCCTGCCGAGATCGGCGGTAAGCGTCGCTACAAGATGTCGGATATTCGTAGAATCTTAAACGGGAGGGCCGCACAATGAAAACAAGAAAAGCGGCCGTAGCCGCCCTAATAAGTACGTACAAAGATAATTATAATTCGGAACCCATCCAAGCCGACACGCAAAAAGCTCGCAAGGCTATCGCCCTCGAAATGCTCAAAGGAGGAATGCAGGTTACGGCTATGGGCCTAAACGTGATGATTGGCGGTAATGATGCCCGGCGGTGGATGACCGAAGTGCGACGGAAGGCAGACGGTTATGTGGTTCGAACTTATCCCTTGCGGGATCGTAGAGTCGTCTATCGGTTGGAACGGATCAATACGGATTATAACCTCTTCAGTGGACAGGAGGCCGCCGACCATGAATAAGCCCCACTATCGGAAGCCGCAAGCGGTCAGGGAACTCGAACGGATGGCCCTCGACCATTTCCGCCGAGATCATCCGAATTTTCCCGAGTATGCCATCCCGCCACAGTCCTATCGGGATAATACGGCGAACGGCTTGACGAAATGTATTGTGGATTACATTCGCTACAATGGCGGCCAGGCTGAAAGAGTCGCCACGATAGGGATGCCTGAACAAAGAGGTGGTCGGATCGTATGGCGCAAATCGAATACCACGAAAGGAAGTGCCGATATTTCGGCTACAATTGCAGGCCGGAGCGTCAAAATTGAGGTGAAGATCGGCCTCGACCACCAAAGCGAGGCACAACGCCGTTATCAGGCATCTATTGAGCGGGCAGGTGGCCTATATTTCGTTGCCAAAGATTTCACAACTTTCGTCGAGTGGTACAGCGAAAAATTCAATCGGGATTGCTATGGAAAATCTTGAAACGATCAAACTGTCTAAACAGCAAGAGTTGGCTCGCTACCGTCGGCGGACGGATGCAAAGCCCTATGTTGTCAATAAATTGAGAGAGCAGATCGCCGCTCTGGAAAATTGCGTGGACCTGAACGATAGCAAGGTCGATAATCAGTTATTGATTTTACTGCGAGATACGTTGTATAAGGCCCTATATGTCGAAAATCGTGCTGATGTCCTGATTGTCGGAATGCGCCTCACTAATCACCCCGAGATTGAACGGGTGGACCTGGCCGACCTGGTGTATAGTACCAAACTCGATGATCCGCAAACGGGTCTCTATGAATTGCTGGAGATCGGCCGCTGTATTCGAAGCGATAAGGCCGTCGCCCGGCTTACCTTCCGGCATATTCTCGAAGGATTGGATAACTTCAAAGTGTAGCTGATCATGGGATTCGTAGACGATGTCATCATGGGTGAGCCAGGATCGTCGAAAATTGACATTTCTGCTCTTGTTATCGACCTGTCGGAACAACTCCCCGATCCGCAACCGATCGTGCGAATTTGGGGCAATCTAATTGCTTCTCGGGGCAATGTATCGACCGTGGTAGGCTTGGCCAAAAGCCGGAAGACCTTTTTGACCGCTGCCGTGGCTTCGGGATTTCTTTCTTCGTCCGACTTTCTGGGGTTTGATACCCCGGCCACGGGCAAGGTAGTCTATATCGATACCGAACAGGCCCGGGCACACGTGCATAAGGTTGCCAGGCGGATTCTACGAAGCATCGGCTTGCCGACCGACCGCAACCACGATCAGCTCGTCGTGGCAGCCTTGCGGGAGCTGACGCCAGATCAACGCCGGGAGGCCACAGGCGAAATCCTTCGCCGGTATAAACCCGATCTGCTGATTCTCGACGGCGTGGCGGACCTTTGCAACGATCCGAACGACCTGCACGAATCGGAGGCCCTGACTTGTGAGTTGATGCGCTGGAGTAGCGAGTATGATAACCACATACTTTGTGTGCTTCATAGCAATCCAGGCGGAGAGAAAGCCCGAGGGCACCTCGGCTCTGCATTGCTGCGTAAATCGGAAACAGTGATGCTGGTAAAAGCAGATGGTGAGACCTCGGTAGTCAGTCCGCAGTACTGTCGCAATGAACCATTCACAGAGTTTGCATTTCAGATCAACGCTTCCGGGCTTCCGGAGTTATGTGGCATTCCAGCACCTCAGCCTAAAGAGAATGTTTTTACTGAGATCATGGAGGCAGGAAAGGTTTATGCGCACTCAGAGTTGATTGAAATGCTAATGGAAGCGGTTGACCTCAAAGAAGGAAGTGCTAAGTCGAAGATTTCCCGTGCAGTCAAAGCCGGGACAATCGTGAAGAATCAAGCTGGCGGTTATTATCTTCCGGGGTCGCAAACTGAGGTTTCACAACCCGAGTTGCACGATGAACCTTTCTAAATATCTATGTTACGTTACAGGCTTGTGGGAGGCGGGTTGCAGGTTGCATCCCCTATATAGGGGTGCAACCTTGCAACCCCACCCGCCCCAAACGGTATGAAACCAATAATAAAACAGAAAAAGATTATGACACAGCCCAAGAAAAAGACGGCATTTGTGCCGTGCAAATCATTCAAGCATGACGGTGCAACCCTTACGGTCGGAGTTGCCGAAGTGACCGTAAATCGCCAACCTAATCCGTCAGAGGTGTATTTGTGTGTTAAATACTTCGGTGATGAGGGCACTCCCGAAGCGGTCGTTACTTTCACGCCGGACAAGGCGGTAGAGATCGCAGAGGCTCTGTTGGGGTTTGCGAGGGTAGCCCACAAACAGGATGGGCGGGTATAAACCCGCCTATCCTCGAAAGCAAGGGCCGTAAACTGTTCCCCCGCATTTTGGTTCCGACAAGCCAAATGTACTAAAAACGGGGGAATGAGCAGGATGAATCCAAAAGAAAAACGCAGAGGCGGCCAGCGGGACGATTCCGAGGTCCATATAAGCTATTCGAGGGGGCGGTTGATGCAGCTTATTGTGGACACGGATCGGAAACTCGGGGCTAAATATGACCACGACTTCAAATATCACTTCAAAAAAGATAAACTATTAAATATTAAAATGTTATGAAAAAAGAAACCAAAATCTACACGGAGTATTGCATCCGGAATCAAATCGCCGCCGGAGGATCTGACGATTGGCAAATTCGTTTAGGGAAATACGTCATATCATTGCAATACGTGGATTGCCCTGGCGATGGCTTCTTGGGCCGTCTTGCGCCTTTGGCGGGGCGTGTCCCGCAGCGTTTAGTCGCCGTTGTATATCAGAGAAATCGAGACGGCCAGATCAATGCCATCCGGCAAATATCGGTTCCAGCAAAGGGCGCCAGCATTACGACCGACAATGCGACGGTTTTGAAACTGTTCGGACATGACGGACGTTTATGCGGCGTTGAGGTCTCCAAATCGAAAGGTCCCTATTTTCTTGGTGGTAAATGGGGGCGCATATCTGCCACCCAGCCGATCCTACCGGACGAGCATAGGCGGGGAATAACCTATGACACGGAGCGCTGGATCAGCATGAAATAATTATTGACTATTTAATCCATATAGAGAAGTATGGCACAGGATTCCATTCACAAGATCATCACAATCGAGATCGAATACTCGAAACTTATCAAAAGTTGGGCTGAAGCGCAAAAGGTGATAGATGAGACCCGGCAGTCTATTAAGAACCTCAAGAAAGAGGATGCAGACTATTACGAGAAGATGGCCCGGTATAAAGCCGTAATTCGGGATAATACCGATGCGCAGCGTCAATACATGAAGCAGATCAACGAACAGGTCAAGAAGGATGCGCAGCTTGATGGCTCCGTTAATAAACTCCGGAACGATATTTCGAAGTTGACGAAAGAGTATTATGCACTCTCCGAAGCTGACCGCAAATCGGCAAAAGGAATGAAGATGGCCGAACAAGTCCGCAATATGCAAACGGAGGTGAACAAGGCCGAGCAGGATTTGCTGAATTTCCGGTCCAATGTCGGCAATTATGCAAGTGCGCTTAGTCCGCTTTCTTTCCAGGTGCAACAAGTGGCCCGGGAACTTCCGTCGCTCACGATGTCCGCCCAGCAGTTTTTTCTGGCGATTTCCAACAACCTGCCGATGCTTGCCGATGAACTGAAGAGAGCTTCGGCCAATAATAAAGCGTTGCGAGCCGAGGGGAAAATGACGATCCCGGTGTTCCGGCAGGTTATTTCGTCTATCTTTTCCTGGCAGACGGCTTTGGTCGTGGGCATTACCCTGCTGACGGCCTACGGGAAAGAGATCGGGGCGTGGGTAAAGGGATTGTTTAGCGCAGGTAATGCGTTGTCGGATGTTGCTCAATATACGCAAGACCTCAACCGGGCCATTGAAAACAGCCGATCAGAGTTGAAGCGGGAGTTTGACGCCCTCCGTGAGGCAAAAAAGGGTACAGCCGAATATGCCGCCGCCCGCAAAGTCATAGAGGATAAATACGGGGACTATCTTTCCAACCAAAAGGAGGAGATACGGAATTTGGAGGACCAAAAGGCGGCTTATGATGCCCTTGCAGGCAGTATTACGGCGGCCGCTATTGCTAAGGGTTTGGAGGAATCCAATGCCAATGCCGCCGAAGAATACGGTAAAACGATGGACAAAGCCTTCGAAGGCGTGCAGGATAAGTTTATTAAAAAATTCGGCCGGGAGGCCGGGATCGCTTATTTTACCGAGTTTCGTGCCGGGTTAAATAGTGAAATTCCGGAATTGAAAGAGCGTGCGCAGGAAATATACCGGATGTTCAATGAGAACACTACAAAAACTCGGACGACTATGGCCGGGAACCGTCCGGTCGTGAGTGAATATGTAGAGGTTTCCAATGAACTGGAAAGCACGCTGAATAAAGTGCGAGATGCTACGGATCGGTATAACGAAGCCCTTTCTGCAAACAAAATAGCGATGAAAACATTGATGGATATGTACAAGATCAGTACAGATGACATCAATGGGCAAGGGGAGGCCATCAAGGATTTAATCAAGCGAAAGGAACAAGAACTTGCCGATATAAACAAGGAGATCGCAACCACGGAGGACGAAATCATTTCACGGAATAAAAGGGCCGAAGCTGTTGAGAATGAGATCAAACGCTTAAAAGAACTTGGACGAACGAATGAGAAGGCGCAAGAGGCTGCTAATAAAATAGCACGACAAGCCGCCAGGACACAGCTCGATTTAGAGAAGCAATTATCAAAATCCATTCTTGAACTTAGACAAGCGAGCCTTGAAAAAGACCTGGAACTTTCCCGGCTTCGCTTTTCGTGGGAACGCCAAGAGCTGGAAAACAAACTCAAATACGACAAAACGCTGACTGCGGAATCCCGGGAGGCTATAAACCAGCTGATCCTGAATATGGAGGAACGCAGGTATAAGGAGGAATCCGAAATACGCCAGCGTTGGAGCGATAAGGAGTTCGAGGAAGAAGCCCGCAATGCGGAGAACAGGATCAAGATGCGGATCAAAGTCCAGGAAGAGATGGACAAACTATCTCTTGCGCAAGTAAAAAACAGGAACTATGCAGGATTGATCGGGGACGACAAGGATGCACGGATTAAAGCGCAGCAGGCCGTTGCAAATGAAGAATTGCGTATTGCTCAAAGTAAATATGACGCTATTTCACAAATGGATGAGGAGCAATGGAGTGCGCAATACGGTTCTATTCAAGCCTATGAGATGGCCCGACTGGATGCAGAAAACAATGTGCAAGATGCAATTAAGAAAACGACCGACCTGTCTATCGCCTCGCAAAATCAGGCAATAAAAGTGCAACTGGACGAACTGGCGGCCGCCTCCTCGTTAGTTGGGAGTCTAAGAGGTTTATTCGGGGCGTTGGGCGATGATCTTGAGGCATTCGCCATTGCAGAGCAGGCATTGGCCGTGACGCAAATCATCATCGACGCTCAAAAAGCAACAATGGAAGCGATGGTTGCATCATTCCAACTCGGACCTATTGCGGGACCTATATGGTTTGCAACACAGAAAGGAATTATAACAGCGCAGGCGGCGATCGCATCGGCGACAACGCTCGCACAAGCCATCCCTTCGTTCTTCTCGGAAGGCGGCCTTGTCACGGGCCCGGGCACCGGAACTTCGGACAGCATCCCCGCAATGTTATCCAACGGCGAAGCTGTGATGACCGCCCAGGCTGTCAACGACTGGGGCGCAATGCTCTCGGCCATGAACGTGGCAAGCGGCGGAAACGCCATCCAGGTATCGAATCTTCCCCAGCGCAACGACGGAATGAAGGGGATGGAGCGCATGATGGAACGGGCCCTGATGAATATGCCGGCGCCCATTGTTTCGGTGGTTGACATCAACAAGGGGCAGAAGCGGGTCAAGGTTCAAAACAGCCTCGGAAAATTAGGACGAAAAAAATACGAATAATAACATGAATACCCCTAATAAGAAAGTGGGCCGCCCTCGTGCATATACCCCCGAAGCTCTTGACGCCAAGTTCGAAGAGTATGTCGAATGGGTGAAAGCGAATCCGGTTTACATCAACAAGGTTTCAGCAGGGGAAATAATTCCCGTTCCAACACAGCGTCCCCTGACATTAGTGGGATTCTGCCAGTTTGCGAGGATCAGTAAAGACACATTCCGCCGATACGAAGATGAGTTTTGCGACCTCCTTACGCACGTACGAGTGGCTATCGAGGCGGACCAGTTGGAGGGCGCATTATGTGGGCAGTACGATTCAGGAATCGTCGCCCGTGTCCTTCATCTTGCCGACCGCCAGGATGTGACGACCAACGGCAAGGCGATAACGGCCCCGTCGCAGCCTATTTCCGTGGTCCTCGATCCCGAAGCTGCCAAGATCATCCAATCCATAGGCAAAATGACAGTAGCAGTAAAGGAATGATGCCCGATCCCGTAACAAGTAGATTATGATTTTATTATTTCCTCTAACTCAATTCGATATTCACTACCCACATCCGCCTTAAATCGGGTATAGGTAGTATCACATAGTTTATTAATCTGAAATATACGGGGGAATATTCGAGTCGGCGCATCACATTCTTTTCCTTGCGCCAAATAAACGAAATCTAATAAACCACTTTTACTTATGTCCTTTTTTCGTCTCTTTCCCCTTTTCACCCACTCAATCTTATTGTTTAAGGCTTCCCCACGTCCGGTCATCCTGTAATAGAACACATCAATTGTTGTATTTGTAGAAATAAAACCTTCATTTTGCAAGGCTTCCAATATACGATTAGCCTGTTCATAACTCCATTGCACAGAGAAGTGTTCTGACTCAGATTGCGTCTGCGAACGTTGAGTGGCAGACAAGGCTTTATCCATCACTCGAAGCTTATGAGCTACCGACAACATCAAGGCAGAATTATATCCCATTTTCTCTATTACATCCGCAGAAAAGCCCTTGCAGTTTTTATATTTGGCTCTAATTTCCGAATAGTAACCAAACAATACGCATCTTTTATTCTCTAATATTGGAGCCAAATCATCGCCACAACGCATATTATACTGATGTTCAAAGTCATTTAGTCCCTCAATATATCCTTTGTAAAACAAGCCTTTATAATAATCTCGTTGCTCTGCATTATTTATTTTCGGGTATATCCATTCAATAAATAGAGCCATCCCAGGACAGGCAAAACAAACCGTATCTTTTCCGAACTTACCTCGCCACGCAGGTAATGATTTATAGGCAACATCGTCAGGTAATGAATACCAGGAATACAAGCTATTATTTGTAGTCCACGCCCATAAATCGGATAAATCAACAACAAGGCTTTCCGGGTTCTCGACGAATCCATTTACATATGCGGCCAGTCTGTCGGCCACTTGTTCTATCTGCGTCATAGCTACTCCAACATTTTAACCAGTTCGTTTTTCATCTCGTCGTCGATGTCCCGATAACGGGCAAATGCCCGGCTTCCTTCCTTGTGGCCAGACAACGCCCCCACCAAGTTCGGGTCTTTCACCTGCTTGTAGAGGTTGCCGACGAATGCCCGGCGGGCGAGATGCGACGAGGCCACCTCCCAAATAGGACGTTGCTCCGCCTCCCGGGTCAGAGGATTCAGGATCGTTACTTTACGTTTCAACCCCGCAGCGAGAAAAATCCGTTTAATCGCTTTGTTATATTGCTGTTCGGCCATAAGTGGAAAAAGCGACGAGCCGGCATAATCTGCATAACGGTTCAATATTTCATGTGCTATCGAGTTAAGGGGTACACGGACCGTCACCGGGTGGCCGTCCTTTGTTTTGCGGGGAATATACTCAACCGCTCCATTTATCAAATTATCTCGGGTCAACTTATAGAGATCGCCCACACGGCAACCTATCAGACATTGAAAAACGAATACATCCCGCTGAATTGCGAGCTGCGGATGCCTGGTAAGATTGGTATGATAAATCTTGTTACGCTCGTCAATCGTAATGTAGTATGGCGTCCCGTATATACACTCCTCCACGGGATAATTCCGAAAAGGGTTATTAGTCGTTTTGCCTACGTCATTCGCCCAAATGAAGAAAGTACGCAGTTTAGTCAGTATTCCATTGATCGTATTCTGCCCTCTTGGTTGAGGTTTCCGGCTTTCGGGAACGGCCTCGTAGATTTCGGGGTATTGGTCGCAGAAGGTGTATTCATTGCGAAGGAACTCCTCGATGTCCCGTAACACCAACGGCGTCACGGTATCAAAATCGAGCGTAAACCGGCTATCCATCACCCGGCAGGCATACAATTCATACCGCCTCAACGCTCTGATTACGACCTGAATAGCCCGCACCCGCCAATCGGACAGCTTGCGCTTCTCGATAAACTCTTCGTAAGCCTCGAAAAAGGTTTGCCGATGTTCCTCGATGATATACTTCTCAGGATGCAGGCGTTTGTCAATCTCCTGATCCAGCCAATCGGATGTCAAAGTCTCCGTGCTGGGTGCGGCATTATATATCTCTAACATCATATTCTTACGGTCAGCCACCGCCTTGTTGAACAAGGCCCGTTTTTCCGCATCATAAAGAACCTTTGCCTTAATCTCCTGTCGGGTAGCATCCCAATCGGATGGGTTAATCTCCAATTCGGAAGCGTGAAATAATTGAATATTTCGACCGTCCCGTAACCGAAAGCGGACATTTGCCCGATCTATCCGTTTTCTTGATACCCGTATAAAAGCCGTAACCGATGCCATATTACAAAATCTGTTATTCCGTGGTGCAAGTTAGAAAATTTGCACCACATTTGCACCACACAATGAAATCTTTTGCAATATTACACAATTTTATCGACAATTACAATATATTGATTATCTTTGCAATATACCAACAAACAGCTAAATATCAATGTATTTACAAAAGGCATAAAATTGCAATTTTCAAATATTGTCCTGGGCACACGAAAACAAAACCGCAGCTGATTGTCAATCGGCTGCGGTTTTTCATTTTCGTTTTGTTCGCCCCCCCCACTTGCACCGCTCGTCACATTGACAGCAAGGCCCCATCCCCGGCCGGCGCCCGGGCAACAAGGGCCAGCGCATAGCGATTCACGCCGCAAGGGCGCATGAGATCGAATCGCACGCACATCGTTTCAGTCTGAAGGTTCTTACGCGTGCGACTTCTTCGAGACGAACAGCGCGAGGATGAACGACAGGGCCGAGGCTGCGATCCAGAAGACGATCGCCGTGTCGAGGGGGTCGAGGATGATGACGTCCTTCCGGGCCTGCGCCTGCAAACACCCCGTATGGAGCGTCACCACGGCGAAATTCTCCCGGGC
>ERZ839767.4825-NODE-4825-length-13029-cov-2.804609_pt1 | contig 13029 bp, 9 predicted proteins | sample MGYA00519879_ERZ839767 | MGnify/ENA primary metagenome ERZ839767 (study PRJEB31850, sample SAMEA3708852) | human gut metagenome | biome: human gut; feature: human-associated habitat; material: faeces | place: China | collected 2014 ...
GCAGATATAATTTCCTCCGGCGATGAATGTTTCAGCTTTTCTATGAAATTATCCTGTTCCTTGCTCATTTTTTCATATAATAGGTCTTTGAGTTCATTTCTCTGTTCCATAAAAATCATTCCTTTCTATCTTTCCATAGCATATTCCCGTTTTTTAATCGGAGCGTCATCGTCCGAAATTTCGGTGTCGATAACATTGTCGTCCTTTTTATCCATTTTGAGCAGCGCTTCGACAGCGGCAAGGCGTTTTGTTTTTTCCTGCAATTCCGCCTCCTGCGGAAACGCCCGTTTTGCTTCAACCTTTGCGGTTTCGTACTGCGTATTGGTGTTTGCGAGTTTTTCTTTTTCAGTTTCAAGTCGTTTTTCAAAACCGTCCAAAGCATTGTCGATACGCTGGATATTACCGAACACATCTGTTCCGAGTTCAACCTTATGCGACAAACACCCGACAAGGGTTACATAGAATAATTTTTGAAAACTGTCAAAGGAAAGCTCCATAGAAAAACCTCGGTAATCACCGATATTCACCGGCTCCTCCGAGGTCATTTTCTTGCAGCGTTCAATAAGAGCGTTACCCGCTTTTTCCTTTTCAAAATATCCAAACCCGTCAATCGTCATTGTGTTGAATTTATCCTCAGCCTTCGGATACTGCTTGACAGTTTCAATATCCTTTTCAAGCCCTTTTATTCTTGCTGCGATTTCCGCAATTTGTTTTGGGTAGAATTTTACAACCTTATCTTCAAGGTCGTAAATCTGCGACATAAAGGACGATTTTATCAGCTTCAGCTTGGATACCTCCATATCAAGCTCCATCTTTTCCTTAATGTGCGGATTACCCGTTGACAATGCCTTTATTTCCGCAAAGGAAAGTGCGGTAGGGTCTATGTCATCTGCAACACGAACAGGCGATTTTGAAGTAAATATCTGCGATATAAACTTCTGTTTCTGCTCGACGGTCTGCCACATATATGTATCAAATGTGCCTTTGGTTACATAGCGGTAGATATGCACTTTCTCGTTTGTATTGCCTTGTCTGATGATACGCCCTGCTCGCTGTTCGAGATCTGCCGGACGCCACGGACAGTCAAGGTCGTGCGAGGCATAGAGCAGCTTCTGCACATTTGTTCCGGCACCCATTTTTGAGGTTGAGCCGAGAAGTACACGGACATCACCGCTTCGCACTTTCTTGAATAATTCATCTTTTTTGACCTCTGTATTCGCATCGTGAATAAAAGCAACCTCATTTTCGGGTATGCCTTTTTCGAGCAGCTTTTCCCGTATGCTGTTATATACCGAGAATGTACCGTCCGATTTCGGTGTAGATAAATCACAGAACAAAAGCTGTGTAGCTTTTCTGTCTGCGGTATCTTTCCATATATCATACACACGCTCGGCACATACAGACACCTTTGAGGTTTCATCATCGGGGAGCATAGGATTTATCATTCTTTGGTCGAGTGCCAATTTTCTGCCGTCGTTTGTTATTTTCAGCATATTGTCAACACTCGGATCAACAGTCCTTTTACGCACTTCCTCGGCTCGCTCTCCGAGGTCAGCCACCATATCCTTTTGAAATTGGGTCGGCTCTGCAACCTCGTTGTGATATTCAACCTCCGGCACGGGCAGATTCAACATATCCGCCGTCTGAATATCGGCAACCTCTTTGAACATTGCAATGAGTTCGGGCAGATTAAAGAATTTTGCAAACCTTGTTTTCATACGGTAGCCGCTGCCTTCGGGTGCAAGCTCCATTGCCGATACGGTTTCGCCAAAGGTGGACGCCCAGCTATCGAAGTGCTGCAAACCTCTTTCTTGGAGCGATTTATACTGCAAATATCTCTGCATAGTATAAAGCTCAACCATTGAATTACTCACCGGAGTTCCCGTTGCAAATATTATGCCCTTTCCGCCCGTAAGCTCGTCAAGATACTGTGTTTTCATAAACAGGTCGCTTGATTTTTGTGCTTCGGTTTGGGCAATACCGCCGACATTCCGCATTTTTGTGTAAAGGAAAAGGTTTTTGTAAAAGTGTGCTTCGTCCACAAACACTCTGTCAACGCCGATTTCCTCAAAGGTAACAACATCGTCCTTGCGTTCTTGGTCATTGAGTTTTTTTATCTTTGCTTCAAGTCCACGCTTTGTCTTTTCCATTTGCTTAACCGTGTAACGCTCCGCATTTTCGGTTTTCGCCTCGATTATTCCGTTAATAATCTCGTCAAGCTGATTTTGCAGTATTGTTTTCTGCCGTTCTGCCGACATCGGTATTTTCTCGAATTGCGAATGACCGATAATAACGGCGTCATAATCGCCCGTTGCAATTCTGCCGCAGAATTTCTTGCGGTTTTTCATCTCAAAGTCCTTTTTTGTTGCGACAAGAATATTCGCCGCCGGGTAAAGCTGCAAAAATTCGCTTGCCCATTGCTCGGTCAAGTGGTTGGGTACTACAAACAGCGATTTATTGCAAAGTCCGAGCCGCCGTGATTCCATTGCTGCCGCAACCATAGTCCAAGTCTTGCCGGCGCCGACCACATGACCGAGTAAAGAATTACCGCCGTACATAATTCGTGCAACAGCGTCCTTTTGGTGTTTCCGCAGAGCTATTTCAGGGTTTATCCCATTGAAGGTTATATGGCTGCCGTCATACTCACGGGGACGGATAGAGTTAAACCGAACATTGTAGATTTTACATAGATCATCACGCCTGTCGGGGTCTTTCCATATCCAATCCTCAAAGGCTTGTTTGATTGACGCTTGCTTCTGCTGTGCAATGGTGGTTTCCTTGATATTCAGCTTTGCAACCTTATTACCGTTTTCGTCGTAAATATAATCAAAGATACGCACATCACGCAGATTAAGTGAATCCTCAATGATTTTGTAAGCGCTGATACGGCTTGTACCATAGGTGTTGGTAGCCTTAACGCCCTTATCGGCGCTCTTGCCTTGAATATTCCACTCACCCGTAAGATTTGAATATTTGACTTCGATTTTGCTTTGCGCATAATAATTCGGCGAAAGAAGCTCAAACACAAACTCCTCGATATACTTTTCAGGTATCCAAGTCGTGCCGAGCTTTACGGAAATTTCACCCGGCGTTAAGTCTTTCGGCTGTACCTTTTCAAGATATTCCGCATTGACACGGTATTCGGAGCTGTCTTTTGAAAACTGCTCCGCTTGACTTAATTTTTCACGAACATTGCCCGAAAGGTATTCATCTGCGGTCAGATATTTCGGCTCATATTCCGGCGATATTTCGTGTTCTGGGTTTAAGAATATAACACCGTGTAAATCCTCATACAGCTGCTGTTCGGTTTTGCCCGATAATTTTTCCATAAAGGCAATATCTATCTTTGCCTTTTCCGCAAGCGACACTGCCAATGCTTCATCAGCCGTATCAACCTTTGTTACTTCGTGTTTGGCACGGATAGTCCGTTTTGTAAACATATCCGCTTTGCGTTCGAGTTCTCCGTACTCGTCCAATACCTCTAATGAGCAGAGCAGAAAATAACTGCTGTCCTCCGAAAAAGCAAGAGAATTGCCACGGGAATTGATAAGTCCGTATTTCTTTGTGTAGTTATCATAAAGCGTGTTTAGCTTTGCCTGCTGTGCCTTAATTTCATCATCGGAATAGTTTTCCGTCTGATATTCGATTAAAGTCCTCACGCAGTCCCGAAGCTCTATCATACCTTTTACACGGTTTTCAGCCGTTGCGTTCAGTTCTACCTTACGCATTATACTGTTTTCACGGAAATATATATTACCGTCAACAACCGTAAAACTGAAATTACGCACGGCAGGATCTGCCGGGATAGTTACCTCCTCATCATTTGAAATATCGTCAAATTCATATTCGGTAATCTGTGCGTGTATGTTCTGAATTGCTCCGTCAAGCTGTTCGGCAAGTGAAATATCCTCATTCGGCTCACAGGTAAGGGTCGGACCGAAAGGACCGCTGACCTCTTTGAGTTCACCCATAACCATATCGGGATTATCAAGAAAATACTTATTTACAAACTGTCCCGTTTCGTGTTCGGCAACCTCCACCCATTCAGGCATTATATCTGTCATACGCTCTCTTTTTTGCAAAAACAGAATATCTGCCGTAACCTCTGTTCCGGCGTTTTTCTTAAAGGTGTTATTCGGCAAGCGGACAGCGCCGATTAAATCGGCTCTTTGAGCTATATATCGACGCACCTTTGAAGTACGCTTATCCATAGTGCCGGAGGAGGTAATAAAGGCGATAACGCCGCCCGGTCGCACCTTATCCAAAGTTTTCGCAAAAAAGTAATCGTGAATAAGGAAATTATGCTTGTTGTATTTCTTGTCAAGCAGCTTAAAATCACCAAAAGGCACATTGCCGATTGCCACATCAAAAAAGCTGTCGGGAAGCTCGGAGTTTTCATAGCCTTGTATGGCAACGGAATTTTTCTGATATAGCTGTCCGGCAATTCTGCCTGTGATACTGTCGATTTCCACGCCATACATTTTACTGCCGCTCATACTCTCCGGCATAAGTCCCATAAAATTACCTATCCCACACGACGGCTCCAAGATGTTACCCTGCGTAAACCCCATATTGGAAAGCGCCTTATACATAGCCTTTATAACCACGGGGGGAGTGAAATGTGCCGTAAGCGTTGACGCTCTTGCTTGCGAATATTCGTCGGGGGAAAGCGTTGTATATAGCTCCTTAAATTCCTCCGACCAATTCTCTTTTGTTTCATCAAAGGCATCAGCTAAACCGCCCCAGCCGACATACTGTGATAATATTTCCTGTTCTTCGGGAGTGGCAAGGCGATGTTCAAATTCAAGCTCGTGCAAAAGGTTTATTGCCGCAACATTTCGCTTAAATTTCTCTTTCGGTGTGCCGTAGCCGAGTTCATCATCGGTAATTTGGAAGTTATGCCTTTCCGACAACGGTATTTCGGGATATACAACCGTGTTTTGCACTCTCTGCGGCTTTGCTTTTTGAAATTCTGCCGTAAGCTGCGGTTTTGCCTGTTCCGCAATTATACTCTTGACAAAATCTATGCTCTCGCTTCGGAATATGGGAAAACCTGTGCTGTTTTGAAAGGTTATATCCTTTAACGATACCTTGTTAAAATCGGTGTTCACACTGTCCACAACAAATTTGCGGTCGTCAATGGTAAGCTCCGTTCCGACAAGGCTTTCGGCGGTTTCCATTGGTTCTGATGTTTGCGCTTCCGTTGGCGGTGTTTCTGTTTGCTTCGGCTCGTTTTCGGTCTGTTGTGCCTGTTCGGGTATAACCTTATCCGCTGACAAAAGCCGTTTATAGCTTCTATCCTCATCGGCAATGACAACATCATATCCGGCATAGAGCAGCTTGTTGACATATTCGTCCGTAATGTGTTTCGGAAAGCCGCACATCGGGTAGCGTGTTCCGTCAATTTCCTTTGAGATTACGGCTATATCAAGCACACTTGCCGCCTTTTGTGCGTCATCTCCGTAGACTTCATAAAAATCACCGAGGGGAATAACGGCAACGGTTTTTGAGCCGTTGTCCTCCTTGTGAAGCTCGGCAAGGTATTCCGAAAGCGGTTGTTCCTGCGGTTGAGTGTTGATTGCCGTTTCAATTTGTTGCTCCGTTACATATACAAGCTCATCAAAATTGAGGTTTTGTAAGAATTTTTCCGTTATATTTGATAAATTGTAATAGTATTCCGTATCAACCAAAACATTATCAATATATTTTTCAACGGTAAAATTCTCAAGATTTACATCAACCTGTATAGGAAGCTCATCGTCCGTAACAGTCGTATATGCTATGCCTATTTTTGAAAGGTTTGAAAAATCTGCCGGAGAGCCATATTCTTCAAGGCAAAATTCATTGATAAGATTTTTTGCGGTTTCAAACTGCTTTTCCCTTCGTTCCTTAGTTATGGCTCTGTATAACGCCATATCATTATCAGTCAGATTATAGTTTTCACTGTAATCAAGACTTAATTCAACCTTGTCAATAAGTTCCTGTCTTTCGTCCTCGCTCATTTCGGCAAGCTGTTCTTCCGGTGTTTCCTCTTTAACCTCCTCAATTCTGTCGATATGCGGAAACAGGTTATATTCGCCGTTTGCATATTGTTCGAGGTCTTGTACCGCTGCTTGCCTTAAAGGATAACTTCTTAAATCAGCCGATGTTTCCGCAAGCAGATTTTTTAAGTCCGTAAGCATTGTCTGCGTTTGGACTTTATTGTTCAGCTTTTGCATTAAAATGTCTTTTGTTTTATAATAATCCGCATCAGACGGGTACGGCATAATTGTATTTTCGTCGGTATCATACATATAGGCTTGACGGATTTTTAGAATAAGCTCCTCTTTTTCATAATTCGGAATGTTTTTGATTTCAGACTCATTCAGATAGTTTCGGCTTTTTATGAGCCTGTCAATATGCTTTTCGGCTTCACTCCACGAAATCTGTATTTTTGCATACGGTTTTGTCAAGTCCTCGTGACTGAAGGTTATCCCTTTGGCATCGTGATTTTCGTTGTATAACCCGGTATAGCTGCCGCCCCAGCCGTATTCGTTTTTAAGAAAAGTTATTCTTTCTTTTTTGTCTGTATGTGTATCAAAGAAAGTATATATTCGGTATTTTCCTTCCGAAACACCGCTTCCTCGCTTAAACATATTGTCAATTTCATCTCTTGAAATAAAACGCTCCGGCGGGGTATAGGTAAGCTCCTGTGCCGTAAAAGTTTTTCTTGTGATATACAACTCCGCAACAACATTGTTTGTTTTGTGTGGATTATACCATTCATATCTGGTAATATCAAAGTTTTCATCATACAAATCCGACAGCTTTTGCGTAACCGACTTTATCTCGTCCAAGCCTGCGGAAGTTTTCAAGTGTTCGGCTATTCTATCTGTTTCTTCAGGGTATCCTCCGACAAATGAAAACACATCAGCCGTAAAATATTCTTTTAATTCGGGATAATCTTCCGTATTCAAATTACGACGCATTTCCCACACTGCATCCGCAGCCTTTTTACGCTCATATTTATCCATTTGCAAAAGCGTGTCTTTCGGTGCAAATCTGCCCAAGCCCAAAAGCTCATCAATTCGTTTTACGGCGTTTTCCCAAGATATGAGCTGTGCGGTGCTTGTATTTGCTCTGTCTCCGTATGAAATGCGTATACCCTCATTATTCCACCAAGCCGATACCTTCCGTCCGTCAAAGATAAAACCTTTACCGTCCGTCTTATACAGATTTTTCAGAAATTCGGCTTTACTCTCAATAGATTTATCCTTTGAAAATTCTATGCAAGTTTCAATTACGCTGTCTTTATCGTTTGTTCCATCGCATAAAACCTCGTCAATAATCTGCCGGGGCATAGAAAAAGCAGCACCGAAAATTTCGTGTGCTGCTCTCTGTACGGTTTCCCTCTGTTGTTCTTCTGTCGGAATGAGGTCGAACAGACTTAACTGTAAACTACCTCCGGCAGTACGACTTCTTCCGCTGAATGGAGTAGGTTGTTCATCAGTCCTGCCCACATCATCGGGTCTTTCGCTTTCAGTTCCTCGTTCACGCCCTCTGTCTGTGCCAATTTCCGGACTATCTTCTGTATCTGCTCGGTCGCTGATGTCTGTACTTCCAGCAGATGCTCCGTTATCTTGCCTGTTATCATCAAGCTCGTGTATAGGCTCGGTCTGTGATTTTTGAGGAATTTCCTCCGCATCTGTCCGTATTTGCCTATCTGTACTTCCGTCTGTTCTGTCGTCAAGTTCGGAATCAGGTATCCGTTCACTTGTGTGTAGGTTATCTCTGTCATAATTATCCGTCCTTTCATTGATTTTTGTATTTATACCGTTTTCTCTGACTTCATTATATACCGTATCTCTGTTTTCCGCAAAATTTTTTCGGTTTTGTATTTCCTCTCTGATCTCGGCTCTGATAGTTTCGGATATGCCCCTTAGCGTTTCCTCCGAAATGCTTGATACCGCATTACCCAAAACCGAAAGCGTTTCCGGCGTGTTGAAGTTCATAATATGCGGAAAGTCCTCACGCTCAAACACTTCGTCAGCGTTGATTCCGAGCCTTTGCAATACCGTATATGCAATACTTGTTTCTGCTGTCCGCTGAAATTCAACATCAATATTTAATTCGTCCAAGCCGTCCAAAAAGCTGTTTTCTTTTGCGTATTTGAGTTCCGAAAGATAGTCGGCTTTGCTGTCCTCGACAGCATTTTGTGCAGCACTGATAACGGCGTCCGTAATACTGTTTTTGGATTTCAGTTCACCGAAAGAATTTTCAAGCGTTTCGATAATGGCATCATCAAAGCGGTTGTTGTACTGCCAAAGCCGTATCGGACCATTGTTACTATGTGTGTCGGAAATATCAAAGACATAATCAAGATATTTGCCACGGTCGCCCTCACGAAGCAGGGCAATGCCCTTGCTGCCACGATTTATCCACGCTTTGAGCTTTTTGTTCCAAACATCAATGCTTGCACAAGCCGTTGCGTCCGGTCGCTGGGCATAAATCAAGATTTGGTCTTGAAACGGATATTTGTATTGCCACGCCGCACTTTTCAAAAAAGCCGTCCAATTCTCATAATCGGCAAGGCTTTTGCCGATTTCGTTCGACAATGCAGATATATTTTGCAGCTTGCTCGCCATTTGCATTTCACCTCCAATAATTTATTTTGCAAATATTATTTATCCTCTTTTTCGATAGGCACATATTTTGTGCAAGTCTGTCCACTATGAAATTCCATATACGGACACATAGGTTCGTGTGGGTCAAGTTTCAATGCGTCCGCACCTGTTTTGCAGTTCGGGCATAATTGTTTTTTATCATCATTCATTTTTTATCGCTCCTTTTGATTTTTTGCATAGAAAAAGAGCATTGAAATTTGCGGTTTCAATGCTCTTATCGTGTTTGCTATTAAATTTTATCTGCACATCTGCATCGGCTCACGAAGCCGCTTTGCCATTTCAATGCCCTCGGCTGCTGTTGTGATCTCGCCGTTTTCTATCATTTCGAGCAGCTCCGCACGGTGTTTTGCATTTAAGCAATACACGCTCCGGCACAGCCTTTGAACAGTTCCGAGAGTATCACGCTCGGTGTTGATAAGCGTTTTCACGATTTCGCCGACTTCATCATTTGCGTTAAGCTGAATTTGAAGTGTGCGGCGATTATCGAGGTATATCATACTCGGCACTATCAGTATGCCAATATTCTGCAAGCTGTTACGGAGTTCGTTTTCTCTGCAAGTCATATCTACAAGTAAGTTGTTTGTTATAAAGTTTATTTTTGCTGTCATCATAAAAATCACGCTCCTCTTTTTCTGTAATTTTATTATACTGTATTTTATATCACCTTGCAAAAAATTATCGCTCCGGCTCTTTATCGGTTTTTGATTTTTCGGGAGTAGCATATTTTTTGAGTGCGTTCATTGTTTTAAGAGAACAACCCTCAAAATCCGCCTTGCTTTCGATAAAATCCTTCGCCGCTTCCATAAAGGTTTCGGTGCCGACATCATACAAAGCTCCTTTTGACATTCCCTCAATGTGAGAGAAAAAGTCCTGCGGTTTCTTATATAGCTTTGCCGCATCCAAAATATCCTCGTTATATATGGTTAGTTCAACGAGTTGTCCTCCGGCATTTGCATCGGGGTTATAGTACATTTCCATAACTCCGTTTGCGGTTTTGTAAAACTTGTCCTTGCTGATTGCGTCATAGTTCTGCTCAACGAATTTCAAATCCTTGTAGGTCTGCAATGCCTGTTTATCATAACAATAGATATATGCGTTATATGTATTTTTGCGTGGATCGCACCGTATGTAAAATACATTTTTATCTGTTGTTACCTTGTAGCCGCAAACATCCTTGTCGCTTGCAAGTCTTTCAGCTTTTAGGTCGTATGCCGCATTGTGCATTACAACCCTGCTTTTGAGAATAGGCGTGTCCGCTTGAAATCTGAGGTAGTTTACAACATTATCACATTCAAGTGAGAAGTCAGGTGTTTTGTATGCTTTATAGTTTTCGGTGTTTTCAACCATTGCTTCTGTTTGGAAGCGCTCATATACGGAATTGTCAAAATATCCTCGGATATAGCAGATACAGCCACGGTTTAATGTATCGCCTGTCGGTTGTGCAAAGGTATATTCAAATTCCGATTGCTCAATTTTTTCAAGCGTATATTCCGGTGTATCTTTCGGGCGGTATGTACTGCCGCCACGCTCCATAAGCTCGGCAAATTCGCAGATGTGAAAAATATCATAACCGATTTTGGTATGATAATCGTCAATATATGTGCATTTTCTGTCTGACATAGAGCCGTCCGAAAATTTAACCGTAATGCTTTCACCGTCTTTTATTCGGAAAAGCTCGTTATAACGGCTATCTATGAAGCGTATTTCTTTCTGTTCCATCAGCGTTCAACCTCCTTGTGCGATTTTTTCTTAACTTTTTCGACTTCAAGCCTTTTATTAAGCCATTCGGGGTAATGCTCCGGCTTTAATATTCCGAGAACATCATATCTGTCAAAGCGAGTGCTTTTGCTCGTAAAACAGTTTTTACAAAATACTGCGTGACCTCTCGCTTCATACCTTGCACCGTTGCCGCCCGTACACCGCATAATCTGATGTGCCTGCGTCTGACATTCGGGGCGAAGCACCTCTGCCTTAATAACAATTATTTTGCCTTCATAATTTTGATCTGATGAAGTATCGCACATATCGGCTGTAATAAAGCCTTTCGGCATATCTTTTTCGACAATTTTAACCTTCTCAATCTGTTCATTTAATCTGCACAAAAAACTCTCTGTAAGCTCAATAAAGCTATCGCTTACAATAGAATTTGTATATCTTTCAAAAAGCTCATTGCGTTCACAGTTGGTTAGTATATAATAATGACCGTCCCTGTCGTTCAGATTCATACCAAGTACAATTTCTTTATCACCGATATGTATTGAATTTATGACTTCATACCCGGCAATATATCTTTTTTTATCACTCATTCCTATATTCACCTTCCATATCTTTAAGGCGTATCGTACTGACAATTCTGTATCCGTGCCTATTTGCAAGAGCCTTTAATTCAGCTATGAGATTTCGCCGTTCCTCACGCCGCACGGCTTTCATTGCTTCATAGGCGGTAATGTCAGCACAACCGCTGCCGTTAAGTCTGTCGTTTATCTTTTCGCACAATCACTTCACCTCACCGTTCATTCGTTTTAGGCGGCTTCTTCATACCCTCAATAGCCTTGATTTCATCAAGCGCCCGTCTGCAAAAGTCTTTTTGTGCCGCAAGCAGATTTGTAAAATAATGTCCCCAAAAATAATCATCTTTGCCTTTGCATTGCCAAGTTACAAAGCTATTCGGATTCTTTTCGTGAACACCAAGCACAAATTCAGCGCCGCCGACTGTTATTTGATTTACAATAATAAAGCCTTGATTTTTTCGCCATTCCATAATCAATCACTCCGTTTCTTTTTTGTCAGCTTGTCCGGCAGAGATAAAACAACACATAAATACAACGCCAAGAAAGCCGCCGACTGCAACACCGGATAGGAATATAAGTATAAGTTTTAACATATTCATCGCTCCATTTCATTTTCCCGTTGCCTGCGCCATTTATCAAGCAGTTTCAAGATAATTTCCTCCATTTTTGCTTTTGAATAGCTTTTCGGGAAGTATTTTTTTAGTTTGTCCTCGCCAAGCGTAATTTTAACCGTTTCGGGTTTCTGTTCCATCATAATACTGTCAATTACGGCATTACTCAAATTTCCCTCCTGATGAAATTTTCGCATTTTCCGTGCCTGTGCGATAGAAGGAGAGGATTCCTCTTTTTCAATGGACTGCATAACCGCCGCTTGCTCCTTTGAGCCGAGATAAGATATTTCAACGGCGGCGTTCATTGCAATTTGGTTGTTATCCACCATATCCAAAATGGGGTCTATGAGATTTGTTAAGCGTATATATCGTTGGATTTGTACCGAGCTTTCACCTGTTTGCTCTGATAATTCTTGTCTTGAATTATACGGAGATTTATTTTGTCCAATTTGGACAAAATTTTCTTTCTCTGGTCTGCCTGCCTTTCTTTTCATAGCTTCCAGCTTCATTTGATAGGCAAACGCTTTTTCACTCGGCAAGATGTGTTCTCGTTGCAGATTGCTGTCTACAAGCAAAATTGTAGCCGTATCATCATCAAGATTTTTCACTACAACGGGAATATCGGTTATTCCGGCAAGTTCACACGCTTTTACTCTGCGATGTCCCGAAAGTATTTCATAACCGCCGTCTTTGTGCGGTCTTGCGATTACAGGTGTGAGTACGCCGCATTGCTTGATACTTTCAACAAGTGCGTCCATATCCTCGTCAAGTTTCACCTTGAACGGCTGCTCCGTAAACGGTTTTAATTCGGATATGGGAACAGGCTTTATTTCTTCGGTGTTCCGCTGTTCCTCACTCTGAAAAATACTATCGTATGATTTCAGACTTATGTTTAGTCCGTTGCTCATTGTCCATAACCTCCTTCGTTAGATTTCTGTACGCATCGGCAACCCTGCCGTTTTTGTCGTAACTGTAAATGCTTTTGCCGACCGCAGAGGTTTCCGCCGCTTTTACCGAAAGCGGTATTTCTGTTTTGAAAACCTTTATATTGCTCCCATAGGTCTTTCGTATAAGCTGTGATATATCCTTTGCAAGATTTGTGCGACCGTCAACCATAGTCAGAAGTATACCGTTGATTTTAAGTGTCGGGTTAAGCTGCCGTTTAACCTTTGCAACCGTACTGAGCAACTGTTCAAGCCCTTTTGCCGGAAGAAAATGCGACTGCACGGGAATGATTACCTCATTTGCTGCCGTGAGTGCGTTTATTGTCAGCATACCGAGCGACGGAGTGCAGTCTATCAGCACATAATCGTAATTGTCCTTTATCTGTGAAAGATAATTTTTCAGTACACGCTCACGGCTCATAATGTTTACAAGTGCCGTTTCCATTCCCGATAATTCTATGTTTGCCGGAATAAAGTCCACGCCTTCTTTGTGGTGCAGTATGCCTTCATCTTTTGCAAT
>ERZ839767.4830-NODE-4830-length-13024-cov-4.108567_pt1 | contig 13024 bp, 8 predicted proteins | sample MGYA00519879_ERZ839767 | MGnify/ENA primary metagenome ERZ839767 (study PRJEB31850, sample SAMEA3708852) | human gut metagenome | biome: human gut; feature: human-associated habitat; material: faeces | place: China | collected 2014 ...
TCTCACCGATGCCGGGCACGAGGCAGTCCATGGCCGCGACGGTCTTGCCGTCGGGGTTCAGCTTCATGTAGAAGGCCTTGATCTCCTTCGGGTAGTCCGTGACGAAAACGGGGCGCTGGAACACGACCTCGGTGAGGTAGCGCTCGTGCTCGGTCTGCAGGTCGCTGCCCCAATGGACCGGATACTCGAACTGGTCGTTGTGCGGCTCGAGCAGGGCAATGGCCTCGGTATAGGTCACATGGCCGAAGTCGGACGTCATGACGTGGTGCAGGCGCTCCAGCAGGCCCTTATCCACGAACTGGTTGAAGAAGCTCATCTCCTCCGGAGCGTTTTCCAGCACATAGGAGATGATATACTTGATCATATCCTCGGCAAGGCGCATATCGTCGCTCAGGTCGGCAAATGCGATCTCCGGCTCGATCATCCAGAACTCGGCGGCGTGGCGCGTCGTGTTGGAATTCTCGGCGCGGAACGTCGGACCGAACGTGTAGATGTTGCGGAAGGCCATGGCATAGGTCTCGCCGTTGAGCTGGCCGGAAACGGTCAGGTTCGTCGGCTTGTTGAAGAAGTCCTTCGTGTAGTCGACCTTGCCGTCCTCCGTGCGGGGTACGTTGTTGAGGTCCAGCGTCGTGACCTGGAACATTTCGCCTGCGCCCTCACAGTCGGAGCCGGTGATGAGCGGCGTATGGACATAGACGAAGCCGCGCTCCTGGAAGAACTGGTGGATGGCATAGGCGGCGAGACTGCGGACGCGGAACACGGCCTGAAAGGTGTTCGTGCGCGGGCGCAGGTGCGTCATCGTGCGCAGATATTCCAGCGTGTGGCGCTTTTTCTGCAGGGGATAGTCCGGCGTGGAAGCGCCCTCGACCGTGACCTCCTCGGCCTGCAGCTCAAAGGGCTGGCGGGCGTCCGGTGTCTCGACGAGTGTGCCGCGGACGATGAGAGCAGCACCGACATTCGTCTTGGAAATGGCGGCAAAATTATCCATCGTATCATGATAGACGACCTGCAGCGGCTGGAAGAACGTGCCGTCACTCAGGACGATAAAGCCGAACGTCTTGGACGCGCGGACGGAGCGCACCCAGCCGCCGACGGAGACCGTCTTCCCGGCGTAGTCTGCGGTGTGCTTGAACAGGTCTCGAACAGTTACGAGCTCCATAATGACTTCAACCTCTCTTGTGTTTCAGGGTTCGCCGAAGCGTTGCGCTGAATTCGATTTGCAATCTATTATACTCGAATCGTGCCCATATTACAAGCTTTTTCCCACAAAAAACGCCCCGACAGCGAAGTCGGAGCGCTTTTGAGGCTCATCCTGCCATGGTCAGATAGCCCTCGGCGGCCAGCAGCGCGGCGAAGCGGCGCAGTGCCAGTGCGGCCTTCTCGATGGGAATGTGATAATCTGCGGCTGTGCGGCGGAGAATGTCGTTCTCCGGCAGCTTCTGCTGCAGAAGGTTCCAGAAATAGGCTCCCGGCCGGTTGATGCCCTTCACGGCAGGGACCTTGCCGCGGGCCTGCCCGGCGGCAACCAGAAAATGCTCGTCGCACACGGTCACGAGCGCCACATCTTTCTGTAAGGTGTATGTCATGTTTGCGCCTCCATCAGGGTATCGCGGCACAGAGCGGCCGAGGCCGCGTCGCCGCGGTTTTGCAGCAGCCAGACGGGCACCTGCGCCAGCAGGCGCTCCTCCAGCGCACAGGCTGCGCGGACATCGTCCGCGTTCTTGCGGGTAAACAGCAGCTGCGTCAGCAGCGGCCCGGCTGCCTCAGCCGGGAGCAGACGGCGCATGCGGTTCTCTTCGCTCTGCTCCAGCAGAATGATGCCGCCGAGCGGGGCGGCGTCCAGAGAGCCGAGGCCCTCCTTTCCGCGCCAGGGCGAGGGATGGACGAGAATGCCGTCCTTGCGGAATTCCAGCAGGGGCTTATCTCCGTTCAGAATTCTTATTTCGCTGCCGAAGCACAGCTTCCAGAGCATATACTGCGTCGTTTTCCCGGTTCCGCTGTTTGCGGTAAAGATCCACGCCCGTCCGCGCCAGAGAATGGCAGCACCGTGGAACAGTATGCGGCCGTAGGGGAGCAGGGCATCGCAGACACGAGGACCGAGCTCCAGATATTCGACCTGCTCCGGCGTGGTACCGGCCTCGTAGTGCGGTGCGGCCTCTTTGAGCGCATCCTCCGGGACCCGGACGGTTGCGACCGGATCGGCCTCCGTCCAAAACGGCTGAAAGCATGCCGCATAGGCCGGGCTGCGCAGGGAAAGACGGACCGGGATCCCTGCCAGCACGACGGTCAGCTCCATAGATATCTCCTTACCAAATTGAGCGAATACAGTTACGGGGAGACTGTGCCTCCCCATAAGGTGGTTTATTGAATATTCGTGATCTCGCCTGCGTCATTGAACGTGATCTGCCTGCCGTCAGGCATGGTGAAGAGATACATGCCGGGGCCGATGCTCTGCAGACCGCCGCCGCCCGAAACGGGAATTTCAATATTATTGGCTTTCAGGATGTCTGTCAGCTCTGCATTCATGATATCATCCATTGTGATTCCTCCTGTTCTTACCCACGGAGGGTGAAGTACTCGTAGATCAGCGTGCGTGCCTCGCCGTAGACGGTCGTTCCGTCCGGCGTGACCCAGTACGGCGTGATCTCGATCGCAGCGCCGCGCTGCAGGCCCTGCAGGGAGTAGGGCATCGTCATCAGCAGAGCGTCACGGCTGACGCTGCGGCCAAAGACCATCTGCGCCGTAAAGACGCGGAAGCGCTCCGTCAGCTGCGGTACGGCGACGCGCTTTCCGTTGATGACAAAACCCGTCTCTGCAAAGCCGCGCCCGTCGACGGCGGAGAGCAGCGTGATGCTGTTGCCCTGCAGGAAGCTGTTGCGCTGATATTCCACGCGCAGGTAATTATAACTGACGTACTTGCCGTAGAGCGTGCGGTCCTCCTGCACATTGGAAAGATCGGCTGGCGTGCGGTAGGCGTCGTCTGTATACCAGCCTGCGAAGACCTTGCCGCCAAGCTCGGCTGGGGCGACCTTGCCGCGCTGATCGCCTGTCAGGACGGTGATGCTGCGGGTGCTCGTGCCCTCATGCAGGGTCAGCGTAACGGTCTCGGGCTCCGGCTCGGGCGGAGCGGCAGGGGCGTCCGTCGCAGCGTCAAGGGAATAGGTCTCGGCGAAGCGGATGGTGGTTTCGGCAGCAGAGACTACCGTACGGGCCGAGTCGGTCGGCTCTGCTGAGATGCCAAGACTCTGATGATCATCCGTTGTGCCGGTGCCGCGATAGGTGCAGGTGCGCACGCTCGTGCCGGTGACACGGATGCCGTCAAGCGTGATCCAATAGGGCTGGAAGGAGAATGCGGCGTCCTTCTGATAGAACGCGCCGTCCGTCCAGCGATACAGGCCAATGTAGCCGTCGTCGCGGCTCGTGGCCGCGATTCCCTCAGTCGCGTTTAAGCTGCCGTCGCGGACAAAGAGCTGCTGGTAAAGCTCGCTGCCCTTGTTTGCATTCACGACGCCGTAGGCGATCGACGCGCCGTCCTTTTCGGACACATAGCTGCTGCCGCCGGACAGGAAGCCGACCTCCTGATAGAGCGTGCGGTCAATGGTCGTCAGCAGGTACGTTGCGATGACGCCGCGCTCGCCGTTCGAGCCGCCGTAGACATGCTGCCAGACGTTGTAGTTACGCGGCGCGAGGTAAACATCACTCGGCTCCCAGATGTAGTAGGTGGCTCCGGCCACCGGGGTGAAGTCCATGGCATTCTGCCCGGCGGCAAAGCTCTGGACACTGTCTGCGCCACAGGCTTCGGCAGAGAATGCGCCGCCATAGAGATGCCCGGTGAGTACCTGCGCCGTGAGATCAAAATGCTCCGTCACGGCGTGGGTGTCGGTCTGAACGACGGTGCCGTTCTGCACATGCGCGACCTTGAAATCACGCCCATAGGCGAACCAGAGGTCCTGGTTGGAGCTCACGGCCGTCAGCGTGACGGTGGCGCTGTCGCCTTCGGTCAGTCTGCCGTCATTCAGGATATAACTGCCGTAGTAGGTGTAGCCGTCGAAGATCTTGTGGTCCACGGTATAGGGAGTGTTATAGCGCAGACCGGTCGAACCGTTCACGCTGTGGTATTCCGCAGGCTGGACCTGATTGGCGAGGGCGGGGGACTCGACCACGGTGCCCTGCGCGTTGACAGGCAGGCCCTTATCGTTTACCTGATACCAGTGAACGAGCAGCTTGCCGCCGCCCACGGTGACCTCGGGCTTCGGAAATTCGGCTTCGGCATTGCGGCCGAGGTAGTCGATGTAGGAGAAGGTGGCCTGCTCATTCGTGAGAAGCGTTTCACCAGTGGACGGGTTACAACCGGACTTGATGGTGACCCGGTACTTCATGACGGGCTTATCCTGCTCGCTGACGTTGCCGACCGTCCAATGAATGGCGCGGGCCGCGGAGTCATAGGAGGCCGTGCCCTGACTGATGTAGACGTCGGCGTTGCCTGCAGCATAGACGGCCATATCGGTCGTGATGATGGGCGCGGCGTCCTTGAAGACAAGCTGAACTTTGTCACCCATCGTGTCGGCGACGGAGCCGGCGCGGGCCGCAATGGAAATGCTGCCCGCAATTGAGGTGAAGGCGTCCTTCAGCGCGGTCTCAATGTTCGTCGAGGAGGAGATAGCGAAGAAACCCTTCGTTGGATTCGTGGCACAGGCTTTCAGAACGCGTTCGCCGTCGGTGCCTGCCTGGAAGGCGACGGTGTAAACGGTAGTGCCCTCTGCAGTAGCCTGCTCGGCTTCCCACATGGTCGGCACACCAAGGTCAGTTCCAACTTTGTTAGTGGTATAGACCCAATTGCCGGACGAATCCTTGTAATAATTGCAATCTATGTCACTTTTTACACCTTTATCGCAAATGACAGACCTTGCAATAGCATTGTAGGAATAAGTGCCAAAATCATTTGTACGGCCATCACCAAGTGTCAAACTATAATTTGGCTCAAATGTTTCTGCTTTGAATGTACCACCATGGTGCCCGCTAATTACGTGCCATGACTCACAACCTGTATAGGTCGGATTCTTTGCAACAAACTCATAGGCTTTTGTTGGCTCGCCATCACTCAGCAGCACGATGTTCTTATTCTGCCCGGTGGATTCCGCGGAGTTCAGCAGGGTACGGGCTGTATGAAGGCCAAGCTGCGTAAAGGTGCCGCCGTCGTCATTATTTTGCGTGATGGCATTGATCTGCTGCTTCAGCGCAGCCCTGTTCGCGTAGGCATAAAAGCCTGTGTGCGTCTCCTTCAGATTGTAGACGACCAGCGCGATGCGCGTGGTGCTGTCCTCAGTCAGCAGCGTGTCCACGAAGGCATTTGCGGCGGCCTTCGTTTTTGTCATACGGTCTTCTTTGGATGTCTTGCTAGGATACATGCTGTTCGAATTATCGATGACCAGCACGACATCGGAGGTCGTCTTATAATTTTTGCCCTGAATACCGAGCGTGACCTCCCATGTGTTTTCCTTTCCCTCGACAGCGGCAGCGCTTTTGCTGAGCTGGATCGCGCCCTCTTCGGGCCAGACGGGCTGCTCACTGTTGTCTGCGAAGACGGCTTCGCCGAGCAGGGCCAGCGTCAGGACGACGGTGAGCAGAGCAGCAAGCGTTCGTTTGATGCGTTTCATGGTGTTTCCTCCTCTAACGACTCTTCGGCAGGTGAGTGCCGCAAATTTTCTGCGTTCTGTAACGCAATGGGCGTTTTTCGTTTTTGAGAATAGCATATAACGAGATGAATGGTGCTGCAGTTTTGCGTTCAAAAAGAATCGGATAAAATGTTAAAGAATTTATCCGATGTAAATATCTATATCTGAAATAGAGGAAAAACGCGAATAACTTTTGACCATAGTTTACTACATATGAAAGCCTTTTGCAAGCCCTTTCTGGCAAAATTATGTGAAAAAATATCGCGTTCCATATTAAACGATATTTCGATAGATTTCGAGGTTTCGCCCCAGACTGTGCAGTTTCAGAACGAAATACGGCAGATAACAGCAGACTCTTTTTGATATCCTTCAAAACTCTGCAATCTTGGCTAAAAGTGTTACAGACACTAACATGATTGTAACGTTTATCCTTGGAAGCATTTGTGCAATACTGCCAAAATTCTCGACAAAAATTTGGTCGGATTTGCCTCCGAAAAAGCCTTGCGGGAACTGGGAGCGTTGTGTATAATAGAATTACAATTTCAGATTGATAGCTGTAACGAAGTGCTGCGCGCACGGGCTTCCGACTATCACTCAGGGATTCTTGAGTGGAGATGTTGAACGAATGGTTCTGCATCCCCATTTTTGTTTTATTCACGCCATGTAAATCACAAACAGGAGGTACACGAGCATGTATATTCTTGGAAACGGCAGACTGATCACCCGCAGTCAGGCCCTTCCGTATCTGGAGAACGGCGCCGTCTGCATTGACGGGACAAAGATCAAAGCGGTCGGCGAGACCGCTGCCCTCCGCGCCGGATATCCCGAGGCGGAGTTTCTTGATGCACGCGGCGGCGTCATCATGCCGGCGTTCATCAACGCCCACACGCATATTTATTCCGCACTGGCCCGCGGTCTTTCCATCAAGGGCAACAACCCCACGAATTTCTATGAGGTGCTCGACGGTACCTGGTGGGCTATTGACCGCAAGCTGACGCTCAAGGGCACAAAGGCCTCGGCCGACGCTCTGTACATCGACTGCATCAAGCAGGGCGTGACGACGATCTTCGATCACCACGCCTCCTACTGTGAGATCCCCGGCAGCCTGTTCCAGATCGCGGAGTCGGCAAAGCAGTTCGGCATCCGCTCCTGCCTGTGCTACGAGGTCTCCGACCGCGACGGCGAGGAGAAGTGCCTGCAGGCCATCCAGGAGAATGCCGACTTCATCACCTGGTGCGAGAAGGAGAAGGACCCCATGCTCGCCGCCATGTTCGGTGGACATGCCCTGTTCACCATCTCCGACAAGACGTTCGACCGTATGGTCGCGGCGAACAACGGCCGCACCGGCTATCACATCCACGTTTCCGAGGGCATGAACGATGTCTACGACAGCCTGCAGAACTATGGCCGCCGTCCCGTGCAGCGCCTGCAGGACCACGGCATCCTCGGCCCGAAAACGATCCTCGGCCACTGCATCCATGTCAATACGGCGGAGATCGAGCTTATTAAGAATACCGACACCATGGTCGTGAACAATCCGGAGTCCAACATGGGCAACGCCGTCGGCATCTGCCCGGTGCTGCCGCTGTCCAAGGCGGGCATCCTCCTCGGCATGGGCACGGATGCCTACACGAATGATATGCTCGAGTCTCTGAAGGTAGCCCTCTGCTCGCAGCGGAGCAATGCCTGTGCGCCGAATGTCGCGTGGTGCGAGGTCACGGACATGCTCTTCAAGAACAACGCGAAGATCGGCGCGCGCTACTTCGACGCGCCCCTCGGCGTGCTGGAGCCGGGCGCGGCGGCGGACGTCATCGTCATGGACTACAAGCCGTTCACCCCGTTCTCCGATGCGAACATCGACGGCCATATGATCTTCGGCATGACCGGCCGCCAGTGCCAGACGACGATTGCCAACGGCAAGCTCCTCATGAAGGACCGCGAGCTCATCGGCATCGACGAAGAGACGATCAATGCGCACATTCTCGAGGAGTCCAAGAAGCTCTGGGGCGCGCTGAACGACTGCACCTACTAATTTATAATTCATTTCCGTCAAATATGATCCTGCGCCGCGTCCGTCTTACCCGGGGCGCGCGCGGCGCCGCAACAAGCATCACAGGAGGATGATCCCATGTCTGAGAAAATGTATCCCATTCCGTTCCGCAGCCTGATGAACTGGATCCTCGCAGAGCGGGAGAAGACCGGCGAGGTCTTCGGCGTGCACAAGCGCTGGATCGCCGACCCGGCCAAGACGCTTCCCATCTTCGGTGAGAAGATCGAAAGCCCGTTCGGCCCCGCTGCAGGCCCGAACAGCCAGCTGGCGCAGAATATCATCGCCGCCTACGTCGCAGGCGCGCGCTTCTTCGAGGTCAAGACCGTTCAGAAGATGGACGGTGCAGAGCTTGCCGCCTGTGTGCCGCGTCCCTGCATCCTTGCAGACGACGAGGGCTACAATCAGGAGTGGTCCACGGAGCTGGAGGTCGTGCAGGCGCTCGACGAGTATGTCAAGGCGTGGTTCGCCCTGAAGATCATGGCGAAGGTCTGGCATTACGGCGACCCGGACGGCTTTGTGTTCAACATGTCCGTCGGCTATGACCTCGAGGGCATCCGCGGTCCGAAGATCGACCACTACATCGAATCCATGAAGGATGCCTCGCAGCTGCCGGTGTTTGCCGAGTGCCGCAAGGTCCTGACGGAGCTGTTCCCGGAGGAGGCGGCGTTTATCGCCTCCATCTCGCCGCAGGTCTCCCACAGCATCACACTCTCGACGCTGCACGGCTGCCCGCCTGATGAGATCGAGCGCATCGCGTCCTACCTGCTGACCGAGAAGCATGTGCACACGTTCGTCAAGTGCAATCCGACGATCCTCGGCTATCACGACGCCCGCACGATCCTCGATTCAATGGGCTATGACTACATCGTCTTCGACGATCACCATTTCAATGAGGATCTGCAGTGGAAGGACGCCGTCCCGATGTTTGAGCGTCTGCAGGCGCTGGCGGACCGCGAGAAGCTGCAGTTCGGCCTGAAGCTGTCGAATACGTTCCCGGTCGACACGACGCGCGGCGAGCTGCCGAACGACGAGATGTACATGTCCGGCCGCTCCCTGTTCCCGCTGACCATCGAAATGTGCCGCCGCATCTCCGCGCAGTTCGGCGGCAAGATGAAAATCTCGTTCGCGGGCGGCGCAGACTTCTTCAACTGCGACAAGCTGCTGGCGGCCGGAATCTGGCCCGTCACCGTCGCCACGACGATCCTGAAGCCGGGCGGCTATAACCGCCTGACTCAGATGGCGGAGAAGACGGCCGGTATGCCGTTCCGTCCGTTTGACGGCACGGACACCGAGGCCATTGCGGCTCTGTCCGCCGCCTGCCGCACGGACCCGCACCACTGCAAGCCCGTCAAGCCGCTGCCCACGCGCAAGTCCGAGGAAAAGGTGCCCTGGTTCGACTGCTACTCCGCCCCCTGCCGCGGCGGCTGCCCCATCGCACAGGACATCCCCGAGTATCTCGAGCTGTGCCGCAAGGGCCTGTATAACGAGGCGCTGGCCCTCATCACGGAGCGCAACGCCCTGCCGTTCATCACCGGCACGATCTGCGCGCACCGCTGCATGGGCAAGTGCACCCGCAATTTCTATGAGGATCCCGTCCAGATCCGCGCGGCCAAGCTGCTGGCGGCCGAGAAGGGCATCGATGCCAGAATGGCATCCGTCGTCCGCCCGGCTCCCGTTCCCGGCAAGCGCGCTGCCATCATCGGCGGCGGCCCGACCGGCATTGCTGCGGCCTACTTCCTCGGCCGTGCAGGCGTGGCCTGCACCATCTTTGAGCGCACCGGCAAGCTCGGCGGCATCGTCCGCCATGTCATCCCGGCGTTCCGCATCTCGGACGAGGCCATTGACCGCGATATCGCCCTCATGCAGGCCTACGGCGCAGAGGTCCGCCTGAATACCGAGGCTCCCTCCGTCGAAGAGCTGCACAAAATGGGCTATACCCACATTCTCTATGCCACCGGCGCATGGAAGCCCGGCAAGCTGAACATCCCCGGCAACGTCCGCGGTGTCATCGGCTGGATGCAGGAGCGCAAGGCCGGTGCGAACGAGCCGCTCGGCCATGTCGCCGTCGTCGGCGGCGGCAACACCGCCATGGATGCTGCCCGCGTGGCAAAGCGCGGCGGCGCGGCGTCCGTGACGCTCGTCTACCGCAGAACGCGCCGCTTCATGCCTGCCGATGCGCAGGAGCTGGAGCTGGCCATGCAGGACGGCGTGGACTTCCTCGAGCTGGCCGCGCCCGTCAAGCAGGAAAACGGCGTCCTGACGTGTGAGAAGATGCGCCTCGGCGAGCCGGATGCCTCCGGACGCCGCAGCCCGGTTCCGACCGGCGAGACGGTCGAGCTGCCGTGCGACCTCGTAATCTCCGCCGTCGGCGAGCAGGTCGAGGAGCAGGTGTTTACGGACAACGGCATCACGCTCAGCGCGAAGGGCCGTCCAGCCTTCTGCACGAACGTTCCCGGCGTCTATGCTGCCGGTGATGCGCTGCGCGGCCCGGCTACGGTCGTGGAAGGCATCGCGGACGCAGCCCGCTTTGCGGAGGCCGTCATCGGCGCGCCGCACACCTATGACATCCCGGCGGAGGCCCATCCCACAGAGGCCGAGGCTATCGCCCGCAAGGGCATCCTGCGCGCACCGGGCAAGGCCTGCTGCGAGGGCGAGCGCTGCCTGAGCTGTGACACCGTCTGCCAGAACTGCGTGGACGTCTGCCCGAACCGCGCCAACGTCGCCGTCCGTCTGCCGGACGGCCGCACGGAGATCGTGCACGTCGACAAAATGTGCAACGAGTGCGGCAACTGCACGGCCTTCTGTCCGTACTCCTCCGAGCCGTGCAAGGATAAGCTGACGCTGTTCCAGACGACGGAGGACATGGACGATTCCAGAAACTTCGGCTTCTGCTTCCTGCCGGACGGCAAGGTCCGCGCCCGTCTCACGACGGAGACCGTCGGCGATCCGGACGAGCTGCCCGCCGATGCCGCCCTGCTCGTGCGCACGATCCGCGACAGCTATTCTTATCTCTATCGTTAACATTACAAATGAACCCCCGGAGCTTCGGCTCCGGGGGAACTTGCGGTCAGGAGACAGCATGGAATTATACGAAATCGTCAATCGCTATCATATCGGAACGAACTACAGCTGCGCGGAATCCATCCTGCTGGGCTGTGAAGAATATTATCATCTGCATTTGCCGGAGCAGGCGCGAAAGCTGTTTACGCTGCTGGGCAGCGGCATGCAGACAGGCCTTTCCTGCTGCGGCGCACTGACGGCCGGAACGGCGATCCTCGGACTGATGACCACGCCGGATGGCGCGTGGAACAGTGACAATCCGGATGGCCCCGCGCTCGTGGAGGAGCTGACGAACGTGTTCGGGCAGTTTGAAACGCTCTGGTGCGATGAGCTGCGCGGGCTGGAGATCGACGGCTATGAGGACCCGTGCTACTGCGTGGTGGAGACCGTTGCCAAAAAGCTGCAGGAGCTGCTCGCGCGCTGTGAGGAGGAGATCCCCCATGCAGAATGAGGAATGGAACGTCTCTGCCGTATCGCTCTCGCCGGAGCTGGTGCGCCTCGCGCAGCAGAAGCAGGCGCGGTTCGAAGCCTGCCTTCAGGCGGCGGAGAACGGCAATGAAGCTGCCATCACGGAGCTTGGCATCAACTATTTTTATGGGATCAACGGCGTCCCGGAAGACCCGGATGCTGCGTTTTACTGGCTCAGTCGGACTTCGCCGGAAAATGCGGCGGGCCGCTGCTTCCTTGGGGCCTGCTATGTGATCGGCAAGGGAACAAAGCAGGATGAGCGGACTGCGGCTGAGCTGTTTCGGGACAGTGCCGCCCTCGGCTTTCCGCCTGCACAGTATGAGCTGGGACTCTGCTATGAGCACGGCATCGGACTGGAACGGAACATGGCCCGGGCGGTCGAGCTGTATGCGCTGGCGGCGGAGCAGGAGGATGCACAGGCCCAGTGCGCCCTCGGAAACCTGTACTTTACCGGGAACGGTGTGGAGCAGGACCGGGCGCGTGCCGCGGAGCTTTATACGCGCGCAGCTGAGCAGGGCGATGTGCAGGCACTGAGCTGCCTTGCGGAATGCTATGAGGCGGGCTGCGGCGTCCCGTGCGATCTGGACCGGGCCATTGCGCTGTACGATCAGGCTGCTGCCCTCGGCGACGGCTATGCGCACGAGGAGGCGAGCCGCCTGCGGCTGCTGCGTAATAACCGGCGGCGGAAGTGGGATTTTGAGAGCCTGCAATGATTCTGCAAAGAATTGGAGCACTCGCATGACGCGGGTGCTCCATTTTTTGAGCTGATCAGCCCAGAAGAGCGGCAAGGTCCGCCTCCGGGGTGGTGATGGGCTTCAGATCGTATTTCTGCTGCAAAGCGGCAGCGACACCCGGGGAGAGGAAAGCCGGCAGGGTAGGGCCAAGGCGGATGCCCCGGATGCCCAGCGCCAGCAACGCCAGCAGCACGCAGACGGCTTTCTGCTCAAACCAGCACAGGATGATGGAGAGGGGCAGTTCGTTGACCGAGCAGCCAAAGGCGTCCGCCAGCGCCAGCGCGATCTGGATGGCGCTGTAGGCGTCGTTGCACTGGCCGATGTCCAGCAGACGCGGGATCCCGCCGATCGTGCCGAGGTCGAGATCGTTGAAACGGTATTTGCCGCAGGCGAGCGTGAGGATGACGGTGTCCTGCGGGGCCTGCTTGACGAAATCAGTGTAATAATTGCGGCCGGGGCGTGCGCCGTCGCAGCCACCGACGAGGAAGAAATGCCGGATAGCGCCGGATTTGACGCCGTCCACGACCTTGTCCGCCACGGAGAGCACGGCATTTCTGGCAAAGCCGGTGGTGACAGAAGTCCCGCCGTTGATGCCGGTGAAACGCTGTTCTTCGGCATAGCCGCCGAGGGCGATCGCCTGCTCGATGAGCGGTGTGAAATCCTTGTCCGGCCCGATGTGCCGCATCTCGGGATAGGAGACGACGGAGGTCGTGTAGACGCGGTCTGCGTAGCTGTCCTTCGGCGGCATGAGACAGTTCGTCGTCATGAGCACGGGCGCGGGGATGTCCTCGAACTCCCGCTGCTGGCTCTGCCACGCGGTGCCGAAGTTCCCGGCGAGGTGCGGATACTTGTGCAGCCCCGGATAGCCGTGCGCCGGGAGCATCTCGCAGTGCGTGTAGACGCGCACGCCTGTCCCCTGCGTCTGCTCGAGCAGCTGCTCCAGATCGAGCAGGTCGTGTCCCGAGACGACGATGAACGGCCCGGCCTGGATGTCCGTGCGGACGCGCGTGGGAACCGGGTCGCCGAAACGCCCGGTG
>ERZ839767.4855-NODE-4855-length-12967-cov-12.205778_pt1 | contig 12967 bp, 9 predicted proteins | sample MGYA00519879_ERZ839767 | MGnify/ENA primary metagenome ERZ839767 (study PRJEB31850, sample SAMEA3708852) | human gut metagenome | biome: human gut; feature: human-associated habitat; material: faeces | place: China | collected 2014 ...
CAGCACGCGCTGGCAGCTGGCGGCCTGCTCACGGGCGGAGCCGTCGCCGGGCTTGACGGCAAAAATGGTGGAGGCCAGCTGCACATCGTCCCAGGTCAGGGCTTCGCAGCCGGGCACGGCGCGGATCTTTGCCAGCAGGGCGGCATCCCCCTGCCCTGCCCGGCGGGCGGCTTCCTCGGCCTGCACGGCCTTGGCGCGCCCCACATAGGCGGGGTCCTTGCGGCTGAGGGTGAACTCAGCCAGACCCAGGGGGTTGGAGCGGTAGGAAGAGGTCTCACCCGAGGGGATGAGCTCGTCCGTGGTGGTGACGGGGTCGGTGATGTAGGAGGCCACCTTCAGCAGCAGGTTGTCGCCCAGCGGGGCGATCTCGGGCCAATCCTTGATGTTGGGGCCCAGCTTGAGCAGGGCATCATAATCGCCGTGGCCAAAGCCCTGATACACCCGGGCCTCGTAGCTGGAGGGATCGTAGTGATATTCGGGCACGGTGGGGTCGTAATCCACCTCCGTTGCGGGGGTCAGGATGCCGCCGTTGGCCGTGGTGGCGGCAATGCTGCGGGCATCCATCAGGGCCACGCCTGCCAGCTGGCCGCTGCCGGGCTTGGAGCCCTCGCGGCTGGGGAAGTTGCGGGTGGTGTGGCGGATGGACAGCGCCCCGTTGGCGGGCACATCGCCCGCGCCGAAGCAGGGGCCGCAGAAGGCCGTGCGGATGGTAGCACCGCTGGCCATCAGGTCGGTGAGCACGCCGGTGCGGTTCAGCTCCATCATAATGGGCTGGCTGCCGGGGTAGACGCTGAGGGCGTAATCCCCGCAGCCGCCGGTATGGCCCTTGAGGATGGAAGCGGCCTCGTAGATGCTGTCGAACAGGCCGCCCGCGCAGCCTGCGATGACTCCCTGATCCACCCGGAGCCTGCCGTTTTCGATCTTGCTGCACAGATCCAGCTTTACGTCAGAACGGCCCACCAGCTTCTGGACGTTCTCCTCGCATTCGTGGAGGATGTCCTTGAGGTTGGCGTTCAGCTCCTCGATGGGAAAAGCGTTGGAGGGGTGCATGGGCAGGGCGATCATGGGCCGGATCTTGGAAAGGTCCACGCTCACCACGCCGTCGTAATAGGCCAGCTCTGCCGGGTGCAGGGGCTTGTAGTCCCCTGCCCTGCCATGGACCGTGAGGAACTGCCGGGTCTTTTCATCGGTCTCCCAGATGGAGGAAAGGCAGGTGGTCTCGGTGGTCATGGCATCAATGGCGTTGCGGGTGTCCTGCCGCAGGGAGGCAATGCCGGGGCCCACGAACTCCATGACCTTGTTCTTGACATAGCCGCTCTTGAACAGCTCACCCACCAGTGCAATGGCTACATCGTGGGGGCCGCAGCCTGCGGGCAGAGCGCCGGTCAGGCAGATGGCCACCACGCCGGGGCGGGCCACATCGTAGGTGCGGCCCAGCAGCTGCTTTGCCAGCTCGCCGCCGCCCTCGCCGATGGCCATGGTGCCCAGCGCGCCGTAGCGGGTGTGGGAATCGGAACCAAGGATCATTTTGCCGCAGCCCGCAAAGCGCTCGCGCATGTACTGGTGGATGACCGCCATGTGGGGCGGCACAAAGATGCCGCCGTACTTTTTGGCAGCGGACAGGCCGAAGCGGTGGTCATCCTCGTTGATGGTGCCGCCCACGGCGCACAGGCTGTTGTGGCAGTTGGTCAGCACATAGGGGATGGGGAACTTTTCCAGCCCCGAGGCGCGGGCCGTCTGGATGATGCCCACAAAGGTGATGTCGTGGCTTGCCATGGCATCGAACCTGATCCGGAGATCCCGGTCGCTGCCGCTGGTGTTGTGGGCGGTGAGGATGCCGTAGGCCATGGTGCCCTTGTAGGCCTGGCCGGCCTGCTCCGCAGTCACGCCCGCGGCTGCCAGTGCCGCAGGAGCCTGCGCATCGGCGGGCACCCACTGCCCCCGCAGGTAGTATGCACCCGAGGTGCTGCATTTGATCGATTCCAACATAATACTTCCCCTCGCTTTTGCAAAAAAGGACTGCGGCGCTCCGGGGGCAACCCCCCAGTCTCGCTTTGCTCGACAGCCCCCCTAGTAGTGGGGCCCTTGGCATAGCGTAAAGCTTTGCCATTTTGCCAAGGCCGCCCCTATCAGGGGCGGTGGCATTGCGAAGCAATGACGGTGGGGTTTTCCAGAGCACCAGCAGTCCTGTCAATCAGTCAAACAGCATATCGTGGATGGCGCTGACCGCCTTGTCAGCGTCGTCACGGTCAATGATGCAGGAGATCTTGATCTCACTGGTGGAGATCATCTTGATGTTGATGTTGTTGTTGGACAGAGCCTCGAACATCTTGGAGGCAACGCCGCTGTGGCTCTGCATACCGGCACCCACGATGGAGACCTTTGCGCAGGTCTCGTCGCAGGTGGCATCCTTGAACTTGCCGCTCTCCTTGAGCACGCGCATGGCGGTCTCAGCCTCGCCCTCGGCGCAGGTGAAGGAGATATCCTTCTTGCCGTCGCGGCCGGTGGACTGCAGGATGATATCCACGTTGATGTTCTTCTGGGCCAGCAGGCCGAAGATCTTGAAGCTCGTGCCCGGCTCATCGGGAACATTCAGAATCGTAATAACAGCAACGTCGGTGTCCTTTGCGACGCCCTTGATCAGCATACCTTCCATTTTTGTAACCTCCTTGACGACCGTACCCGGAATCGGGTTCAGGCTGGAAAGCACTTCCAGCTCCACGTTATACTTTTTGGCCAGCTCCACACTGCGGTTGTTGAGCACCTGTGCGCCGAGGGAGGCCAGCTCCAGCATCTCGTCGAAGGTGATCTCCTTCAGCCTGCGGGTGTTGCGCACCTTGCGCGGATCGGCGGTGTAAACGCCCTCCACGTCGGTGAAGATCTGGCAGCGGTCTGCATGAAGCGCCGCCGCGATGGCAACGGCGCTGGTGTCGGAACCGCCGCGGCCCAGGGTGGTGATGTCATCCAGCTTGTTCAGGCCCTGGAAGCCTGCCACGACGACCACGCGGTTGCGCTCCAGCTCGGAGGAGATGCGTTCGGTCTCCAGCCGGGTGATGCGGGCCTTGGTGTAGGCACGGTCGGTGCGGAAGCCTGCCTGCCAGCCGGTCAGGCTGGTGGCGTGGCAGCCCAGCTCGTTCAGGGCCATGGCCAGCAGCGAGATGCTGATCTCCTCACCCGCTGCCAGCAGCATATCCATCTCACGTGCGGAGGGGTTGTGGGTGATCTCCGCTGCTTTTGCGATCAGGTCGTCGGTGGTATCGCCCTGGGCGGACACCACGACCACCACGTCATTGCCTGCGTTGTGGGTATTGGCCACGATGCGGGCCACGTTGAAAATACGGTCCCGGTCCTTCACGGAAGAACCGCCGAACTTCTGTACGATCAACGCCATAGTTTGTCACTCTCCTCTTCTTCTGCCCTGCTTTTCTGCGCAGGGCGTACGCCTAATATCATTCCACGGTTGCGCCGGCATTATCTGCATCCAGGCGCAGCAGCGTAAATGCTTCACATCCGTCCAGCCCTTCCAGCTGTTCGAGGCCTGCCTCCAGGCCCTTGTAAAATTCCTCTGCGTCGGTGCGCTCGGCCACCGCCATCACGGTGGAACCGGCACCGGACACATACACGGCCTTTGCCCCGCACTGCTTTGCCAGCGCGAAGACTTCCTTCGAGCCGGGCATCAGCGGCATCCGGTAGGGCTGGTGCAGCTTATCCTCCGTCGCAATGGCCAGCAGCTCGTGGCGGCCCTCACAGAAGGCCGCAGGCACCAGCGCTGCGCGCGACAGGTTGTAGACCGCATCCTTGTGGGAGACCTGCTTCGGCAGGGCTGCACGGGCGGCCTCGGTCAGGAGCTTGTAGTCCGGCACGATGGCCGCGAAGCAGAGGCTCTGGTCCACATCCCGTTTGACGGAGTAGACCACACCGTCCTCATAGACGCTGCTGGTCAGGCCGCCGAGCAGGGCCGGTGCCACATTGTCCGGGTGGCCCTCGATGCTGGTGGCCAGGGTCAGCAGCTCCTGGGTGTTCAGGATATCGCCCAGCATCCGGTTGGCACCCAGCAGGCCCGCAATGATGCAGGCCGACGAGGAACCCAGACCGCGTGCCATGGGGATGGGGTTGGTCTGCACGATCCGGAGCGGCGGGATCTTCTTTCCCACTTTGTCGAACAGGCCTTTGGCCGAGCGGTAGACCAGATTGGACTCGTTGCGGGGGATGCGGGTCCCGTCCGCTGCCGAGATGTCCAGTTTCTCGCTCTCTTCAAAGGTCACGGTATTGTACAGGGTCACCGCCAGGCCCAGGGCATCGAAGCCGGAGCCGACGTTGGCGCTGGTGGCCGGGACAGAGACTTTGATCTTCATGATGGCTGCACCTTCCCTTTTATGCTTCCTCCGGCAGACGCTTGAGCAGCAGCTTCACGCTGCCGCCCACGGCCTCCACCTTCCGGGCTGCTTCGGCCAGCGCTCTGGCGTCGGCCTTTTCGACGAAGTACGAGCAGCCGTCGAACCGCTCCTCCACGACCTTTCCGGTGCCGTAGATGGCCTCCACCACAGCCGGTGCAATGCCTGCCACACGCACATAATATGCGGCGGGCGCGGGGTCGGTGAGCATCCCCTCCACCGGCTCGGCAGGCTGCCAGAACAGGCTGTCGTGGACCTTGGAGCCTTCCTTGATGGCATCCACCACATCGGCCACCACGGCGCTGGCGGTGGGCAGCTTGCCCGCGCCCTTGCCGTAGAAGATGACGTCGCCCAGCATATCGCCCTTGACCAGAACGGCATTGAAGACGTCGTCCACACCGGCCAGCTGGTTCGACCGGGGCACCAAGCAGGGCTCCACGCCTGCGGCCACGCTGCCGTCGCCGCCCTGCTTCATCCAGGCGATGAGCTTGATGACGCAGCCCAGTTTCTCCGCCGCCGCCACATCGGCGATGGTGATCTCGCGGATGCCGCGGGTGGGGATGTTCTGGGGGTAGATCTGGTGGCCGCAGACCAGCGAGGACAGGATGGCGATCTTGCGGCAGGCATCGCGGCCGTCCACATCGTCGCCGGGGTCTTTGGTCTCGGCATAGCCAAGCTCCTGTGCGATCTTCAGCGCCTCGTCAAAGCCCAGGTTCTCGTGGATCATCTTGGTCAGCATGAAGTTGGTGGTGCCGTTGACGATGCCCTCCACCTCGGTGATGACGTTGGCCGCGAGGCACTGGTGCATCGGGGTGATGATGGGGGTGCCGCCGCCGACCGAGGCCTCGAACAGGAACGCGCAATCGTGCGCCTTGGCCAGACCCAGCAGCTCGGCACCGTAGGTGGCCACCATCTCCTTGTTGGAGGTGCAGACGCTGCGGCCGCTCTCCAGGCAGGCTTTCACATACGGGTATGCGAACCGGGTGCCGCCGATGGTCTCGACCACCACCTTGATCTCCGGGTCTTCCAGAATGGTGTCAAAGTTCTTAATGAAGAGATCCGCGGCCGGGTGGCCGGAGAAATCCTTGGGGTCGAGGATGTACTTCACCTCAACGGGTTCCCCTGCCCGGCGGGAAACGCCCGCTGCATTGCGGCACAGCACTTCGTACACACCGCTGCCAACCGTGCCAAAACCTAAGATCGCGATCTTTGCCATGGTAACCCCTCGTTCCTGTCTCTTAGTTGTTTACAGATTGTATCCACAGTGCACACCGACGACCATCCGCTGCCGGGAGAGCTTTTCGGTCAGTTCTTCCGGGGTCATCTGCATCGTGTCAGTGCGGATGGTGACAGCCACCAGCGCAGCGCCATTTTCCGGCGTGGACTGGTTGATGGTCACGATGCTGGCGCCTGCGGCACTGATGCCGGCCAGCAGACTTTGCAGCGCACCGGTCTCGTCCCGCAGGGTTGCCATCACAGTGATGACCTCACGGCCGTTCTCGGAGTCAAAAATGCAGTCTTTGTATTTATAGAAAGCACTGCGCGACAGGTCTACGCTGCGGGTCGCAGCCGAAATGCTGCGCGCCTCCCCGCTGGCCAGAAGCTCCTTGGCCTTGACGACCTTCAGGAAGACCTCCGGAAGGACCTGTGCATCCACCAGATAAAAGCGGCGTTCCAACTTGTTCACCTCACAAACACAAGTGTTCTTGCAGAGAATATAATAACATCCGGCCCCCTGCATTGCAAGAGGCCGGATGTGTTTTTGTCAGATTGTCCAGTTTTGATGCGTGAAGTGGCGCATTGCCTTGCCGGAATGGCACCCATCCCATGGGAAAAAGTATGAGTTTTGCGCTCAGTCGGTGTCGAGACCGGAAGTGTCCGCCGGGATGGTGGTCTGGTCGGCTGCGGGCTGGGCCGCCTGCGTCACGCCCGAAGAGTGGGAGTAATTGCAGGTATCGGGCAGGTCGTCCGCACGGTAATAACCAGTAGCGCGGCTGGGGCAGCTGGGGCCTGCCAGCAGGCCGCTCTGGGTGCAGTAGGCGCGCTCCACCACGCCGTCTGCCGCCGGGAACGGCTTATAGGGCAGGTCCTTCTGGACCTCTTCCATATAGGCCTTCCATGCCATGACGCAGGTGCGGGTCTTGGCCTGATTCTTGCTCAGGGTGTTGGTCATGTCATACGGCGCATCGTAGCCCCACCACACAGCGGTGACGTAATACGGTGTGCCGCCCACGAACCACAGATCCTTTTCGTCGCTGGCTGTACCGGTCTTGCCGAAGGACTCCATGCCGTTGGAGTTGGGGTAGCGGCCGCTGGCCGTACCAACGTTGGAGTACAGGACGTTCTTCAGCAGGCGGTTCATGACATAGGCCGTCTGCGGGGTCAGGGCCTGATAGCTGGTGGAGTTGTTTTCCAGATAGATGTTGCCGTCACGGTCCAGCACACGGGTGTACAGATGCGGGGTGGTGTACTGGCCGTCGTAGAAGATCTGGAAGGCTGCGGCCAGCGCCGTGGGCGTGACGCCGTGGGTCTGGCTGCCCATGACCATCTGGGCAAGGCCGACGTCGCTGGAGGGGTCCAGCGTGTCCAGCTGCAAGGTATTATAGACGAAGTTGAAGATGTTGCTTGCGCCCACCAGGTCGCCCACACGGATGGCGATGGTGTTCAGCGAGCGGGCCAGACCGTTCCACAGCGGCAGGTCGGAGTTGTCGCCGTAGTTGCCGCCATAGTTGCGGGGCCAGCTGCGCCATGCGTTGGGGTAGGCCTTCAGCTGGGTGTCGGACAGGCCCATCAGGCCGTTCTTTCGGCAGTAATCCTCATCGCGGATGACCATATCCTGCTTGAGGTAGAGGGGCGAGTTGTTCAGCATGGTGGACCAGTTGACAAGGCCGTACTCGATGCCCAGAGCGTAGGCGCCGATGGGCTTGATGGTCGAACCGGTCTGCCGGGTGACGCCGTAAGCACGGTTCAGGGAGAGGCTCTTGGTCTTCTTGCCCAGGCCGCCCACCATGGCCAGCACATTGCCGTCATAGTCCAGGGTGACCATGGCCGCCTGGGTGCGGACATTGCGGTAATAGTAGACCGTGCCGTCGTCGCCGGTGCGGGTCTTGGGGGTGCCGTCCTCGTTCATCACCTGCACGTCGTCGTCCGAGATGGAGGTGACTTCCTCCTCATGCCAGCCTGCCGGGAAATAGGCATCGTCGGTGTTGAGCATGAGGTTTTCCATGGCGGTCTGCATCTTGGGGTTGACAGTGGCTTCGATGGTGTAGCCGCCGGTGTAGAGCATGTTCTGGGCCGTGGCTTCGTCCACGCCCTCCTTCTCCATGATGTCGCCGACCACCTCGTTGAACAGGGCATCGGTGAAGTAGCTGGTCACGGAGGAGGTGTTCTTCTTGCTGGTATCCTCCGCCAGCACCAGCGGCTGGGCGGCGGCATTCCGGTAGTCATCCTCCGAGATCACACCCTGCTGCCACATATTATACAGGATGAAATTGCGGCGGTGGATCAGATTTTCGGGGTTCGTATAGGGGTTGTAATTGGTGGGGTTCTTGGTGATGGACGCAATGGCCGCGCACTCCCACAGGGTGAGCTGGCTGACATCCTTGTTGAAGTATTCGTTTGCCGCCGTCTGAACGCCCTGGATCGTGCCGGTGAAGCTGATGGTGTTCAGGTAGGCTTCCAGAATGGTCTCCTTGGAGTAGGTGCGGCTCAGGCAGAGGGCGCGGTAGATCTCGCGCACCTTGCGCAGCGCACCCTGGATGCCGCTGGCGCTCTTGTCCGAGGTCAGGTTCTTGATGAGCTGCTGTTCCAGCGTAGACGCGCCCTGCTTGGAGCTGTAGATCGGCAGCACATACTCGTTGACCATGGCGCCAATGGTGCGCTTGAAGTTGACGCCCGGCTCATTGTAGAAATCTTTGTCCTCGGTGCAGATGAACGCATACTGTAGGTTGGTGGGGATCTGCTCCAGGTCTGCCCAGACACGGTGGCTGTTGGAGGAACGCAGGGTGGCGTACTCCACCTGCGCCCCGGTGTCGGGGTCGGTGGCCACCACCGTGCTGGACTGGCTCAGCTCGATGTTGTCCAGATCCAGCAGGTCGCCGTCGTTGGCCGTGGCCTGCACCGCGTAATAGACCATGCCCACCATCAGCAGGCTGCCCGCCATGATGCCCAGACAGATCAGCATCGCGAGGGTGCGGCCCAGGAACCGCAGCAGGGGGTGCCTGCTCTTCTCCTTCGGCTCCTTGGGGGGCTTCCCGCTGGGAGCCGGGTCCCGGCGGCTGTTGTTCACATTGACTTGACGTCCCACGGAAGGCTGGGGTTCTCTCTTCGCCCCGCTCTGGTGGATCTTTCTTGGTTCGATAAGGATCGCCTCCTGACCGGCCACTGGGCCGATGATTCGCTGGTTATACGACAAGCTGCCCCGCCCGGTCCGACCGGCAAAAGGGCAGAATTTTCCCCGGATAGAGGTAGTATAGCACATTTTGCCCTGCAAAGTACAGCATTCTGCTGTGAAAATTCTGTTCTTCTGTCTGGAAAACTTTCTTTTTGCGCATACTACCGTTTGAAACTTTCCCTGCAAAGGAGTGATTTCCCTGTGCGCAAGCTTGTTCTCTGCCTGTTTTATGCGCTCTGCGCCTTCGCCATCGCGTTCAGCCTGTTCTGGATGGCCCTCCCCCGGCTGACGCTGCCCTCCCCTGCCCCGCAGGACGAAACGCCGGACTCGGTGCCGCTGAGTCTGGCGGCGCAGGCTCTGCCGGAGCGGACAGCCCTCTACTACCTCTGCGACGAGGGCGGGATGCTGACGGTCTATGCCTGCGGGGCCGACGGGGAACCCGCCGACCGGTTGGAGGAGACCGGCATCTACGTCAACCTTCTGCCCGAAAACGACGCCCTCCGCATCAAGCAGGGCCTTGCGGTCTACAGCGAGACCGAGCTGCGGACCGTGCTGGAGGACCTGGGAGAATGACAGAGACCCTCCCGCCGGGGAGGGTCTCTGTTGTCATTGGTGCATTACGCTTCCATGGCTTCCAGCGGCACAAGGTAGTCCTTGCAGCACTGTTCGTAATGGAGCGAGTATTCCTTGGTGGGGTTGTGGTGCATCAGGCTCTTCAGGGTGTGGGAGTCGTAGTCGTCGCCCTGGTTCGTGCCGATCAGACGGGCTGCGATGTTGGAGCAGTGGTCGGAGATGCGCTCCACATTGTTCAGCACATCCAGGAAGACGACGCCGGTGTCGATGGAACAGATGCCATTCTTCAGGCGCTTGATGTGCTGGTCGCGCAGCTTTTCGACCATGATGTCGATGACCTCTTCCAGCGGCTCCACCTGGCGGGCCAATGCGACGTCATTGTTCTCAAAGGCGTCGTTCGTCAGGTCCAGCACGCGCTCCATCGCGCCGGTGAGGAGCTTGAGCTCCTCCTTTGCGTGGTCGCTGAAGGACGCTTCCTTCTCATAAAGCTCCTCGGATTTTTCCATGATGTTGACGGCATAGTCGCCGATGCGCTCGTACTCGGTGACGAAGTTCAGCAGCTCGGTCACAGCATGGCTCTCGTCGTCGCCCAGCTCCTGGTCGGTCATCTTGATGAGGTAGTTGGAGATCTCGACTTCCATCCGGTCGATGAGGTTCTCCCGGACGTTCACCGCACTCACGACGTCTTCGTCCATCTTGAGCAGCAGCGGAGCCGACAGGTTCACGTTGCGGGCAGCACGGCGGGACATCTTGACCACTGCGTTCTTGGCCTGCTGCAGGGCAACGGCCGGGCTCTTGAACAGGCGCTCGTCCAGCACGGGCATACTGAGCTCCTGCGCTTCCTCGGCGCTGTCGGGCACGGTGAGGACAGCCAGCTTCGACAGCACACTGCTGAACGGCAGGAAGAGGAGCATCGCCGCCACGCTGGACATGGTGTGGATGTTTGCGATGGAGCTCTTGTTCATCACATCGCCCCAGACAGGGATGCCGATGGTGTAGCGCACCGCATAGATGGCCGCCAGCAGCACCACACTGCCGATGATATTAAAATAAAGGTGGATCAGCGCGGCGCGCTTGCCATCCTTGGAGGAGCCGCCGATGGTCAGCAGCGGGGTGAAGGCCGTGCCGATGTGGGCACCCAGAATGATGGGGATGGCTGAGCCGAAGGTAACAAGGCCGGTGCTGGACAGTGCCTGCAAGATACCGACCGATGCCGAGGACGACTGGATGATGACCGTGACCACCACACCCACGAGAACGCCGAGGATGGGGTTGGTCATGCTGACGAACAGGTCCTGGAACGCCGCGCTCTCCCGCAGGGGCGAAACGCCGGTATCCATCAGGTTCATGCCGGTGAACAGGATGCCGAAGCCCAGCATGATCTGGCCGATGTTCTTTTTCTTGGCGTTGCGCAGGAACACATAAAAAATGCAGCCAATAAACGCGACCACCGGTGCGAAGGTCTTGGGCTGCATCAGGGTCAGCCACAGGCTGTCGCCGGAGATATCCGCCATGCGGATGAGCTGGCCGGTGACAGTCGTACCAATGTTCGCACCCATGATCACGCCTACCGACTGCGTGAGGGTCATGATCCCGGAGTTGACAAGGCCGACACAGATGACGACCGTGCCCGCCGACGACTGGATGACGCCGGTGATGAGGGTGCCGAAAATGACGCCCTTGATGGTGGAAGAGGTCAGCTTTTGCAATACGCCCTGCATCTTGCCGCCCGCCAGCTTCTCCAGGCCGGCGCCCATGATCGACATGCCGTACAGGAACAGCGCAATACCGCCCAACAGAGAGGTGATGTGTGTGATATCCATCTCGATACTCCTAAAAATGTTCTTCCTTTTTCTTTTGAACAGACAAAGGACGGCCGCCGAGCTCTTTCCGCCTGAACGCCGTCCTTTTTATTATAGCATCGAGCGGCCTGTTTCAACAAGCCTTATTTTACATGTTTTTTGCGTTTTTGATACATTTTTGCGCGTTTCGCCGGGTTTTGGCACAGTTCTTTTCGCAGATTTTACATGGATTTTACAAACGATTCAGTTTGCCGCAGCTGACGCCATTTCCCGCCGCCGGGCCGTTTTTGCGGCGGGCTGCTCAGCGCGGGCCTTATCGTAGCAATACCGGATGATAGCCTGCCGCCGGACGATGCCGATGAACATGCCCCGGTCGTCCACCACCGGCACAAAGTTCTGGTTCATGGCCGCTTCGATGAGCTGGTCCATGCTGGTGCTCACGGTCACGGCTTTGTAATCCCGCTTGTGGGCAAAGCTGGAAATGGGCACGTCCTCGGCGGCTTCCAGGTCCAGGCCATGGTATTTTTTCAGCCCCCAGAGGATATCCCCCTCGGTCAGGGTGCCCACATATTCGCCTTTGCGGTTGAGCACCGGAATGGATGCGTAGCGGTTGTTCTCCCATTTTTCCAAGGTCTGCCGCAGGGTGAAGTCATCGTAGACATACATCAGGTCCTGCTTGGGGGAAAGGAAAAACAAAATGTTCATCATCAGCTCTCCTATCGAAAAACAAATTCTGCCGTTGTGGGCGCAGCGCCCCGTCTCTCTGATTTGATTTTAGCACTTTTTCACAGCAAGTTAAAGGGAATAATCATACTTTTTAGATTTTATTCACAGTCATTTTTCGCTCTTTTTCAAAACATGCGGAAAAACCATGCACGCTGGCGCATTTTGTGCTATACTAAACAGAAAGGAACTGCCCACCGGGGCCTCTGGCACTGCGGCCCTGTTCTCAGGATACCCACTGCGGCGCTCGAAATCGGGTGCAATGGGGCATATCCGGCACAGGAGTTGCAATTTTCCGCTGTACACCGGGCCGGTAAAGAGGTATAATAAGCGTGTAAGATTCCTTTCCCGGTTCGCCGGGCCAAACCAAACAATCTGATAAAAGGAGCAGAGCGACTATGATCACTTCCCGTTTCCCGCTGGGAGATGTCAGCTTCTCCGCCGAGTATTTTTCGACGCTCGTGGGCGAAGCAACCAAACAATGCTACGGTGTGGCCGCAATGACCCCCCGCGATCTGACCGACAAGGTGCGGAGCATGGTACACGGCGCTGATTTTTCTGCAAAGGGCGTCCGCGTCACCCAGGAAGAGGGCCGTCTCGTGATCGAGCTGCACATCGCCGTCAGCTATGGGCTCAACATTTCGACCGCTGCGCGCAGCATCTCGCACCGCGTCAAGGACGAGGTGGAGCAGGCCACCGGCCTCAAGGTCGCCCGCGTGATCGTCTCCGTGGACGACGTGATCGCCTGATCGGACAAGAGAATAAGGAGAAAATTCAAATGATTTCTGGTAAGATCCTGCGCGACGCGATTATTTCCGGCGCAAACAACATCAACAACCAGCGCTCCCGCGTGGACGAGCTGAATGTCTTCCCCGTCCCGGACGGCGACACCGGCACCAACATGGGCATGACCGTGGGCGCAGCCGTCCGTGAGCTGGAAGCTCTGGACGACAGCTGCACCGTCGGCGAGGCCGCCAAGACCGCTGCCTCCGCCATGCTGCGCGGTGCGCGCGGCAACTCCGGCGTCATCACCAGCCTGCTGTTCCGCGGCTTCTCCAAGGCGCTGGAAGGCAAGAAGGAAG
>ERZ839767.4863-NODE-4863-length-12943-cov-14.957635_pt1 | contig 12943 bp, 10 predicted proteins | sample MGYA00519879_ERZ839767 | MGnify/ENA primary metagenome ERZ839767 (study PRJEB31850, sample SAMEA3708852) | human gut metagenome | biome: human gut; feature: human-associated habitat; material: faeces | place: China | collected 2014 ...
TGCCTGCTCCGAACTATGTGACCACCGTCTATCAGTACCAGAAAGACTTGGCACGTTATCAGACAAGAGTGGATAATCTGCGTTCTGCTGGGATTCAGGACGTAAATCAAAAATATCTGGATGCCCTGCGCCGCGCCTTGGAACAAGCAGATGGATTAGACAAGGTTTTTGAACATCATATCACGAACAAGTCCGGAAAGTACATCGTGTTCTGCGCCAACAAGGAGCACATGGACGAAATGATCTCTCATGTGCCGGAGTGGTTTGCAAAGGTGAATGCGGAAGTGGCGGTCTACGAAGCCTACTCGGATGACCCCGGTACAGACAAGGCTTTTGCCGACTTCAAGACGGATGAGAGCGACAAGCTGAAGTTGCTGTTTTGCATCGACATGCTCAACGAGGGCGTCCATGTGGAGGGAATTTCCGGGGTCATTCTATTCCGACCAACGATTTCGCCCATTATCTACAAGCAGCAGATCGGACGAGCTCTAACTGCTGGGGACACTGCAGCCCCGCTGATTCTGGATGTTGTCAACAATTTTGAGGGATTGTGCAGCATTGCGGGCCTACAGAATGAGATGCAGGAGGCAGTCTACCGCCTGAATGCCAACGGTGAGGGCGATAGGATCATCACCGAACGGTTTGAAGTTGTCGAGCAGGTGCATGACTGTCAGGTGCTGTTTGAGCGGCTGCAAGCAAGCTTGTCCTCTGGTTGGAACCATTATTTTTCGGAAGCAAGCATTTACTATGCGGAGCATGGCAACCTGAATATTCCAAAACGTTATACCACTCCTGCGGGACTGAGTCTTGGCGAATGGGTCATTGCTCAGCGGAGAATTCGGGCAGGACAGCGTACCGGAATTCTGACGCAACAACAAATTGCACGTCTGGACAGTATAGGGATGCAGTGGAGCAGCCGGAGCGATATGGCATGGGATCGCGGACTAGAAGCGGTGAAAAAATATAGAGAACAGTTTGGTAATCTGCTTGTTCCCAAAAAATATGTAGACGATGCTGGTTTTGCGTTGGGACATTGGATCATCAATATGCGGAGAAGTTACATTGATGGAAGATTGTCGCAAAAACACATTCAAGAGTTAAATGAACTGGGCATGAGTTGGAATGCTTTCGATGCAAAGTGGGAACAAGGCTATGGACTTGCTGTTGAGTACGCTGCAGAAAATGGAAATTTGAATGTTCCGGTGAGTTATGTGACTTTAGAAGGCCAAAAATTGGGGCTGTGGCTTTGCAACCAACGTGCTGCCTATCTAAATGGAAGACTCTCCTCCGACCAAATCAGCCGATTGGAAACAATCGGGATGTACTGGGGCAACCGGAACGACCGGCAATGGAACGAAGTTTATCAGGCCGCAAAGCGATACTTTGAGGCGAACGGAAACCTTGATGTGCCTGTTAGCTATGTTTCACCAGAAGGATATGCTCTCGGAAAGTGGGTCAGGCGGCAGCAATATGCCCATCAGAAGCCGGAAAAAAGCAATGCAGTTCTGTCACCGGAGCGTGTTGCGTTGTTGGATGCCATCGGAATGCAGTGGGAGAAACCTGATCCGTGGCAGCACCGGTACAAGCTGGCGCAGGAATATAAAAAAGAGCATGGAAATCTGGATATTCCGGTAAAATACAAGACTGCGGATGGCATTTGGCTGAGCCGATGGGTGTACAACCAAAAACGGCTGCTGCAAGGTGGGCCGGGAAAATTAAGTGAAAATCAAAAAGAACAATTGGAGAAACTGTTGAACGGTTCAGCGATAGAATTTGGAGAATAAGTAAGTTCTGCGAAGGCAGAATGATATCTGAACGGGGAGAAAACAACTTTGGATAAGGAAAATCTGAATTATTTTGTGGAGTTTGGAGAACATTATGTCCACATAACAGAAAGACAAAAGCACTACTTGGAGATGCGGTCAGTAGTAGATCGGGTTCTTGCAGCGGCAGCACTGATTGTGCTATCACCTTTGCTTCTGGTGGTGAGTGTTGCGCAGAAAATCAATGCGCCGTATGAGCCAATCTTCTTTTTACAGAAGCGTGTAGGCAAAGATGCACATTGCTTTAACATTATAAAATTCCGAACCATGAAGAGCACAGCACCTAAAAATGTAGCTACGGGTGATTTGGAAAGCCCCGAAATATATATTTCAAAGCTTGGCCGTATTCTACGTGATACTAGTATAGATGAACTTCCGCAGCTCTGGAATGTGGTCCGAGGCGAAATGAGCCTCATTGGCCCTCGTCCGCTGGTGTACACGGAACGTGAGATTCGATTCCTGCGGCGTTGGTACGGTGTATATCAGGTGCGGCCTGGTATTACCGGTTGGGCACAGGTCAATGGACGAGATACGGTGGATGTGTACGATAAAGTCTACTATGACCGGGAATATGTCCAGAATGTCAGTCTGAAATTTGACCTGAAGGTGCTCTGGAAGAGCGTTCTGGTGGTTCTGGGGCGGCATGGCGTGGTTGATGGAAAGGTTGACCCGAAGTTTCGGCAGGAGAGCATCGTGTTGTTGAGGGAAAGTAAGATGGCCTCGGCAGACGAAGGATGCGGTGAATTAGAACAAGAATTGCAGACGGTGTGAGTGTGTGAAATATGAAAAAGATTTTATTTGTAACGCATAATGGACGGTTTTTGGTTCAATTTGAGTTGAACGATATCCGTATCCTTCAAGAAATGGGATATGAGGTTCATTGTGCTACGAATTTTAAAGGGGAGTTTATGCGGGCAGATGCTGAAACGACGTTGAAGGAGCATGGAGTCATCTGTCACCAGGTTGACATTGAACGTTCTCCTGCAAAGCTGAAAAGCAATTATAGGGCGTATAAACAAATCAAAACGCTGATGAAGAAAGAATGCTTTGAAGCACTGCACTGTCATACACCGATGGGGGGAGTTGTAGGACGACTTGCCGCCAATGCTGCACACACGGCACCGGTACTCTATACGGCCCATGGCTTCCACTTCTACAAAGGCTGTCCGTTGAAAAACCGGCTGATCTATCAGACGGCCGAGACCTTTTTAGCACATTATACCGATGCCCAGATCACTATCAATCAGGAGGATTACGCTGCCGCACAGAAATTCCCCCTGCGTGGGAAAGCATACTATGTGCCCGGCATCGGCGTGGACGTGAAGAAGATTTCTTCTGTGCAGGTTGACCGAGCAACAAAGCGTGCAGAACTGGGGATTCCGCAGGATGCGTTTGTGTTTATATCCGTAGGGGAACTGAATGAAAACAAAAACCATTCTACTGTGATTCGTGCTTTGGCAAGGACAGATATCCCCAATAGCTATTACTTGATTTGCGGCGAAGGAAAATTGAAGCAGCAGCACTTTGAATTAGCACAAAAATTGGGGATTTCTGAGAAGGTGAAGCTGTTGGGCTTCCGGACCGACGTGAGCGAAATCCTAAGAGCCTGCGATTGCTTTGTGTTCCCTTCGTTCCGAGAAGGACTGTCTGTTTCGCTAATGGAAGCGATGGCTGCAGGATTGCCGTGTATTGCCAGTCGCATTCGTGGAAATGTAGATCTTTTGGAAGAAAGCCGATATCTGTTTGAACCAGCGGATGAAAGTGCGCTCTGCCAGTTGCTGAAAGATGCAGCGAATGGTGTGCAAACCGAGCAAGAGTGCGCACGGAACCGGGAAATGTTGAAAAGGTATGATATTGAAAATGTCAGCAAAGAGATGCGAAGCATTTACTCAGCTGTAATTGAAGGAACTACAACAAATGAGAATTCTACATCTATTAAAAAGTAATAAATATTCCGGAGCAGAAAATGTTGTTCTGACAATTATGGATGTGTGCTCGGATATGGATATGGTTTATGCTTCACCCGACGGGTCAATTCGTGAAGTAGTAGAAAGCAGAGGTCATGAATTCTATCCACTGAATAGACCTACCATTCGGGAAGTGAAAAAAGCAATTCGAGAGCTGCATCCGGATGTGATCCACGCACATGACTTTACCATGGCAAGTATGGCAGCATGGGCGGCCGGAGACATTCCGGTGGTTGCACACCTGCACAACAATCCACCCTGGCTAAAAAAAATCTGCCCGCGATCAGTTGTTTTTGCATTCGCCCTGTCAAGAATCCGGCAGGTTATCAGCGTTTCAAAAGCGGTTGAAGATGAATACATTTTCCGTGGATTGATGAAAAACAAAAATACGGTGATTGGAAACATTGTAGATGCAGAAGCTGTCCGCCAAAAAGCACAGGAAAAAAGTGACTGTAAGCCAGTGGATTTGGTGTATTTGGGCAGGATGTCGTTGCCGAAGAATCCGTTGGAATTTTGCAAAATCGTGTGTGAAGTAAAGAGACTGTTTCCCAACATTACAGCAAGGATGATCGGAGACGGTGAACTGATGCCGCAGGTCAAGGAATACATTTGTAGCCACGAGTTGGAAGATATAATTGAACTTGTTGGATTTCAAAGCAATCCCTATCCGTATCTGAATGCAGGAAAAATCATGGTGATGCCCTCTACATGGGAGGGCTTTGGATTAGCGGCAGTAGAAGGCATGTGCCTTGGTAAGCCTGTCGTGTGCAGTGGCGTTGGCGGGTTGAACGATATTGTAGACAGCACCTGTGGCGCAAAGTGTAGCTCAATGGAGGAATATGCCCATGCAATTATTGAATTGCTTCAGGACGATGTGCGATATACAAGTGCAGCGGCAAATGCAGTGCTGAGAAGCAAACGATATATCGATATGAAAAAATATGCGGATGAGATTCGGAAAACGTATGAAGTGGCAACGGAAAGGTAAAAAAGTGGAGTATTGTATTAGATTGGATGATGCATGCCCACAGATGAATGCAGAAAAATGGGCAAGAATAGAAAGAATTCTGGACAAATATAAAGTCAGACCGATCGTCGGTGTGATTCCTGAAAATCGTGATCCGGATTTTGTTGCAGTTGCAGATGAGAACTTTTGGAAAAAAGCATGTGAATGGCAGAAAAAAGGCTGGACGATCGCATTGCATGGTTTACATCACGAGCTGCATTTTCACGAGCCCAGAGGATACTACCAGCTTTCGCATTCCAGTAAAACAGAATGGGCAGGGAAAAGTAGCACAGAACAGTATGAAATGTTGAAGCAGGGATATCAGATACTCAAAGAGCATGGACTAACGCCGACCTGTTTCTTTGCGCCTTGCCATACCTATGATGAAGCAACCGTCAAGGCGATTGCATTGATGAAAACGGAAGGGTGTCCTATGTATATTTCGGACGGATATGCCCTTCATCCGTATCAAAGAGATGGCGTTTATTTCCTACCGACGCTATTTGATACACCCCATAAGCTTCCAATGCAAGGCATTTATACGTTTGTCTATCATCCTAATAATATGCAGGAACAAGACTTTGCATATCTGGAAGACTTCTTAAAGAAATACGCATCGCTGTTTCGAAGTGCGGATGAAATCATGGGAGAATATAGTCTCATGAAAGAACAGGGAATCCTTGGAAAAATAATAGAACACTCAATTTATTTCCTGAGAGGGATAAAGGGATCTAAAGAGTAAGAGAGTATGAGTGATTGGATTTATGAAGAGGAACTAAAGCTGTAGCGCTCTTGTATGCTTTGGATTTTCTTGCGATATTTATTCAATGCTCCCGTTTGTTGAGAAAACTAATGATGAAACTTTGTTGGTATGTAATATATGAGCTATACTGTAATGATGACAATCTTGACTCCGACCTATAACCGTGCTAAAACACTTCCTAAATTAATTGAAAGTCTTTACAGTCAAACAACCACAAATTTCCAATGGTTGGTAATTGATGATGGAAGTACGGATGACACAGAGTCTATTTTCGAGAAGCTAAAAGACTATGATCTTCCGTTTCAGTGGGAATACCACAAAAAAGAAAACGGAGGAAAGCACACTGCGCTGAATTTTGCTCACGCATATATTAAAGGTGAAGTTGTTCTAATTCTTGATAGTGACGATTATTTGACAGATGACGCAATAGAAACCGTTGAAAAAGAGTGGCCGCATTACCGCAATCGCCCTGATATTTGTGGAATGAGTTTTTTTAAAGGAAAAAAGGATGGAAGTCATCTGAGTGTTGCAAATGCACAGGATATCTACATTGATGATGACATTCATTACTTGGTAAATCGAAGGATTAAAGGAGATCGGTGCGAAGTTGTGAGGACGGATTTCCTGAAAAAATACTCGTTTCCGGTTTATCCTGGTGAAAGATTTTTCTCTGAAGGATGGTTTTGGAACACATTGGCCATGAACTACAAAACCGTGTACAGAAATAAAACGATTTACATATGTGAGTATCTGGAGGATGGCTTGACAAAAAGCGGACGTGCCCTGCGGATGAAATGCCCATTGGGAATGATGGATGACTGCCGAATGTATCTTAACAATAAAGTTTGTGTGGTTGTGCGCATTAAAGAAGAATTACTGTATTGGGTCTATGCAAGGTGCGCAGGGTACTCTTTTGGAAAAACGCTTTCGACAAGTGGCAGACCGGTGGGAATGATGTTGACTGCTTTGCCGGGTATGATGCTATACAGTTACTGGAAGAGAAAGTATCTGAAATAATGAGGGTTTAGTGTGATTTATTTTCTTGTAATTGATTGCGTATTGTTCTATTCTGCTTGGTGTAGACCGAAACAATCAAAAGTATTGTACACAACAGCCATTATAGTGCTGTGGTTTCTAATTGCATTTCGTAACATAGACTTAGGTGGAAGCGACGCACAGGTATATCAGGAGTGGTTCCACACGGCAGTGCCGAAATTATTGCAGTTTGAGTGGAATCCTTTCGTATTTCAAAGAGAAATTCAAGACAAATGGGGATTTGGGTGGCTCTTTACTCTACTGGCATCAGTTATAAAAACAATTGTACCGACCTATGAGTTTTTTCAAGTGATTTATGTAACGCTGAGTTTTGGAATTTTAATTCTGATTATAGAGGATATGCAGCTTAAACAGCAAGAAAAGGGGCTTTTTTTGTTTGCATATCTTTCACAGCAAATGATTTGGTTCTTTTGCGTTCTATTGCGACAGAATCTGGCAAATCTTGTTGTCTGGTTTGTGCTGGAACATAAATTTAAAAAGCACGCTCTCATAAAAAAAGCACTTTTACTATATTTGGCAACACTGCTTCATACATCGGCCTATATTGCAATTGCGGCAATTATTGCGTTGTGGGTGATTCGGAAACTTCCGGCTCGAAAAATTGTTCCAGGGAGTCTTTTGATAGGTGTGATTGTGTTTTTTGCTGGAAAAAGGCTGATATCGTATATTCTTTACTTCATGGCAAATTATGTCGATACACGTTACAGTATGTATCTGAATGCAGCAGGGGAATCATCAAATGTCATAAACTTTATTCTGAGATTGTGCTTTGTGGTGTTGCTCTATCTCGAATTCACGCGGAACAGGAAAGATGATTCTGAGAAATATTTGTATATTGGAGTGATGGGCTTTCTGATTGGATCGATTCCGCATGCGCTGGTTGTGCGGATGACAGAATACTTCGCTATTGCAAATAGCTATGCGGTTGCAAAATACGGAAAAATATTTGAGAGGAAAGAGAACGGTACAATCGTAGCGTGCGTGATTTTTATAATGTTTCTTATTGTTTTTGCAAGATTTTTGAACATGAATGCAGATTTCATGAGATACTATGAGCTGTTTTTTTGAGAGAAAACGATTTTGAGATGTTGCATAATGCTGAAATTGAGTGTGCGTGGAACATTTATGGGAGTATAGCACAATGAAAAAAATAGGTATAATTACACATTATTACGGAAGCCGAAATATTGGCGGACTTCTGCAGTCGTACGCAATGTGTGTGGCATTATCAAAACTTGAGGTAAAGGCAGAACAAATCTGCTACAGGCCGGTTTTGGAAGACCCGAAGATTAGAGTGCTAGCGGTGAGGCTGAAAGTTGAACAGATCCTTCATTGCCCGCCCAAACAATTGGTGAAGAAGATCACAGAGAAAATACTTAAAATAAAAAAAGAGACAAATGCGAAAGAACAGAGAAAAATTGATCTTCAATGGAAAAGATTTAAAGAATTTGAAAAAATAATACCTCATTCGCAAGATATTTATACTGATACGACCCTGACAAAAGCAAATGAGATTTATGATGCTTTTGTGTGCGGAAGTGATGTAATCTGGCATCCCGGGAATTTGATGCATCCGGCATATTACTTACAATTTGCCGATAAGAACAAGTCGAGAATTTCTTATGCAGCCAGCATGGGACGACTTCCTGAGACAGTAACAGAAAAGAAGGAGTTCTCAAATAATATCCGCAATATTTCTTATATAAGTGTTCGAGAGAGAAGTACCGCAGACTATTTGAAAAAGACAGAAGATATAGATGCAAGAGTGGTGCTTGATCCGACGCTTCTTCTCGATGCAGAGGAATGGACGACACTGGAAAAAGTGGAGGTGCTTCCAAAGGATCCTTATGTGTTTTGCTATTTTCTGGGGGAAAATGAAAAATCTCGTGAAAATGCAGTAGAGTTTTGTAAAAAAAGAAATTTGCAAATGATTTATCTGCCGTACATTATGGGATACGCAAGAAAGGCAGATATTGCTCTTAACCAATATGGCAACGGTATTTATAACTATGGACCGGAAGATGTAGTGGCACTGATCCATCATGCTGAATATGTTTTCACGGATTCGTTTCATGCGGTTGTCTTCTCAACAATTTATAATAAGAAATTTTTTGCCTTTGACAGAGACGAGCGGAATAGCACTTATTCTATAAATGCAAGAATAAATGATTTTTTAAAGGAATATGAATTGCAAGACCACTATGTAGGAAACGGAACAGTTCCGTCAGAAGAAGAGGATAATACTCTTGAACTTCGGAGCGCAGTTCAAGAGAAGCTGGAAAAGAGCAGATTGGAATCTTACGCATTTTTGAAAAGGACTTTGTTGTAAATGAAGGAAGAAAAACAACTGCGGAGCAGAACCGCTTATGCGATGCAGAACTTTGCTTGGTCAATGATGGGCACGCTAGTAAAGGCACTACTTGCTTTTGCATCGCAAACCGTTTTTATTTATACATTAGGTAGTGTATACCTTGGTGTGAATGGACTCTTTACCAATATCCTTGGAATGCTGTCTTTGGCTGAACTGGGCATTGGCGGAGCAATCAGCTTTAGTTTATACAAGCCGCTTGCGGAACATGATACAAAAAAAATTCGACAGATTATAAACTTCTATCGGTCAGCGTATCGGATGGTCGCAGCAAGTGTAACGGTAGTTGGCGTTGCGATTATTCCTTTTTTAAATGTTATTATCAAAGATGCAGACGGAATCGAGCATATTCGGCTCATTTATAGCATTTATCTGTTCAATACGGTGACATCTTATCTTCTGACGTATAAAACGACTCTTCTGAGTGCGGATCAACGTGAGTACATCATAACCAATATTAACACTGTGATTCAGGTGGCAACGTCTGTTCTGCAAATCACAGTACTTCTGATTTACAAGAATTTTATTGTTTATCTTCTGATTGGAGCACTTGTCCAGTTTGTTGGAAAAGCTGTTCAGAATTATGCTACCGGAAGATATTACCCCTACATCCGAGAAAAAAATAATGAACAGCTTCCGGAAGCGGATAAAAAGATCATTTATACCAAAATTAAAGGAATGATGGTGCATAAACTGGGAGATGTGGCAATCAATCAGACGGACAGCATCATTACATCCGCATTTGTGAACATTACGTCGGTTGGTCTTGTGTCCAATTTTACGTTGATCATAAATTTTGTAAATAGTATGATCAGTTCCTTTTTCAGTGCTGCGGTGGCAGGGCTTGGAAACATTGTGGCGACAGAAACGCCGGAAAAGCGCCGAGCGATTTATAAAAAATACGACTATCTCGCATTTGTGTTTTATGGGTGGAGTGCAATTTGTTTGTACTGCCTGTTGGCACCTTTTGTGACAATTTGGATTGGTCCACAAATGCTTGTAGATAAGGCAACAATAGTTCTGCTTTGTGTAAATTACTATTTTGCCGGATTACGTGTTCCTTTGGGAAATATCAAAAGCGCCGCAGGCATATATGAGCAAGACTGGTGGTGTCCGATTGTACAATCTGTCATCAATATTGTTGTTTCGGTGGTTGGAGCAATTATGTGGGGACTGAAAGGTGTATACGTAGGAACGCTTGTCAGCAGCCTTGTTCCGAATCTAGTGCGGCCATATATGGTCTATAAATATGTGTTTTTTACAAGTTCAAAAGAGTATTATCAGAACTATGTCAAACGTGTATGTCTGATTTTTCTGATTGCTGTTGGTATGGAGCTTTTCATTCAGAAGCTGCCTGTGCAAAATGATATTATTCGCTTTATAGTAATATTTGTGGTAGCAGTGATAATGCCCGCAGCGATACTTGTTTTTGCTACGAAAAACTCAGAAGAATTTGCGTATGTTAAAACGATGCTGCAAAAAGCTGCAGTGAAAATAAAAAGCAAGGTGTTTGCAAAATGAAAAAACTGGTCTCGATAATTTCCCCCTGCTACAATGGCGCAAAATACTTATCACCCTTTCTGGAATCGGTTTTGTCACAGACATACCGACCGCTGGAATTAATTTTTGTCGATGATGCTTCTACGGATAATACGGTAGAACTCGTAGAGAGCTATCGAAAAAAGTTTTGTCAGGCGGATATTGTGTTGAAATTGTTGCGACAGACGGTCAATCAAGGACAAGCAGCAGCAATCAATCGAGGGCTACCGGAGATTCGTGGCGAGTATCTTATGTGGATAGACTCGGACGATATTATGCTTCCCACGAATACGGAAGAAAAAGTGCAATTTCTGGAACAACATCCGGAATGCGGATTTGTTTTGGCACAAGGGGAGATCGTAGAAGCGGGAAAGCTGGATGATGTGAAGGGAATCATGAAACGTGAAAAACCGGTGGGAGAAGATAATCTCTTCAGTGATTTGGTCTATGAAAATAATGTCGTTTTTGGCCCGGGCACAATTATGACACGAATGAGCGCACTTCGTGAGGCAATTCCAACCGGACAGATTTTTGAAAGCAGAGAAGGACAGAATTGGCAACTGATGCTTCCGCTTGCCTATAACTTTAAAGCAGGTTATATCGAGAAACCATTGTTCAAGTGTGTGGAACATTTTGATAGCCATTCCAGAACCAAGAGAACGTGTGAACAGCTGATCAACCGACAAAAAAACTTTCAAATTCTGCTGACAGAAACTGTCGATGCAATTAGGCAAATGCCGGAGGATGAAAAGTGCTCATGGAAAGAAAGAATTCAGATAAAATGCACAAGAAGTATGTTTATTGCAGCAGTACGAGGTGGGAAACAAAAGCTCATTGTTCAGTATGGAAAAAAACTGCGTGAATTGGGAGAAAAACCACTTTGTATCGTGTGGGAAAAACTAGAAGAGAAAGTGAAGGGACATCTTGCGTAAACATATTGATTTGGAAGAATGGAGTACGTGTTGCGGCTGTTCAGCTTGTGCTCAGGCATGCCCCAAAGGGTGCATTACCATGCAGGCAGATGGTGAAGGATTTTTATATCCCGTAATTGACGAAAATACGTGTATTGCGTGTGGCGCATGTGAGCATGTCTGTCCGATAAAAAATATTTCGCCGGAACCGACAGGAGAACCAGATGCCTATGCGGCATACAGCAAAAACACGGAGCAACGTTTGGAGAGCTCCTCAGGGGGTGTTTTTTCACTGCTGGCAGAAGAGATTCTGCAAAATAGTGGAGTTGTATTCGGTGCTGCAATGAGTGAGGACTGCCGCAAAGCGCAGCATATTGCAGTGGAGCGACAAGAGGATTTATGGAAGCTGCGTGGAAGTAAGTACCTACAGAGCGAGATTGGAAGCACATACCGGCAGGCGGAAAATGCATTGAAACAGGGGCGTAGAGTATTGTTTTCTGGAACGCCTTGTGAAATCGAAGGATTGCACAGATATCTCCGAAGGGAATACGAAAACCTGCTGTGTGTGGATTTGATCTGCCACGGTGCACCAAGTGCCAAATTATGGGAGAAGTATGTTTCCTATCGAGAAAATTGCGCAGGCGCTGCTGCGCAGCGAACGTTTTTCAGACATAAAAAATATGGCTGGAAAACGTACGCTGTATTGTTTGAATTTGCAAACAATACAGCGTACGAACAAGTCCTATCCAAGGACTTGTTCATGCAGATGTTCTTGCAGAACCTCTGCTTAAGACCATCTTGTTACGCTTGTGCATTTAAAAAGAAGAATCGTGTCAGCGATATTACCCTTGCAGATTTCTGGGGCTGCGACAGTGTGTGTCCAGAATTGGATGATGATAAGGGCTTATCTCTTGTACTGTGTCATTCCATTATGGGAAGAACAGTTTTCAAGGCGATAGAGGAAAAAATTGTGATGGAACCAGTTTCCTTGGAGAAGGCACTGTACGGAAATCCGTCGCTGGTGAAGTCCTGCAAAAAACCGGAGCAGAGGGATGCATTCATGATGCAGATGGATTCTCTCATGATTCCGCAGTTGGCACAAGGATACCTGAAGAAGCCATCGCTGAGTTCATACATAAAGCAGCTGATTCCTATGCCGCTGAAAAGAACGCTGAAACGATTTTTGAAGGGGTGATTTCTCACTCCATCTCTAGGAAGATAACGTATAGCAACTTTGTCTATTTAGGATATGTGCACAAATGTCTAAAAAATCTGGTGAATGTTGGCGATTTCAAAAAACAAATTTGGCCATGCTAAAGCATGGCATGCCGTCCCAATATGTTGCCTCTACGTGGCGGATGGTAGGCAACGAGAGCCTCTCTCGGCTAAAGCATATAATCGTCAATTCACTCTTAGAATAGGTAAAATGTAATGGGAAAATATTTTGGTACAGACGGCTTCCGTGGCGAGGCCGGTGTAAACCTGACCGCCGACCACGCCTACAAGGTGG
>ERZ839767.4865-NODE-4865-length-12941-cov-16.626339_pt1 | contig 12941 bp, 10 predicted proteins | sample MGYA00519879_ERZ839767 | MGnify/ENA primary metagenome ERZ839767 (study PRJEB31850, sample SAMEA3708852) | human gut metagenome | biome: human gut; feature: human-associated habitat; material: faeces | place: China | collected 2014 ...
CCCGCCCGCTGTATACAGGCATACCGTACTGATCTGGCCTTTTACACCAACGGGCAGAGCGTATGCCTTACAGAACTGAAAGGGTATCAGGCCGCTGTCGGCAAGCCAGTCATCCAGCCCCGCCGTCCAAACAGCCGCCTGGACAAGGTGCGCTATATGTTTCAGAAGATAATGTAACGTCTTGCGCAATGCAAGCGTTCATTGCTGGCTATTGCGAAATATCATTGATAAAATCAGTATCAGAGAGGAGAAACTATTTTGAACCAGGAACAGACGAATAGAACCGCAAGCAGGACTGTTATATCTGCGGCAGCTACAAGAAGCGTACCCGTGACTGTACGGCACACTTTATCCGCACCGACCTTTTGACGGCGGGCGTGCTTTCCAATCTCCGGCAAGTGACGGAATACGCCGCCAGGCATGAGAGCCGCTTTGTAAAGCTGCTCATCCAGCAGAACGAAATCGGCGGCAAGAGAAAGACCGCCGCAGCCACGAAGCAGCTTGAACAGGCCCAGACACGCATTGCCGAAGTGAACCGCATTATCAAGCGGCTGTATGAGGACAATGTAAGCGGCAAAATCAGCGACGAGCGTTTCATGGAGCTGTCGGCGGACTATGAGCAGGAGCAGCGGGAACTGAAAGACCGGGCTGCCGCTTTGCAGGAGGAACTTTCCAAGTCGCAGGCCGCCACCGTCAACGCCGAGAAATTCATGGGGATTGTGAGAAAGCACCTTGCTTTTGAAGAATTGACCCCCACCCTCTTGCGGGAAATGATTGAGAAAATCGTCGTGCATGAGTGCAGCTATGACGAGAACGGCACCCGCAGGCAGGACATTGAGATTTATTACAGCTTTGTCGGCAAGATAGACTTGCCGGAAGCCTAACGCCTGACCTATCCGACACAGCCCTAAGTGCCGGATAGGAACGGCAAAATTTTTTACACTTCTATTACTTCTTTATCGCACATTAGCAGATTCGCAAGGGTTATCAGGCGCTGAAGTAGTTTCGTCGGTTTCGGTCCATCGAAATAGCCCTTTCCGTCAAATAGAGATACGAGCTCCTTGGCGCCTTCCTGGCTGTGACCCACTTCTTTGTAAAACATGATTGAAGTTGGAGCCATTCCATCATATTTGAGCTCTGTTAGGAAACGCTTGATGCAAGGGACGCTGTCGCCGTTTGGGCCAAACCAAATGCGGTTATCCTGGAGTCTCTCGCGAAACGCGTTTCGCGAGAGCCTCCAGCAGCGTCCTGCTGGAGGCTCTACAACACGCCCCGAGGGCGTTGTGATTGGATAGTCGGAATCTGGGCTGTAAGTCTTTACACTGAGGTCGCTTGGCTTCCAAACGCCTCGAGGGTCGTTGTCTGGATTCTTGTAGCGGGCGTTTGCCTCGTCTGTTCTCGGCAGGCGTCCAATCACAAAGCGCTCAATGGATTTGGCGTATACGAGAACATAATCATGGCTATTTGAAACGTATTTGGCGTCATTCTTGGGCGAGTAAGCTCGTTCCCAGATTAGCTGAGAAACGAAATTTGCCTCTCCGAACACCTCGTCACAGAGGATGCGCAAATTGCGGTCTTCGTTATCGTCAATCGAAATGAAAATGACGCCATCGTCGGTTAGGAGCTCTCGAGCCAGTCTCAACCTAGGGTACATCATCGAGCACCAGTCGCTATGGTAGCGGCCACTTGTGTCGGCGTTGGACTGGCCGGCGAGTCCCGCCTGCTCCTTATAGTTATCGACAGAGTTGCCGAAATTGTCCTTGTAGACAAAGTCGTGACCCGTGTTGTAGGGTGGGTCGATGTAGATCATCTTGACCTTGCCGTGGTAGCCGCGCTGTAGGAGCTTCAGCACCTCGAGATTGTCGCCTTCGATATAAATGTTGTCCGAGTCGAAGGACCCATCCTCTCCATCGCGGCTGCGGCTTTTCTCGATACGGGGACGCAAAGTAGCAGTGCTGGACATCTGCGACTGGCGGATGGCATCGGCCTTGCCGGGCCACGTGAACGCATAGCGCTCCAGGCCCTCGTCTACCTCGTCGCCAAGCTCCAGCCGCAGTTTGTCGAAGTCGATTCCGCTCTCGGAGAACACTTCGGGCATCAGCTCCTTGAGCTTATTCAGGCGGTCGTCAATAAGACTCTCCGATTCAAGAGTCATCTTTTCTATCTCGCCCATGAGGTCTCCTCCTAGGAAAGTTGAGATTTGATTAGTTGAACTATGTAGGGCATGGCGGCAATAAAAACGTCGGTGCCCTTGCCGGCAAGCCAGCTCAGGAGTTTGTCAAGCTTGCTGCCCCGTTTGCTTTTATCTTTTGTGTTGAGATCGCCCATCATCCCTTTGAGCAGCGTCTTCTCGTCATCGGAAAGCGTTGTCTCTGGCAATTTGTCAATCTGTTCAAAGGTTGCCTCTAACGTGACCTGTACGTTGCTCGTGGCGGATGCCGTGAGGCTGACGCTAGCGCCCTGCGCTTCGGCGATTTTCAGCTTACGGAGCTCCTCATCACGGAAATGCTTCAGTTTGTCGATACGTAGTTGCGTCTGTTCATCGTTGAAATCATTGCGATTGGAAGACCCATAGGAATAGGAGGCTAGTCCGTCCGTGTAGGAGTCGTAGCCCCTCGCGTTTGCGTAGACGTAGTCGATTGAGTCGTATACGGCTTTGAGCTCGTCGTCTTTCACGCCCTCTTCAAGAGCTTGCTCCAGTCTCCTGATATGCTGCGTTATAGTTGCGCAGAATGCGGCACCGAACGCTTTGTCGTCTGAGTCTTCCCGCTTTAGGCGCAGCTTCTGGAGAATCATCCCTAGGTCGCTTTTCGAGTAGCGAAATGAGCTTGAGGAATTGATATATTTTAAAGCCTCGGGGTTAGTGTAGTCGAGGTCGAAGACCTGCATGATTTCACGGCAGAGCGCATCAACATCCTCATCTGCAGCATCACTCAAAAGGCGCGCCGCTCGCAAAATATACTCATCTAGAACGGCCATTGCAGATCTCCTTTATCTCATCGGCGACCGCCCTCAGGCGTCGCTCCTCTTCCTTCATTTCCATCCTCAGCTTCGCGGACTCGTTGAGCGTTATGTCCTTCGACCGCCGCTGCTCCTTCAGCCGCTTGACGGAGGCTCCCATCTCATCGTAGCGCGACGTGAGGGCGATCAGCTTTTCCCGGTCTCGAGCGGGGCATACGGGGTAGAACCCCAGGCCGCCAATCGCGCGGGACAGCGCTACGGTGCGCGACAGGTCGACCAGGTACTCCCAGAGGTCGCCCTGCGAGAGCCGCCCGAATGCCAGCGCGCCTAGGAAGTCCGCGTATTCTGAACGGCCAGGATCGAACGCGCCCGTCGACTCGACTCGGTCGACGACCGTCGCGCCCTGCTCGGCCTGGCTCCTCCGCGTGAGGGCGACCGATATGCACGCGCAGCCGCCCGCCTCGACCAGGAGCACCGTCGGGTTCGGGAAGCACTTGTGCACGAGCTCCGCCACCTCGGCCACCGCCATGGTCCCGGCTGTCATCTCGCAACGGAGGAAGACGACGCTCTGCACGTTGCGCTCGTCGTCCTCGTACGGCGGGATGCGCGTCGTGGACTTCTGGACCGTGGCGAAGTGCTCGAGGCGCGCGACCTTGTCGAGCCTCTTCTGCTCGGTCTTGGTGAGCATGGCCTGCTTGACGAGCACCGTCTTGGGAATGCGGCGGCATCCCGCGAGCGCCGCTTCGGGCAGGCGCAGGATTCCGTTCCAGTCGATGCCGCTCATCGCAGCACCGCGAAACATACCAACGAGTAGTCGTTGAAGCCCATGACGGTGCCGCTGCCGACCTCTCCCAGGCTGAACAGGCTCTCGATGCCTTTGTCCTGCTGCGTTCCGGTGATGGCCGCAACGACATCGTCAAGCAGGTCGGTGTAGGCGTCCATCCTCGTCCCGTCGCGGGTCTCGCGGTTGAACTCGCGGCACAGCTTAGCGATGGGCTCGGGATGCCCAGAGCAGACGGCGCGCATGATGTCGAGCGCCGGCTTGGGCTGGGTGTGCTTCGTCATGACCTCGCCGTCGGCCGACACGTACACCACGTAGTACGGGAAGACAGGGTTCGTGTCCCTGGGATCGTTGCCCTCGTCGTTCTGCTTGAGGCAGAAGACCACGCCTGGCTTCACGTCGCTGCGAAGCTCGTCGGGGATGGGGGCCACGGCGTGCAGTCCCGCCGGCGAGTTCTCCAACGCGCCGGGATGCTCCTTGGCGTAGCGCTGGAGCTCCACGCGGAAGTCGTCGAAGGCGAAATCCGTGATCGAGATGCCGCCCGAGATGTCCTCGAGGTCGAGCACCTCGCTCTTGAGCTGCTGGAGCTGCCGGCGACGGTACTTGAGGTCGTTCATCTCTCCATTGCCCTTGGCCTCCAGCACGTTCTCCTCGCCGGTTGCCGACGCGTCGAGCAGCGCCATGCGCCCCTTCACGCGGCCCTCGAGCTGGATGTACTCGTCGAGCGCGATGTCCGGCCAGAAGTTGACCAGCTGGATCTGGGAGTTCTTCGATCCCAGGCGGTCGATGCGGCCGAAGCGCTGGATGATACGCACGGGGTTCCAGTGGATGTCGTAGTTCACCAGGCAGTCGCAGTCCTGCAGGTTCTGGCCCTCGGAGATGCAGTCCGTCGCGAAGACGACATCGATCTCGCCGAGCTCCCGCTGGCTCTCCGGCAGCTCCTTTGAGACGGGAGAGAACCTCGCGAGGATGTTCTCGAAGGTGGTCCTGGGAAGCTTCAGCGAGTAGGTCCGGTTGGAGCTGCCCGCCACCTCGGCGCACTCGATTCCGAGCTCGCGCTTCAGCCAGGGCGCCAGCTGCTCGAAAAGGTACGCCGTCGTGTCGGCGAACGCGCTGAACACCAGCACCTTGCGGTTGCCGGGGTTGTACGGCTCGCTGACCTTGCCCGCGATGAAGTCGCGCAGCTTCACGAGCTTGGCGTCGCGCTCGGGCGTCACCGCGTCGGCATAGGTTAGCAGGGCCCGGAGCACCTGGATGTCGAAGTCGAGGTCCTGGCCCAGGCGCAGGGCGTCGACGTCTCGCAGGTCGACTCGCACCTTGCCGCCGGCCTCGAACTCCTCGGCATCGTCGTCGTCGAACCCGTCCTCGAGGCCCTCGGTGCCGTAGGCGACCCCCGACGCGTCGGCGTCGAGCCTCGCGCGCAGGTCGACGCAGCCGTCGAGGATTCGTCGCAGCGTGATGCGGAAGCTGTTCACGGAGGACTCCATGCGCTTGAGGACGTTGACGCGCATGAGGTTGGCCACCGCCGTCGTGCGGTGGACCTGGCTCTCGAAGTCCTTGCCCCACGTGTCCCCGTAGCGGTCCTCGTACTTGCGGCGCTGGTCGGCGCGCACGTAGGAGAGCACCTGGTACTGGGCGAACGTGAGCTGGGCGATCATGTCGTTGAGCACGGCAATCGGCGGCAGCTCGCCTTCTAGGTCAATGGGCGTCTGAAACGACAGGGGCGGCCGGCGCGCCGGGAAGGTACCGCTCGCGGCGCCGTAGTACTTCGTGATGTGCTTGCGGCTGCGCGCGATGGTCAGCACGTCGAGCAGCTTGAAGTAGTCGGCGTTCACCGCGTTCACGAAGCTCTCGGTCGTGCGCTCGGAGTCGGAGAGCTTGCTCCACTCGTTGAACCTCTGCTGGGCGACGCGCGTCACGTGGGTGATCGACGGGATGCCATCGGTATCGGCGAGGTACGCGTCGTCTCCCTCGGTGATGAGCTCGATCTGGTTTCGCAGGTCGAGCAGGCGGTTGTTCACCGGGGTGGCAGAGAGCATGAGCACCTTCGTGCGCTGGCCCGACTTGATGACGTCCTCGATGAGGCGCGTGTAGCGGTCGGTCTTGTCCGCGTCGGTGCTCTTGTTCCTGAAGTTGTGGCTCTCGTCGATGACGAGGAGGTCGAAGTGGCCCCAGCGCAGGTGCTCGAGGTCCACCTCGCCGCTCATGCCGTGGTAGCGCGACAGGTCGGTGTGGTTGAGCACCGTGTAGCTGAAGCGGTCGTCGGCCAGCGGGTTGCGGTCGTCGTTGTCCTGCGTCCACAGGGTCCAGTTGTCCCGCAGGCGCTTCGGGCACAGCACGAGGATGCGGTCGTTGCGCTCCTGGTAGTACTTCATGACGGCGAGCGCCTCGTAGGTCTTGCCCAGGCCCACCGAGTCGGCGATGATGCAGCCCTTGTACTTCTCCAGCTTGCGGATGGCGCCCACGACGGCGTCCTTCTGGAAGTCGTAGAGCTTGCTCCAGACCACGGACTCCTCGAACTTGAGGCCGGGGCGGATGCCGTTGTCCTCGTCGTCCTCCATGAAGTCGCGGAACAGGTGGTACAGGGTCAGAAAATAGATGAACTCGGGCGGGTTCTCGCGGTAGAGCGTCTCGACCTGGGCGGCCACCTGCGCGGTGACCTCCTCGACCATGGCAGGGTTGTCCCAGACCGACTCGAACATCATCTTGAGGCCGACGGCCTCGGTCGCGTTCTCGAAATGGCTCACGCAGGTCACGGTTCCCGGACGGCGCTCGTAGCCGAGGCCCTCCTGCGTGAAGTTCGCGGCGGCGCCCATGAAGGCGTGGTCGTCGCCGGATGGGTTCTCCACCACGTAGGTGCCGCCCGGCTGAATGGCGCCGGACGTCTTGGCGGACTTGAAGACGCCCTTCTCGCGGATCCACTCGGCGCATTCGCGGGCGAGCGCGCGTTGGTTTAGGTTGTTGCGCAGCGTGAGCTCGAGCCCCGAGCCGCCGACGCCGACCTCGCGCGCGCGGCGGGCTACCTCAAACTCGCGCGGCTCCTTCGAGTCGGCCATTCGCTTGATGAAGGTGGGCTCGCTGAACAGGAAGCGCACCTCGTCGACCTTGGAGAGCTCCTCTTTGAGCTCCCCGTAGGCGAACACGGTGAAATAAGAGCTGATTATCGACAGCTTCGCTCCGTCGTCGATGGATTCGCCGAGGGCGTCCCCTAGGCGCTCGGTGCCGACGTTGTTTAGCGACTTCACGCCTCTATGCCCCCTTCTTCGCGAGCTCTTCGATCATGCAGGCGCGCACGAAGGCGGAGAAGCTCATGCCCCGCAGGGCCGCCTCCTCCTTCGCCGCGTCTCGCAGGGTGTCGGGAATGCGCAGGGTCACGGAGACTTGGTCGCCGTTCACCAGGAAGCTCCTGATCTCGGTCTCGTCGGGGCTGCTCTTGATGAGCTCCTTGTAGCTGTCGGGCATCTGCGCTCCCATCGCTCGAAATGCAATACAAATGCGTTTGCAGCATTATAGCGTTGCATTGCTGGCGACTGTTGAGGCGAATGGGTGAACGGCAATATGGTCAGGCGTGGAATCAAAGAGTCGGGCAGGGACAATCCTGCCAACAACGCTGTCGCGGTTTCGCGTGGCGGGTGCGTTCGTCTACGCACCCACGATCCCACGTGCCACGCTCAGCAGCTCGTACTCCCTTTGGCTCCACTGGTACAGCTCAGCAGTGTTGATGGCGTCGCGGCACAAGTCCAGGAATGCCCCGGCGCCCTCGCAGAAGCACTCGCGGGCAAAGGCGCCGGATCCGTCTGCAGCGCACACGCCGTCGGCAAACAGCTTCCAGCTGGACGGCTCGCGCGAGTCATCTCCGAGCAGCTTGATCTGCAACACATGTGGATTGCCGGCAGCGCAGAGCTCTTCCTCGAGCTTCTCCACCGTAAAGCGCATCTGGTGGGAGAGACGGCTCTTGACCATGGCCGAGGCGTAGCCATTTGGCTTATCCAGAAGATGCATGTGATTCGGTTTGACAACCAGGTTGTGGAAGTTGCGCTCGCTGCGCACGGAGAAATTGTCCATACGGACTCCTTTCATCGATGTTGGCAGGGCCACCGTGCCTCTTGGCCGGTTGGCGTCGGGATCGTGGAGCCAACTCTCTACCCCGACTCTGGATAAAACGCGCCCGCTCCTTGCGGGCACGATGGAGTCTATCAGCGTGCGCGGACAGAAATCAAGCGCGCTTGCGAAATGACGCGCGGGCGGCGCTTGATTTCGCCGGCTGCTGCTAGGCTTAAATCCGAAAAAGTGTCGAAATCTCACGTGTAAAAGTACGGAAAAGTGTCGTAATACATACTTTAATACCTCGAAAAAGTGTCGAAATAAGCACCTAACAACTATGGAAAAGTGTATCCTAGTGCTAAAACAGCACGTAATAAGGGGTATGCTTATGCTACAGAGAAAAGCGAAAGCACAGTTTGAATCTTGGCTTGCCTCGTCGCCTAACAAAGCTCTTTTGGTCAAGGGTGCCCGACAGGTGGGAAAGTCATATTTGGTCAACGTCTTTGCAGGCGAATCGTTCGAAAACGTCGTGACGTTCGACCTTATCGCCGACGCGTCCGTGCGCGATTCGTTTTTGGCGGCAAAAAGCGCGGATGACCTGCTTATGCGCATGTCCATCGCTGCGACGCAGCCGATGGTCGCCAACAAGACCGTTGTGGTTATCGACGAGGTGCAGCGATGCCCCAACGTAGTGACGTTTATCAAATACCTGGTCCAGCGCGGCGACTTTCGATACATCCTTACCGGATCGCTCCTTGGCGTTGAGCTCGGGGGCATCGATTCCCTGCCAGTGGGGTATGTCGAACAGGTCCAGATGTACCCGCTCGACTTTGAGGAGTTTTGTTGGGCAAATGGCGTTGGTGCCAGCGTGTTTGACATGCTCAGGGGCTGTCTAAAGGATGAAGGGGAGCTCCCCGGCTACCTGTATGACCGCTTGCTCGATCTGTTCCATCAGTATGTGGTGGTGGGAGGCATGCCCGACGCGGTCAATTCCTTCTTGGCGACGCGCAATGTCGACGAGGTTCGAAACATCCACCGCGATCTTCACGCCCTGTATCGCGATGACATCGCAAAGTACGCTCCGCCCGAGTTACGCTTGGTTATTCGCGATATCTATGATTTGATTCCCAGCGAGGCCGGCTCCAAAAACAAGCGATTCAAGCTGTCATCGATTAACGGTGTCAAACGTTTTTCGCAGGTGACAGACCATTTTCTCTGGTTATCGGAGGCGGGTGTCGCGCTTCCCGTGTATAACGTAACGGCGCCCGTGGCACCCCTTTTATTGGGAGAGCAACGAAATCTGTTCAAGCTGTTTTACTTGGACACCGGAATGCTCATGTCGTCGTATTCCAAAAGGGTCGCCCAAGGCGTTTTTGATGGGGAGGCGGAAGACGCCTTTGGCATGAACATGGGGGCGGCGTTTGAGGGCTTTGTTGCCCAAGAGCTCAAAGCTCATGGATTCAGATTGCGCTACTTTACATCGAAAAAGGTTGGCGAGCTCGATTTTGTTGAGGAGACGCTCGATGGGGAAGTGTTTGCTATCGAGGTCAAATCGGGCAAGAGCTTTAAGTCCCACGCGGCGCTCGATAACGCACTGGCAACGAAGGGCTACGGAATCGATCGCGCCCTGGTACTTGCGGAATGTAATCTTCACCGCGATGGTGACGTACTGTATCTGCCCATCTTTATGGCAGGGCTTTTGGAGCCGTAACGTGCCGCTGGCTCTTCCGGCCTTCCCTTAACCCTCGCTACTCGTCGTCTCCGTCGTTGGGGTCACCCTTGAGGGTGTTGATGTCCAGGTGCTGGTTGTCGTCCTCTTTTTGCTGGGTCTCCGACTCCGCTTGGGTGGGGCCGCGGAACAGCTGGAATCCCTCAAACGCAATGACGCCGAGCAGGGCAATGACAATGGCGATAAAGGCAACCTTGACTGCCTGCGGAAACTCCGAGAAACGCAGCGCCTTTTCCGTGGCGTAATAATCGGCGAAGCGCTCTTCGCCCGTGCTTTTGGTATACGCCGGCGCGGACGCGGCCTCCGGGTCATATTCCGGTGCAGGCGTGGCGGCGTACGGATTGTTGAGATAATCGCTCGATGCGGTGCCAAAATCCTCGGTCTCGATGCGACCGGTGTCAGCATGGCCATCGGAATAATCGGAATATGCTGTACTGCTCTCATAGTCCGCGGCGCTCGTGTTGGCGGCAAAAAGCGGGTTAACTGGAACGTCGAGCGCCGGCATGCCGGTAGAGGTCTCATCCAGATCGGCTGCAGCCCAGGAGTCGTAGGCAACCTGATGGGCAACGGGCTCATCGAGCCTTGTGACCGGAGGCTCGCTTACCGCAGGAGCAGGCAACTGCTGGGCGCTGTACATAACGGTGCTGTCGGCCGATTTGCCCTGCGTCGCTGCAGCGAGAAATGCCGCCGTCTCGGACGGGTCGCTTGCGGGGCGGGGGGCGGGCGTGGGCGCCGAAGCGGGTGCGGGCGTAGGCGCGGGCGTCGAAACAGGCGACTGCGCAGGAGTCGGCGCAGATCCGGGCTTAGGCGCAAGTGCGGGCTTTGCACTTGTCGGACGAGCTCCGCCGCCCATGAGTTCCTCGGCGGTCCAGGGGCGGTCGCTCATCACGTCGTCCAGGCTCAACGCAAACAGATCGTCTTCGCCCTCGTCAAACGCGCGTTTCGCATGCCTGGCGGCAGAAGCGGTGACTCCGCGGCCGTTGCGTGATGCGTTGCTCGACCCCATCTTGCCCCATCCTTTCGAAATACTCACATTCATCGATTATATGGAACTTGCCTTGCGGCCGACTCTCGGATTCGTGCATTCCAGAACTCGCGCTCAAAAGGGGAGGGGTGCAGGCGCGCTGACTATTTGTCGCCGGCGGCAGCCTTTGCCTCGTTGAGGTAGCTATAGAAGCTGTACTTAGAGATGCCAAAGAACTCGCAGGCACGTTCGCTCGACTTGGAGATGAGAAAGGCGCCGCGACGGTCGAGGTAGCCAATGGCGCGGATGCGCTCGTCTTTGGTCATGAGCGCCGCGGGCTTGCCCACAAACTGTTCACACTCGCGCAGCAAGTCTTCGAGCAGGTCGCCGATGTTCTTGGTAATGGGCTCGGGCTCGGTATAGCCCGTGCCGCCGGTGCCGGCAAAGGCATCGAGCGAACGCTCAAAAGCCTTCATGAGCGTAATGTCAAAGTTAATGCCCAAAATGCCGACGGGCTTGCCCTCGTCGTTGCGGATAAAGATCGTCGAGGACTTAAGCAGCTTGCCATCGGCGGTTTTGGTGAGGTATGGCTCGCGGTCGTGCACGTCGGTGATGCCCTCGTGCATGGACTCAAACACAATATGGCTGGGGCCGTCACCCAGTTTGCGCCCACTGACGTGGCCGTTTTCGATCACTACGATGGAGTGGTCCACGTCCTCGGTCTCCAGGTCGTGGACGACGACTTCGCAGTTGGGACCAAATTGGAGCGCCAAGCCGTGTGCAAGGCGCTTGTAAAACTCAATCTGTGCGGGGGTCATGGGTGCCTTCCTAAAAATTAGTTTGGGCACACTGTGCCATAAACCACACCTGTTCGCAAATAACGAAAGCGTCGCTGCGTTATGTGACCGTTCGGCGGCGAAAAGGTACCGATTACGGTAACAAACAATTTGTTATGTTTTCCAATCAAAAAGTGTGATAGAACAGTGCCAACAAACTTTTTGTTTGGCATCCACATAAAAGTTCAGCCGCATGAACGGGAATGGGCTGGAACGCGTATGCGGGGGCCGGCAAGAGAGGACTTAAGGAGTTCACCGTATGGCCGATAAGATTCAGTGGGCGGGCAACACGATGCCCAAGAGCGATGATGAGCACTTGGGAATCATGAGCCTCGACCACGTGAAGAAGGCCCGCGCCTTCCACCAGTCGTTCCCCCAGTACACCGTCACTCCGCTTGCCCGCCTGGATGGCCAGGCCGCGCGCCTTGGCCTGTCCAACCTGTGCGTTAAAGACGAGAGCTATCGCTTTGGCCTCAACGCCTTTAAGGTCCTGGGCGGCTCGTTTGCCATGGCCAACTACATTGCCGACGAGACCGGCAAGGACGTTGCCGAGTGCACCTTCGATTACCTGACCTCCGATCAGCTTGCCAAGGACTTTGGCCAGGCCACCTTCTTTACCGCCACCGACGGCAACCATGGCCGCGGCGTGGCATGGGCTGCCAACAAGCTGGGCCAGAAGGCCGTCGTGCACATGCCCAAGGGTTCCACCAAGCCTCGCTTCGATAACATCGCCGCCGAGGGCGCCACGGTGACCATCGAAGAGGTCAACTACGACGAGTGCGTGCGCATGGCCGCCGCCGAGGCCGACGCCTGCGAGCGCGGCGTTATCGTTCAGGACACCGCCTGGGAGGGCTACGAGAAGATCCCGTCTTGGATCATGGAGGGCTACGGCACCATGGCTTCCGAGGCAGCCGAGCAGCTGCGCGAGATGGCCATCAACCGCCCGACGCACGTCTTTGTCCAAGCCGGCGTGGGCTCGCTGGCCGGCGCCGTGGTGGGCTACTTCACCAACTTGTATCCCGACAACCCGCCCACCTTTGTCGTGGTCGAGTGCGCACCTGCCGCCTGCCTGTACAAGGGCGCTGTCGCCGGCGACGGCGACCCGCGCATCGTGGACGGCGACATGCCCTCCATCATGGCCGGTCTGTGCTGCGGCGAGCCCAACATTCTGGGCTGGGATATCCTGCGCAACCACACCGCCGCCTTCGTGTCCTGCCCCGACTGGGTCACCGCTCGCGGCATGCGCACCCTGGGCGCTCCCGAGAAGGGCGACCCGCGCGTCATCTCCGGCGAGTCCGGCGCGGTGACCACCGGCCTGGTCGAGACCCTCATGCTCGATCCCGAGTACGCCGAGCTCAAGGAGCTCATCGGCCTGGACAAGACAAGCTCCGTGCTCTGCTTCTCCACGGAAGGTGACACGGACCCGGATCAGTACCGTCGCATCGTCTGGGAGGGCGAGTATCCGACCTGCTAATCGTTGGGCGGCACAACGCGCCGCGCTAAATTCCTATTAGACCCCCTATGTCCTGCAGATGTATGAACCCGGGAGGCGGAGCGATACCTATTTGCTCCGTCGCGAGTTCCGCACGCAAAGGAAAGCACTTAATGTGCTTTCCGTCTTGCGCA
>ERZ839767.4868-NODE-4868-length-12932-cov-4.530947_pt1 | contig 12932 bp, 15 predicted proteins | sample MGYA00519879_ERZ839767 | MGnify/ENA primary metagenome ERZ839767 (study PRJEB31850, sample SAMEA3708852) | human gut metagenome | biome: human gut; feature: human-associated habitat; material: faeces | place: China | collected 2014 ...
CCGAGCATGAGAGATCCCTATGAGGTGCTGGGCGTTCAGCGCGGCGCAAGCGACGGCGAGACCATGGGGTTGCGGAACATGCCCTGATAGGACACGCCCGCAGCCGCCAGCGCGGCCCCGATGAGGGCCGCCGCCGCAACGCGCGGGAGGCGGATCTGGAACACAACGTTCTCCGCACCGTCCCGCCAGCCCGGCTCCGTCTCGGTCAAGCGGGAGAGCAGCAGGCGGAACAGCTCCTTCGGCGTGACGGAAAAGCGCCCGAGCAGCACGGAGCCGAACAGTGCCGCCGCAAAGACGGCCCCCAGCACGGCAAAGCGGCGGGGATAGGCGTGGTTCTGCAGTTTCATGGGCTTACTTTCCGTTTTCTATAATGTAGTATTTTCCCGTCTCGGCGTCGTAGTAGACCTCGCCGAGCTTTTCCATGCCCTCGTCGGTCTCGCCCTCGGTAGAGTCCATTTGCTCCAGCTCCTCCGGCGTGAACGGCAGGGCGTTGTCGCGGTCAATGGCGCTCTGACCGCCCTGCCCCTCGGCCGCGACGGTCTCGCCGACGTTCTCGGAGCTTCTGCCGCCGGTGGAGATGTCCACGTTCCAGTGGACGATGAGGGCCAGCATCATGCCGACTGCGAGGACGAGCATCGCGTCGGACAGGTTCGAAACATAGTTCATCGGGTCGACGCTCTCGTCCGAGAAGCGATCCCCGCGGTGTCTTCTTCTCTTCATGCCGCTTCCTCTTCGCACACGCAGTCCATCAGCGTCTCGAGGTCGGCCATATAGCCGCCGTACCAGCGCTTGCGCAGCGTGGTCACAACGAGGCACACGGCCGCAGCGCACAGGCCCGCGATCGTCGTGTCGAACGCCGTCAGCAGGGACGTGGACAGCGTCTGCGTGTCGCCCTGCCCCAGTGCGATGATGCCGGGGCCGAGCGGGATGAGCGTGCCAAGCAGGCCGAGCATCGGAGCCAGCTTGCTGACGAGCTCCGTGCATTTCAAAATATGGTCATAGTGGCTCTGCTCCCGCTCCAGCAGGTTCGCGGCCAGACTTTCGCGCAGCCCGCTGCTGAAATTGGGATGCTCCGTCAGCTCGAGCAGGGCGGCCTTCTGCCGCCGGTTGAGTTGACTTTTCCGGATGAGCGCGGCCGTGTCGGCCCCCTGCTCCCGCAGCGCGTCGAGCAGGCGCGGCAGGTCCTCGCGCATGTGGCGGTGCTCCGTAAAATACTCGCAGATCAGCCAGCCAACGGAAAACACGGCAAAGCCGAGCGCCAGCACAAGAAATACGACATCCGGGATCTCCATCGCACCGGCGACGGCGCGCAGAATTTTGTGGAATACAGAAGTCATGATGATCTCCTCCCTCTGGTATAGTAGCGCAGCGCGCACAGCGCGCCGAGCACGGCAAGTGCAAGTGCTCCCGCGCCCGTCAGCAGCAGGAGCTTCCGGTCATCCTCCGGCTGCACCGTAACAACGGTGACAGGCACCGGATCGGCTGCGCCCGGCGCTTCCGCCTGCCCGCCGCCCTGCAGCTGCAAAGCCAGCGCATCGGGCAGGGCGTACATGCGGATGGTCTCCGGGTCCACGGCCGCCGTCGGCTCGACCGGTTCGGACGGTGCTGCCTCGGATGGCATGGACGCGGACGGCGTTGTCTCCGCCGGCTTCGTCGGTTCCGTCGGCTTTTCCTCGGGCTGCTTTGTCGTGACCTGCCGGTTTTCGGCGATGGACGTCCCGCCGAAGCCGAACGACAGCTCGACCTCTCCCTCGGCGTGCACGGTGTAGTGCACCGTCACGGTCGCAAGGTCGGAATACTGCGCGTCCGGCGTGACGGTGATGCCGGTGATCTCCAGAACGGAGCTGTCGGACGAGGCGATGTCCAGATACTGCGCCAGCGCATCGCGCAGGGCCTGCTGGCCGACGGAAATTTGAAACGTCGCTGTATGAGAGCCGAGCGTGCCGTCCAGCTCCGGCGGCTCCTCCGTGATCTTCGGCGCGCCCTGCAGGGTGATGAACAGCGTGTGCGTATACTTCGCGCTCTGGTTCGTGCGGCACTCGAGCGGATAGGACTGGCCGAACAGCAGGCGGAAGCGGTTGCCCGTTCCGAGCGAGGAGTAGTTTGGCGCGGTGTGCTCCGTGCCGATCTCATAGCTCACCCAGCTGTCCTCCAGTGCCAGCATCGGCTGGACCGTCCAGCAGTCGTTCCATGCCTCGTCGCCGTCATAGCCGGTCAGCGTGCCGTTTTCGTCATAGACCGGGCTGATGTGTGCGGAGAGATCATTATAATAGTATCGCTGCGTGCCGAACAGGTCGGCATAGGTGAACGAGGTAAAAAAGCCGACGCTCTGGTCGCGGGTGTAGAACGCGACGACCGCAATATCGCCGCTGTAGATCCCGGCGTAGTCCAGAAGGTCCGCAAGGTAGAAGCCATAGGCCGAGTCGATGACCGTGTTGTAGGTCCCGTCGTCCGTGCTGCGGAAGAAGGAATAGGCCTCGTAGTGCAGCGGCAGGGCGTCATAGAGCTCGCTCCAGTGGTAGGTCGCGACCTCCACATAGCGGTCCTGCTCCATGCCGTAGTAGCCGACCCTGACCGTCAGCGTATCCGTCACGGTCCCGGCCGCCTCGGCCCCGAGGCAAAGGGACAGGCACAAAAGACCCGCGACCAGGAAGGACATCTTTCGCTTCATTGGCCCTCCCTCCTAGTCTTGCGCGTGGAGCGCGCGAGCAGCTGCTCCGCCTCCTCCGCAGAAAGCTCGTAGTGCCAGAACAGGCGATAGAACTCCTGCGCCTTTTCGACCATGTCATAGTCATAAAGCTCGGGGTACAGCAAATTCCCCAGCCAGTAGATACCCAGCACGCGGTTGATGGACGGCGGGGAGGACATCCAGTCATACGGCAGGTTTGGAATTTCATAATATGTCCCGTTTTTCACGGCCGTCAGGCCGGACCATTCGCTCTCCGCCAGCGTGTCATACGGCCCGCCCGCCGCCAGAAGGATCACATCCGGATCGCAGGCGTAGACCTCCTCGAGGTTCACGGTCGTGCCGCCGTTGCGGTTGCTGATCTCCTCGGAATGGATGGCGTTTCCGGCGCCGACGAGCGACAGCACGTCCGCCTGCACCGAGCCCTCGGCATTGCAGGCAAGGCCCGTCGCACCCGTGCCGAACAGCACGGTCTTTCGGGCGTCCTGCGGCAGCTTTGCCGAATTCTCCGCCGCCATGGCAAGCGTCTGCTCCAGATAGACCGCCAGCACCTCAGCCTCGGCCTCCCGGTGAAGAAGCTGGCCGAGCTTGCGGTAGGCCTGCGGCATTTCTTCGAGCGTCGCTTCGAGGAAGACCGTCGGGATGCCGGTCTGCTTCTGGATGCCGTCCATATCGCTGCGGACGTTCTCCTTGGCATCGCCAAGGTCGACGATGAGCTGCGGCTCGGCGTCGATCAGTGCCTCCATGTTGAGGTTGGCCTTGCTGCCGTAGAACTGGCCGAACGTCGGCAGCGTCCACATCTCCGCCGGGAAATACGGCCGCTGCGCCGTGCTGGGCGAGCTGGCAAGGCCGACGAGCAGCTCCGGCACGAGCGTCATCAGGATCATCTGTGCCGTCGAGCCGCTGGCCGCGATGCGCGTAATGTCGGCCGGGACCGTCACATCGCGCCCGGCATCGTCGGTGAACACCGTCGTCTCCACGCCCGCCAGCGGGTCATACCGCTTCCCACCGCAGCCGGAGAACAGGCCCAGCAGCAGGGCGAGGCAGAGCGTCAGCGTCAGGATCTTTTTCATTGGGACCTCCCCGTGATACTTTTCCGAGAATTACCAAAAGGACAAAAAAGCGGATCACTTGCAGGCAAGTCATCCGTGAATACACCATATCACAGACTTCCTTTTGACCATGCAGAAGATCGTGCCTTTCCGGAAATCGCTTCTTTGGGTATTATGATACAATGTGCGCCGGGAAATTGCAAGCGATATTTTGCGGGTTCGACAAAGGCGAACGCGGGCAGATTCCGGGGCACAAGGCTTCCGGCCGCGCATTGTATGGGAGGCGGGCGTTCGTCCACTGCCAGCTGCCGTTAGAATGGCATGCACCAATTGCGTCTGTAGCGGCGCTCATTGAGCGCCTTGCAGGCTGTAGGTTTGGTGGCACTCCCGCTGACCGCACACGCCATTGTAGGGGAGCGGCATGCCGCTCCCGGCGCGGTGCTGCCGACTGGTGCGGGCTGGCGTTAAAACGGTGAAAACCAAAGGTTTGTCATTGCGAGGGCGCGCTGCGCCCGTGGCAATCTCGGGAAGGCAGTTACGTTTTTGCCGGAAGTACCCAATTATCCGGCCGGGTACTGCGAGATTCCCACGTCGCTTCGCTCCTCGGAATGACACATCAAGGCGGTGCGGCGGTGCATCAGTGCTCTTACGCGGTTGAATCGCTCTGTACAAGGCGCTCACTGAGCGCCGCTACAGACGCAATCGGTGCGCACCATTTTATCGATACCCGATACGAATCGCAAGCGTTGCGCCGGGAGCGGCATGCCGTTCCCCAACATTGGCCGGTGCTGCCCACGCATCCAATCCGGTAATTTTCCGCTTGCATTTTCCGGACGCTCCTGTTATGGTTGTAACAGCATCCGCCGAAAGGAGCGATCTCCATGATCTTCTACACCGCTGACCTGCATCTCGGCTATTTCCCCATCCTGCACGACACGGCGCGGCCGTTTACCGGCGTGCCGGAGATGGACGAGGCTCTCATTTCCAACTGGAACGCCCGCGTCGGCGCAGACGACAGCGTATACATCGTCGGCGACTTCTCCTACAACGGCGGCGAGGCCCCGACGCAGTATCTCTCCCGCCTGAATGGCCACCTGCATCTCATCCGCGGCAACCACGACACCGGCCTGAACCATGCCGAGCGTCTGCTGGACTACTGCGACAGCGTGACAGACTTTCTGGAGATCGACGACGGCGGCACGCACATTCTCCTGTGCCACTACCCGATCCTTCACGAAAAGGGCGGCTATATGATCCACGGCCACATCCACAATCAGCGCAACCATGCCTATGAAATTCTGAAGACCCTGCCGCGCGTTCTGAACGCGGGCGTGGACATCAACTTTTACCGCCCTGTTCCGCTCGACGAGCTGGTCGAAAACAACCGGAAATACTACAGCGAGGAATACCCCGAGCTGTTCCCGGTGCCGCCGCGCCCCGACCGCAGCGCACCCGGCCTCATGCCGCGCAAGCCGGACTTCCGCCCGCTCCCGCAGAGGCATTGATATGCGTGAGCGCCATGCGGACCCGCAAATTTCCGTGCACCATCGCCGACCGTGCAATGCTCCCAGATTTGTCATTGCGAGGAGGCCGTAGGCCGACGTGGCAATCTCACGCGACAGCCTATGGATTCGCCGAGGCTGCCCTGTTATCGGACCGGGCCCTGCAAGATTGCCACGTCGCTTCGCTCCTCGCAATGACACATCAGGGTGGTGCTGCGGTGCATCAGTGCTCTTGCGCGGTTAAATTACCTTAACAAGGCGGTCACTGACCGCTGCTGCAATAGGATATCTCGTCAAATTGCGCTCCCCGGGCGCGGTTTTTCTTCTCTATTCAAATCGACAAATTTTTTTAGTTTTTCAAACAAAGTATTAGACATTTTGAGCTTCGCGTGCTAGAATGAATACGGTTATTCTCACGAAAAGATAACGATTTCAGGAAAAGGAGCGAGATAACATGAGATTCTTCCATCAGGCCGCGCGGCGTGCGGCAGTTCTGCTGCTGTGCCTCTCCATGCTGACCGGCATGCTGATCCCGGCCTTTGCAGCGACCACTGACCCCGCGACGGAAACGCCTGCCCACAACCTGGTCTACACCGACAATCAGGACGAAAACCACGACCCGATCTATAAGGTCTGGCTGACGGATGACGGCGTGAGCGGCGGCTACGGCGGTGGCTCCGGTGAGACCGAGGACGGCTATGTCGTCGACCTGATCTACGCCGGTGCGACGCCGGAATTCCGCTTCGGCAGCGAAAAGCCCACCGAGCCTGTCGTTCTGACCGTCTATGAGCGCTACGAGGGCGAAGCCGCCGTTGTGGCGAAGACCTATACCCTCTCCGAGCTGAAGGCGCTGGCTCAGACCGAGGTCGTCGGCTACCAGCACTGGAAGAACGGCAGCGAAAAGGTCATTGCCTCGAACCTCTATGCGACCGTCAGCAGCCTGCTGACAGACGCCGGGGTCGAGTTCGGCGCGGGCGATGCCGTCACGGCGGCCGACCCCACGGACTTCACCTCGACGCTCACCTATGAGGACAGCGGCGTCTATAAATATTATGTCAACGAAGAAGGTGCGACCGAGGTTCCCGCTGCCATCCTGCTCTCGTGGAACACCGGCTCCGGCACGCCCGAGGACATTGCGAAGACCGCCTATATCTCCGGCAGCCTCCGCTTCTGCTACGGTATCAGCGAGCAGCAGTATGCAGACCAGTCCGCGCAGGGCAAGCGCCTCGCTTCCAACGTGGTCGCGCTGACCGTCACCCATCCCGAGCGCGTCGTCCTGACCGTCTATGAGCAGACCGAAGGCGGCGAAGCGAAGGAAGTCAAGTCCTACAAGCCCTCCGAGCTGGCCGCGCTGGCCACGGAAGGCGCTGCCGGTTATCAGTTCTGGAAGGGTACCAACGCCCAGCTTGTTGCCGCGACGGAATATGTCACCGTGAACGACCTGCTGACCGACGCCGGGGTCACGTTCTCCGATCTCGACACCCTGAAGGCCGCCGCGGCCGACGGCTTCAGCTCCGAGCTGACCTATGCCGGCAGCGGGACCTATCGCTACTACATCACCGAAGACGGCAAGACCGAGGTCCCCGCGATCCTCGCGCTGACGTGGGCCTCCGGCTCCGGCACGCTGGAAGAGGTCGCCGCCGCCGCGAAGAACACCGGCAGCTTCCGCTTCTGCTACGGTATCAGCGAGCAGCAGTACGCCGATCAGTCCGCGCAGGGCAAGCGCCTCGCCTCCAATATCGCCACGATCACCGTCGTGCACGGCACGAAGGCCGAGGAGCCGTGGGTCAACCCGTTCCGCGATGTCACGGAGTCCGACTGGTTCTATGACGATGTCCGCTTTGCAAATCAGAACGGTCTCTTCAACGGCGTGGAGAAGGACCTGTTCGCTCCGGAGGAGCCCATGACCCGCGGCATGCTCGTCACGGTCCTGTGGCGTCTTGACGGCGAGACGGCCCCGAAGACCGCGACGACCTTCACCGATGTGGACGCCAACGCCTACTATGCCGACGCAGTCGCATGGGCCGCAGAGTCCGGCGTTGTCAACGGCATCGGCGGCAACAAGTTCGACCCGGAGGGCAATGTGACCCGCGAGCAGATCGCCGCCATCCTCTTCCGCTATGCATCGCTCAAGGGCGTCGACACGGCCGCGCGCGCCGATCTCACGGCCTTTCCGGACGCAGAGAAGACCAGCGCCTATGCGCACGACGCCCTCTCCTGGGCCGTCGCCGCAGCGCTCGTCAAGGGCACGAAGGAAGGCTCCACGATCTACCTTGACACGCAGGGCAGCGCCACCCGCGCGCAGGTCGCCGCCATCCTCTCCCGCTATGCGCAGAATATCGTAAAGTAAGCCAAACATAAAATTCCCGCAGCAGGGGCAAAACCCTGCTGCGGGAACTGTTTTTATGTGGGTAGGGCTAATTGGTTTCCGCCTCTGTAAGGGGAACGATCTCCAGCGGCGGGAGCAGGCGGTCCTGCTTGACTGGCGTTCCGGCATATTCTCCGGTAAAGACAACTTCATAGGCATGCTCTCCCGGCAGGACGGAAAGCACCGTCCCGGCGGGATCGTCGGCCGGATGGGCTATCAGACGTCCCGTCTTCAGCAGGCCACCCGCCATATCCTCGGAAAAATCGCCGTACAGATTGATCTTCTGCTCCTCTGAGCCGGTGTTTTTGATCTTTACGGTGCAGAAAAAGTCCACCTGATCCCCGGTGATCGTATAGTCCCCCAGCCATGAGCCATCGGAACATATTTCCACACGCGCACTGTCCCGGCCGCATGATGCCATCAGCAGCAAAATACCGACGGCAGCGAGCATGATCAGGATCCGTTTCAAGTCTCGTTTCTTCTTTCTTCTAATATTGGATCAAGCAGGAGCATATCGTCTTCTTCGCAGCAATGGCATTCCACGTCCACATCCACTCTGGCCCCCAGCGATGCCGCGATCTGCATCACTTCGGTCGACAGCGAGACCGTTGGGAACTGCCGTGCCTCCTGCGCCTCGACGAAGAAGCGCAGGATCAGCTCCGCAGGGGCATATTTCTCCATAGCAGCCCGGAACCCGGTTGCATGTTCCGTCAGCAGGCCGCACAGCTGCTCCGTCAGGGACTCACTGCCAAAATCCGCACATGACGGAAGCACATAGTGCCAGTATCCCGGATTCTGCCTCCCGGTAAGCGGATTGATCCGCATGGCACCGCGTGGCTCAGCGCACTTTGCCGGCAGACCGATCATCTCATCCAGCCCTTCAACGGACAAATACGAATCAAAGCACAGGCAAATCTCCGCGGTGATGCTCGGTGGAAGCGGTATGGGAATGTCGAAATCGGGGAACCAAGCGTTGTTGTCCATATTAGCACACCTCCGCTACCACCACTTCTTCGGTGTGGGGTGTTGTTTTTCTCGCTCGGCCACAAAGTCATAGTCCAGCGGGCCGTAGTATTTTTCGACATAGGCCACAATTTTCGGGCCGGACTTCTTGCCGGAGCAGTCGATCATAAAGCTCTTTCCGGCGATCCATTCCCGGAAGAATGCCCGCCGCTGCGCAGGCGGGATGTAGCCCTTCTCATCCGGGCGGTATACATGGCCCTGCGTTGTCGTGATCATCAGTGTCATCATGCCGTGCGTAAATGCCTGATTATAGACGCGCATGACGTCCCGGACCTCCGGCCACGGGACAAAGCGGTAGCCGATGCCCGCGAACGTGCGGCGGATGCCGGTTTCCGTCAGAACAGGATAGCGGAGAATCAGGAGGATGGGAAACAGGAGAAACAGACTGTAGACAAGCCACACGATCAGCGCCGCCGCATTCTCCAATGCTGCCTTAAACGCCATCCATCCCAACGCCACAAATGGCAGAAAGATGATCCAGCTGTAGTCGCGAAGCGGCATCTCGTTCTTTTTATCAGGGTGCTTCATGGATAGCTCCTCTCTCGATCTTTCTATGCAAAAATCGCCGTGTCCAGCGAGGGGCACGGCGGCAGCATTATGGCAGAATAAAGATCGCGATCACGGGAAGCATACGCAGGAAAAAGCGCAGATAGGCCACGCTCTTCTGCGTCGCCCAGGCATAAAACTGCGCGTCCGGATCGTCCGGTATATCCAGCACCCACGGAATGGCGGCATAGGCCAGCGGCGCTGCCCCGCGCATGCACAGCAGGAACAGCGCAATGGACGGCAACGCGATCGATTTCGCCGGGGCGACCCCGACGGACGGCCAGAACCAGATGCCAAACAGCCAGAAATAGCCGAGGAATTCCGCCAGATCGTGCAGAATGAGCGCCCATTTCCGCGGGACGATGACGCGGCGGCACTTCATGCAGACATAGGGCGGGACCGGGTAGATCGTCTCCGTGCTGGTGGCCAGATAGCGCAGCCGCTCCCACGGCGTTTCGCCCGGAACGGGATAATGGGTCTCCTGATCGTCAAACATCGCGTCCGTCTCTCTTCCTCCGCAGTCGGATCATAGTTCCATATTAACAGGCAGGATTCCATTTGTCAAGGAATTTCCTGTAAAAATATTCAATTTTTGCGCAGCTGCCGCACGGCGCTCCCTCAGATCATGTAATCATTGGCATAGTGCGCCCGCTGCTGGTCGAGCAGGTCCTGCAGCGTGATGCCGTCGAGATATTCGTTGATGACGCGGTTCAGTCCGCGCCAGACCGGCAGCGTGGCGCAGTCCTCGCTGCGGGGGCAGTCGGCCGGGTCCTGCGCCGCGCACGGAACGGGCGCAAGGTCCCCCTCCGTCAGGCGCAGGATGTCGCCGACGGTGTACTGCCGGGGCGGCTTCGCCAGCATATAGCCGCCCTGATAGCCGCGATTTGTCTTCAGAAAGCCGGATCTGTTCAGGATCGGCACGATCTGCTCCAGATATTTCTTGGAGACCTCCTGCCGCTGGGCAATATCCTTGAGCGAAATATACTCGCCGTTCTGGTGCTCCGCCAGATCGACCATCATTCTCAGCGCATAGCGCCCCTTTGTAGAGATCTTCACCGGGCCGCTCCTTCTCCGCAGCCGCGCTGCGGCTTATTCTTTTTTGTATCATCATACCATAAATATGCCCGCTTTGCAAGAAAGCGCCTCAGTCCCCGCGATATTTTCGGCGCGTGGCCATGCCGCCGCGGATGTGCCGCTCCGCCTTGTTCTGCTCCATCACCGCCTTGACCTGCAGATAGAGCGCGCGGTTCCAGTGCGGCAGCCGCTCGGAGAGGTCCTTGTGGACCGTCGATTTGCTGACGCCGAAATGCCTCGCCGCGGCGCGGACGGTGGCGTGGGTCTCGATGATGTACACAGCCAACTCACAGGCTCTCTGCTCAATGTTCTCCCTCATGTGCCTGACCCCCTTCGCTGTGCGTTCAGAACACTATATGCATGGGGGACAGGCGAAACGCCAGAAAAATGCGGCGGACGCTGCCGTCCGCCGCAAAGGATGCTGCAAATAGCCTGTCGGATCAGATCGTGCGCTCCACAACGCGCACCTGCGTGATCACATCGCGCAGACGGTCCTCGCCGACCATGTATTCCAGTGCTTCTTCCGCCGTTTCGCACACTTTTTCCGTTTCGGGGTGGCCGCACTGGTAGATCGTGATCTTGTGATCCGTTCCATATCGGATCACACCATACAGCACGCCCTTCCATTCAAATTCGATCTCCGCGCCCCAGCTCAGGCTGCGCTCGAAATCGCCGATCGACACAAAATTGTCGTTCCCCGCAAAGATAATGTTACTATCATCCATTGCTAATAAGCTCCTATATTCTTTAAATTCTGGTGCGCCATCAGGATAATTAATCGGGGGGCCTAGAACTGGATGTCCACCCGGATTATCCCAGTTAATCTCATGGTCGTGTGGGTTGGTATGTTTGTCGCCTCTATTATGAACTGTCTCATGTCTTTCCCGTTCAGCACGTCCATCACTACCTATTTTAGTTCTGTAGGTATCTCCCTTTGTGGTAATTGTCGTTTTGATTTCACCTGGCTTTCCCAAAAATCTTTGATCCGTTGGCTTATTGGGATTTGGTCTCCAAGTTCCTCCGTAGACACTACCCATCCCTTTTTCTTCCGACACTACATAACCCTGTTTTAAAACAATCCCAGTGTTTTCAGGCAGCGGCAATTCACCGCTAATATACTTAACATATGGTGATAATTTATATTCCTTCCCTTGGTACTTCCAAGAGGAGAGTTCGTAGTCAACAAATACAATATTCCCTTCCATTTCAGGAAATGGTGTATTATAACATATGATACGTTCTGGTTCAATTTGTCTTAGCATTTCACGGTAACCCGCCATAAAAAAATCCTTTTGATCGTTGTGGTTATCATGTTCTGATACCATATAGGTTGAAACTGCGACCGTGCTTCCTTTAGGAACACCCAAGAAACAGAATTCAAAAGTTTTCTCGTTTCCCCAACTTATAGTCGGTACAACTCGCAACCCCTCATTAGACCAATATGCACCACACCAGCGATTTCGAAATGTATTATATAACTGTATGGTTGGGTTCATTTCAATATACATACTGAAATCTGGGGACAAAACCGCCCGGTAGTTTTTCAGCCTTTCTAAATCTCGTGCAGCATCTTTCCATACTCGCTCAAACTTATAGTCATACAGAAAAAAATGCACCATGCGATCTCTATTCTTTTCATCGTCAGCTCTAGCTTTGTCAAAGCCGATTAGCATTAACTCCTGGAATTCCTTCTCTGAAAACGATGCTTTTGGGATAATCGGAATTTGGAATGGGCCGTCTCCATCAAACTGATTGCGCAATAAATTTTGGCTTGTCCTATATTGATAGTTTTGCTCTGTCATAATATACACCTCTTTACTTGTTTTGTCCATTTTATTCTACACTTTGCGTGCGAAAAAAATCGTCGAAATATGTTGAGAATATAAGAAAAGCTTCCCATTCAGGAAGCTTTTCTCCTTATATTACAGAGCAAATCCAATAGATCACGCCGTAGAGCACGCTTGCCGACAGGCCATAGACGATGACCGGCCCGGCGATGGTGAACATCTTCGCCGCCGTTCCCAGTACGAAGCCCTCCGTCTGGAACTCGATGGCCGGGGCCACGACGGCGTTGGCGAAGCCCGTGATTGGCACGAGCGTGCCCGCTCCGGCAAATTTTGCGATGTCGTCATAGACCGCAAAGCCCGTCAGGATGGCCGAGAGCAGCACGAGCGAGATGCTCACGGCCGCGCCCGCCGTCGTTTCGTCCAGCCCGAGCGCCTGATAGCCGTTCAGGAGCGCCTGCCCGATCGCGCAGATCAGCCCGCCGACCCAGAAGGCATTCAGCAGATTTTTCCCCGTTTTCGACCGGGGCGCCAGCGCGTCCACATAGCGGCCGTATTCCTCGTTTGTCATGTGCATCCCTCCGCGTGTTTTATGCTAGTATACCGCACGGAGGACGTAGTATACAGAAATTTGGAATGGAATGCGGAAGCTCCCGGATTTGTCATTGCGAGGAGGACGCAGGCCGACGTGGCAATCTCGCAGTACCATGTTGAATAGCAGGTAGGCCTCGGCGAAAACGTAACCGACTGCAGGAGATTCCCACGTCGCTTCGCTCCTCGGAATGACAAATTTGGGAGCCTTGCGCCAATGAATTTGTGCCTCAAATAATGCCAGCCTGCATGGCGCTCACAACCCGCAAGGGGCACGCCGCATCCGTAAGGCGGCAAAGCCGCCAA
>ERZ839767.4898-NODE-4898-length-12832-cov-4.318854_pt1 | contig 12832 bp, 13 predicted proteins | sample MGYA00519879_ERZ839767 | MGnify/ENA primary metagenome ERZ839767 (study PRJEB31850, sample SAMEA3708852) | human gut metagenome | biome: human gut; feature: human-associated habitat; material: faeces | place: China | collected 2014 ...
GGAAAGCTGAAAGTGAATGGATGAATTGAAATAATTGAGAAAGTCGCACCAGCCCTCAAAGATGGCGGTCTTGTCCTCATTCTGTGCCAGCTGGTAGTTAATGTCCTGAAATTGCAGGGTTTTGGTGTAGCGGTTATTTGCCAGGCAGATTCCGTCCGGCCAAATACGGTCATAGGGGATCGTAGCCTGCGCTGTAGCGGGATACCTGCTCTGTTTTTGGGTACGGGCAAGAATTTCCCTGAGACGCGCCCTTTCCTCACGGGTGAGTTTTCGTTTGACGGACAATCCTTTGCACCTCTCTTTCCATCTGTTCCTGCCGCATAAGCACGGCGTACAGGTTGTCAGTTTGATAGGGCCGCCGCTTGGGGCGCAGGAACACCGTCTGAATCACATCGCCCAGTACCTTTTCCAGCGGCCGGCCGTTTTTCTCATACAGCCCCATGACGAACAGGGGCAGCATGGACAGCACCATGAGGATGGCAGCGGAGCTTGCGCCCAGGCTGCCCCGGAGCAAAAAGAAAAGCGGAACGCCGATGAGCGCGCCGCCGCCAAAGCAGATGAACTGCCTTTTTGTTAGATTGAACAGGAGTTTCGATTTCACTTTCGTCAGGTCTTTGGGAACGGGAACGTAGGCCAATTGAATCCCTCCTTTTATAGTGGTCGTTTTCAACTGCTGACACGATGTCAGCGGTTGAGATTTAGTGCGCCCCGAAAATCTGTTTGGCCACGCCGCCGGATTTGAACAGGGAAAAGCACAATAGCACCGTATAGCCGATGCACGTCCAGATAGCCGCTACTACGTCGGTTCCTACCGCGATGGTATGCACCAGCACCGCATAAATCGCCACGCAGACGATGATGAGGAATGCCTGAAAGCCCAGGGCAAACAGCGAACGAAGGTAATTCTGTCCCATCTGGCCCCAGCTGTGATTCATCATGGTCGCCATGGGAATGGGAGCAAGCGACGTGACAACGTAGATTTCCACCATCCGGCCATAAACGATGACGAAAATGCAGATGCTGAGCGCCTGAAGGGTCACGCCCACGAACAGGGTCTGAAACCACAGGCCCAGCAGCGCGCCCAGCTCCATCTCCTGCAGCCGCACCTCCAGATCTCCAATGACCTGCACAAGGTCAATGTCCGTATCTGCGCGGATGATTCCGGCGGCACTGCGCACGACACTCTGCGCCGCGTCAAAGATGCCCATGATGATGTCCCAGGTGTTGGTAACGATCAGGACAGCGCAGAAGGTCTTGAAAATCCATTTAAAGAACACCCAGGTTTCAAAATTCTGCATATTGTTCTTTTCCAGCACCAGCTGCAGAAGCTCCAGCGTCATCACAATGGCCAGAATCACGCCGGCGATGGGAAGAATGACGTTGTCCGACAGGCTGCGGATCATCCTATAAATGCTGCTGTTCCACGCCTGGGGCGTAGCGCACACCTGCCCCGCAATGCCGCTGACCTGCTGATTGACGTTGTCAAACAGGCCCTGCAGGTTGCCCATAATGCCGCCAATCATGATTTCCTTAAGCCATTCGGTTATTTTATTCCAGATAAAATCCAATCCATTCCCTCCTTCGGTATATGGCTTCCTACTACAAGCGGCAGGAAGCCATATGCCCTATGTGGAGTTGTCCCATGATCAGCCAAACAGGCCTTTGAGCAGCGGGACAAGCGTCAGACCAATCAGTGCCATGCCGCCGCCTGCAACAAATTGTTTTACGCCCTGACTTTTGGCACCGGGATTGTCCGAGCCATACCCTTCCAGCAGGTTCACGCCGCCCCAGATGCCAAGACCCGCGCCCAGGGCAATCACCAATGTCTGCAATACGTCTACTGCGCTATTGAAGAAAGTCATACTTCCTCGCTTTCTACCGCTCTGCGGCACTCAAATTTTTTGGAAATGAAAAAGGCAGCCGCTAGAGCTGCCCAGAGGATGAACCATTTTTACTGTCAGGTGGGGGCGCGTATCCAGTAGCCTGAATGAGTGAATTTGATAGGACCATCTCCTTTCTGCTTGATTGATGGGCAAAAGAAAAAGCCGCTAAGTTTCTTCAGCAGCCTGTAGTTCTTCGGACGTATCCGTTTCAAACACCTCAAAGGTGTCCGTGGGATTTACCTTCAGTTTGCAGGAAAGAAACTTCCCGATGTCAAAGGCGTTCTTCGGGTCTGCGTCCGACAGATAGCGGTAGTTGGGGTGTCTGGTAATATCATACTTGTCGGAGAGAAAGGGACGAACGCCGCGCAGCTGGAGAATGCATTTGTTTCCGTTCATGACGGCCAGCTCGTCCATCGACATCAGCGGCTTGCCCAGCTTGGTGTAGTTCAGACTGTGAGAAACCTCCTTTCCCCGGCTTTCGCCGGTATTGAAACTGTCGATGGTTTCCTTGCCCAGCATTTCCTCGATTTCCTTCAGCGTTCCCTTTTCCTTGCCGCCCAGAAAGATCATGCTGTCATGAGGTAAGCTTCCACTGCCTTGGGCTAAAGGTCAGTTTCCACTCCCTCCCAAACCGCACGTACACCTCTCGATGTATACGGCTTTCCACTTATCATATTTGTGGTTTTATCCATGAATCGTTTGATGGCATTCCGGGCATATTACAAGGGTTTTCCTTCTGCGCTTCCGCATAGCGAGAACCCAAGGCGCACTGCCCTTCAAATCCTTGAGCTTCTTGACCTGGTGAATCTCCAAATTTCTGCAATCTTTTCCGCACAATTCACAAGTGTGCCGTTCCACGCGCTGTTTCAGGGTATTGGGTTTCAGGTACTTGGAATACTGCGGCAATTCACTTACATTGTCGAATTTCGTCGGCATTTCTTTCCGCTTATACCCGTCCCTGTAGAACGTCGTGCTATTCATGCCTTTTCTTGTTTCATATGCGACAGTGAACAGGTTATTGACGCAGTATTTACGCTTGATTTCATGCACGTTCGTTTTATACTTGCACGCAAAGGTTTTGTACATGCTGTACTTCATCACATTGCCGAATCTGCCTATTTTGAAAGCGTCATTGGCAATGGAATAGTAGTTGTACAACCCTCTGACTTCCGCGTTGTACGTTGTCAATATTTCTATATCGCTCTTATTCACCAGTTTGCCTCTGTGCAAGGCAACGAATCTCTCTTTGCCGTTTTCATTGATCTTGGATTTTACAGCTTGATATTCAAACAGTTTACCCACCCATTTTTCCCTTGGTACGAGAAGCTTTACCACACCTGTCTGGCACCTTTGGGTTTTTCCGTTTGCCATTTTCTTCTTTTGCTGGTTCCTTGAGACTGTAATGTCATAGCCTAAAAATCTCGCCCGGTCTCCCGTATGCGTGATTTTTGTTTTTTCTTCTGACATTTCCAGTTTCAGCGTATCAAACAAAAAGTTCTTCACTTTTTGTTTGATACTCTCGGCATCCTCCTTGCTGCCGATGACGCCAATCAGAAAGTCATCCGCATATCTCACGTATTGAATGCGCTTGTAGCTGGTGTCTTTCGGTACTGTTGGTGTCATGGCCTGTTCAGCCGCTTGCAGCTTTTTCAAGTGCTTGGCGCGTTTCTTCTTCTCTTCGGGCGTTAGACTGTCCCATATCTTGTTCCCTTCGCATCTATATCTGTATGTTCTGTCGATACAGGTTCTGTATGCCGTGGCAAGCTTTTTCCTGCTTGTTTGCGTGTTAAAGGCTTTCGCGTACTGTTCCATGTATCTGTCCAGTTCATTCAGATATATATTGCAAAGAACAGGGCTTACTCCTGACCCTTGCGGCACGCCGCTATAGGTCGTTTCATAAGTCCATTGCTCCATGTACCCGGCTTTCAGCATCTTCCATATCAGTTGAAGAAACATTTCATCTTCGATTCTTTTTCTGAGCAGGTCGATGATCACATGGTGGTCGAAACTGTCAAAACAGGCGTGAATATCTCCTTCTACAAACCAGTTTGCGCCCGTGAACGTTTTCTGTATTTGCGATAAGGCCGTCTGACAGCTTCTATTGGGTCTGAAACCATGGGATTTGTTGCTGAAAGTTGGTTCATAGATGCTTTCCAGGATCATTTTGACGACTTCCTGCACCAGCTTATCGTTCCCGGATTGGATACCGAGAGGACGCTTCTTATTGCTGTTTTTCTTCGCAATATAGACCCGCTTTGCAGGCTTTGGACGGTAACTGTGATCTCGCAGAGACGCGATGATCTCATTGATTTTCTCGTTACTCATGCCATCAATCGTCGTTCCATCGGCTCCAGCGGTCATACTTCCGTCGTTGGCGTATATGTTTTTATACGCGAGCCAATAGAACTCCGGGTTGTACAGATTTCGGTACAGCCTTTTGAATCTGTACAATTCATCCTTGGATTTTTCCGCTAAACTTTTCAATACCTCAGTTGGATTTCTCATGCCTCTCGCATGTTCCTTTCTTTCTTGGTATTTTCAATAAGCTGCTCCCCTTCGCCATGTAGGCGGCTTTCCCGCTTCCGTTTTTACGGCTATCCCTGTCTTTTCAGGGCCCTCGGACTACTATGAGAGCTGTGTGACCATGCCCGTTTCCAGGTTTAGGTCATCCCCAGTTAGTATCTACAGGATGAGCTTTCTGTGTTTTCGGCACCGACTCTTGCCATTTTTCCGCTGTCCTGCGGTTGCATTTCCATGAGTATCGTTTTCATTGCATAACTGCGAAATGCAAGAAACATGGAACCATACGTTTCAATCCTTTTCGTATGTGGGGCACGGATTCCCCCGCTCTGGCTGTCGTTCAGGCATTACCGCTTTGTACCTCGTACACAGATTTTTATTCTTGCGCATTCAATCGCTTTGGATTAGCAACTTCATACGCAGGCCGATGTACCCTATATCGGCGGCGACATGCTGCACTCCCCTTCAGGTTTCCCTTCTCGGATAAGTCGCAGAATAATAGGCTGCTTTCCGCTGAATGGTGGGCCTCCTTTTCCCGTTTCTTTTGGCAGAGAGCGTGATACTTTTACCTACCGCTTGCTAAAGGCGGTATCCCGTAGTTACCGCGCCGCCGTTTTTATTGTGCGCTGGCGGCTTCTGGGCGCACGCAGTTGCCGATGATGGTGTCGCAGTTGTCCTTGTAGAGCGCCTTGAGCTGGCTCTGTGCCTGCAAAACAAGGCAGGCGGAGATCTCGCGGCTGCGGATGGTGGCCATGAGCTTTTCCAGCTTGGGGATCTGCCCGATGTTGGCGCACTCGTCGATGAGGCAGCGCACATGGACGGGCAGCCTGCCGCCGTACACGTCGTCCGCCTTGTCGCACAGGAGGTTGAATAGCTGGGTGTAGACCATGCTGGCAAGGAAGTTGAATGTGTCGTCTGTGTCGGAAATGATGATAAACAGCGCCGTTTTCCGGTCGCCCAGCGTGTCCAGCTCCAGCTCGTCATACGCCGTGATCTCCCGAAGCTCCTGAATGTCGAAGGGGGCAAGGCGCGCACCGCAGCTAATTAAAATGCTTTTCGCTGTTTTGCCCGCCGCTAAGCGATATTTGGCATATTGGCGCACGGCGAAGTGATGCGGCTCCCGCTTTGCCAGTTCCTCAAACATCAGATCGACGGGATTTTTGAAGTCCTCATCGTCCTCCCGCACCTCCATGGTGTTGATCATCTCGATGAGGGTGGCGAAGTTCTGCTCCTCCACCGGCGCTTCGTAGTAGATATAGCCGATGAGCGCCGTGTAGAGCAGCGTTTCCGCCTTGCGCCAGAAGTCATCGCCGGATTTCCCGTCCCCCTGCGTGTTGGCAATGAGGGTCGTGACCAGCTTCAGAATGTCCTTTTCCGAGTGGAGATACGCGAAGGGGTTGTAGTGGTGGGACTTTTTGAAGTTAATCGTGTTCAGTATCTTGATCTTATACTGGTTCCGCTGGAGTAATTTTCCACATTCGACCACGATGCTGCCTTTCGGATCGGTGACAACATAGGAACTGTGAAGCTGCATGAGGTTGGGCTTGATGAAAAACCTTGTTTTGCCGCTGCCGGAGCCGCCTACCACCAGCACGTTCTTGTTCCGCGCCGTTTTCGGGTCCTTGGGTCGGCTGTTCATGGTCAGCCGCTCCGTCTGGGTGAGAATGACGTTGTTGGAAAAGGTGGGGTCTACATAGGGCTTGATGTCCTCTGCGTTGCCCCATCTTGCGCTGCCGTACTCGATATTCTTCCGAAACTTCCGCGCGTTCTTCCCCTTGACGTAGACGGCAAGCCGGATGAGCAGGGCGGCGGCAATGCCCACGCACAGGTCGATGGGGTGAAAGCTGGGCAGCGCCGATTGGAACGCGGCGGCGAAGCCCTCCATGATGTGCAGCGCCTTTTGAGAGAAGTCCGCGCCGGGAGCCAGCCGCGCCGCCTGCCCCAGCTTGGTGGCAAAGAGCGCGATAAAAACGTAGGGGAGGTTGGGAAGCAGGAGCTTTTTTACGTTGATCTGTTTCATAGCTCCAGCCCCTTATCCTTGTTCCGGGCTTTGTCCGGCGTAAGGGACAGCACCTTCGCCTTGAGCGCACGGAGCTGCTCCAGCACCGAGGGTTTGTCCTGCGAGGCCCGCTTGACCTCTTTTGCAGTGTATTCCCGGAACGCCGCCGTCAAAGCGTCGGCGTCGCGGGCTTTAAAAAACACAAGGTATTTGGGAATATCCCCGGACTTATCCTTTTTCAGAGCGAAATCCACGCCGTATTTCCGTGCCACGCGCTCAAAGGATTTGATATTGCTGTCGGTGATCTCGATATTGGAGACGCCCTGATTCTGCCCGATGAGCTGCTTCACCGTCTGCTTGCCGGTGGGCTTTTCCGGCGCGGCGCGGGCTTTTTGCAGCCGCTTTTCCTTTCGGCTTGCCAGATATTTCAGAATGGCGGCTTTCAGCAACCGCCCGGTGAGCTTTGTCGCGCTGATGACCAGCGTGACCGCTCTGTTTTCCACTTCCTCCTGCAAGGGTCATCCCTCCTTTCCCGCATAGTGGGGCGAATTGTTACGCGCCCGCCCATTCCAGCACGAAAATCACGGTCAGCACCTGCTCGGAGATGGGACGGGAGGCGGCAGATACCACCGCGTCATAGTGCAGCGGCAGCGCCTCGCCGCCGGGAATGCGCCAGCCGCCGCCGAGGGGCAGGGCTTCCTCCGCACCGGTCGTCCTGCTCTGTGCGCCGTTGACAGAAAAGCCGATTTTACGGCTGTCCACCTTTTCTGTTGCCATATTGGTGGAAAACGGCACCAGCGTCCAGCCGTTCTCTGTGCGCAGGGTGACGGAGCTGACGCTGACCGCGCCGGTGGAGCGGTTGACGATGCGGACGTTGGATGCGGCATAGACTGTTTTTGATACGGTCAGCGTCATACCGGCAGGGACGATGACTGAAAATCGGGTCAGCAGATAACCGCAGTCATCACAGTATCCGTCGCTGTCCCCGTCAAGATGCGCCTGCACCGCAAAACCATTATACCCGCAATCGCAGGAAACGGCGCGGCGATGCTCCGTGTCGGAAACGCTCTGCCACGCGCCGTACTGAAACGCATGGGCTTCCTCCGCCGTAACAACGCGCCCGCACTCACAGGTGCGGGTTCTTGTATGCTCCGTATCGCTGAACAGCGTCAGCGTGTCCAAAAAGACATGGTAGGTATAAAGGTTTCTTTCGTATCCGCACAGACAGGATTCATGGCGGGTGTGGCGCTCCGCGTCAAAATCCTGCCACGCTTCCTCGGACGTGCATTGATGCGCGGCGTACTCATACCGGCTGTACCCGCAGGCGCAGGAGAGCAGCCGCTTGTGGCGGGTGGAATAGTTCGCGCCCTCGTCGGTCTGCCATGCACCGGCAGTCAGGGAATGGGCGGCGTATTCATACTCGCTGTATCCGCAGGCGGAGCAGGTCTTGGTCCTGCGGTGCTGCGTGGCAGAATCGCTCTGCCAGGTTCCGTAGGTGAAGGTATGGGCGGAATAGGACGAGGAGAGCGTCGCATTGCAGACGGAGCAGGATTGCACGGTTCGGTGCTGGGCTGCGCTGTACTGCGCGTACTGCGTTGAAACCGAATGGGAGGCGTAGCGATAGGTTCCCTCGCCGCAGTCGGAGCAGGCGTAGCTGCGCCGGTGCTGGCTGCTGCTGTAATACTCCCACGCGCCGTAAACGTAGGTGCCGTGGCTGGTGCCGTAGTCCACCAGTGGGCCGCAGGAACGGCAGTATTCATACCAGTCGCAGCCGCTCCACGAGGTACGGGTCGAGCTGTGGTAGCAGACGTTTCCGCCTCCACCGCCGCCTCCGCCGCTGCCGTTGGAGTAGCCGCATTTGGAGCAGACGCCGCTTCGGAAGCTGTGGGCTTCGCCGTTGACGCCGCCCGCCTGATCGTATCCGCAGTTGGAACACCAGTGCCGGACACAATGCTCGCTGTTTGTCCACTGCTCATACTCCACCGTGTAGCTGCACGTCCGTTTGCAGTTGGAGCAGTACCCCGTCGCCAGCAGGGTGATGCCGTAAACGTCCTCAAAGTAGGCGGCGCGGCGATCCTCCGTCCAGTCGTATGCCGCGAGAGTACCCAGAACGCTGTCATATTCCGGGATGAACAGTACCAGCAGCGGCGTCAGAGAGCCGGTGGAAAACGCGCCGGGGACGATGGTAAAAGTGCCGCTGTAATAGAGCTGAATCTGCCGCAGTGAGGGGCAGTCCGCAAAGGCCGCCGCACCGATGACCGGCGTGGTGTAGGGAATCTCCGCCATGGTCAGGGCGGTGCAGCCGGTAAACCAGTAGGCAAGGCTGGGGATGCAGAGCGCGTCCATATCCTCAAACCACACCTGTGTGATTTGCTCCCGTACCGCCGCCCAAGGCTGGTCGTCCGGGCTTACAAATGTAGGACAGCTCCCGTTGCCGGAGAGCATGAGCCAGCCATATTCGTTGAGTTCCCAATAGATGCCGCTGCCCGGAATCACGCCGGAGGTATCGGAGGGCTGTTCGGCTTCCGGTTCAGGCTGTTCCAACAGAGGTGTTGCCACCGGCACAGCTATTTCTTCCGGTTCTGGCAGGGATTCTTCTGCGTGTTCCGTGTGTGAAAATACTTCTTCGTGCGTGTGTCCGCAGTCCTCGCCGCACAGCTCCGTTTGTGCCGCAATCGTTTCCTCCGGCAGCCCTGCCGCCAGCGCCGTGGTGCCGAGCAGCGACAGCGCCGCCAGAAGCGCCAGCAGCAGAGCCAGCGGCTTTTTTGCTTTCATAAGCGTCATGCTGCCCCCTCCTTAATCCACGATGGAGATGGTAAATACCACGTTCGCTGCCTGTACGTCCTTGCTGTTGGGCGCGTCGCCGGACACCTTTGCGAAATAGGTGAGCTTCTGGCTTCCGCCCGCCGCGATCACAGGAAAGGCGGAGGACGTGAGCTGCACTCTGCCCGCGCCGGTTGTGACGCAGCCGTTAATCTTCAGGGCAATGGTCTTGCTGCCGGAGAAGCTGTCGTAGCTCCCGACCTTGTACGCTCCGTCCGTGACGGAAAGACCCGTCACCTGCACGGAGCCGGTTTTGGCGTTGTTTGTGATCCTCGCGTTGTCTGCCGTGACCACCGTGCCGTTGATGACGTACACGGGCAGGGCGGCGGGGACGGTGACGTTGACCGCCCGGTACTCGTTGGAAACGGTCAGCGTCACCGGTACGGTGGCGGTGGTCGTGCCTGCCGCCAGCGCGCCGGTGGAAAGGGAAAACACCAGCGCAAGGGCGAGGAAAAACGCCGGGATGGTTTTTCGTTTCATAAAGCCTGCCTTTCTGCGGCAGGGGCAGCCCCCGCAAAGGGAGCTGCCCGCCGCTGTTTTGTGGTTTATTCGCTTGGCTGTTGGGTTTTTCTCTTACGCCGCGGTATCCCACTCCACGATGAACACCACGTTTGCCACGGTCGCGCCGGTCACGGCGGAGGACAGCGGGGTGACGATGGCGGCGTAGTCGATCTTCGCGGTGTTGCCGGTGCTGTCACCCACGCCGGTCATGTAGCAGCCCGCGATGGGCGCGTCGATGAGTGTCTTGGAGGCGTCGGTGGCCTTCTGCTGCCCGCCGCCGATGGAGATGGCAAAGCCCAGCTTGTTGCTGTCCACCTTTTCTCCGGCGAGGATGGACTTATTGCCGAAGGCCGTGAGCTTCCAACCGGAGGCTGCGGTGATGGAAACGGACTTCACGCGCACCGCGCCGTAGGAGTGGTTGACGATCTGGCAGTTGTTGGCGGTGGTCACGTCGCCGTCCTGCGACATGGCCATCGGGAGCGCGGTGGGAACGGTAACGCGCATGGCGGTGGCGGAGGGGTCGCCGCCCTCGGTGCCGTCCGAGGTGGAGCTGAGGTTGACGGGGGTGGAGCCGGAGCCGCCGGAGCTGTCGATCTCCGCCGCGAACGCGGAAACGGACAGGCTGAGGCAGAGGCAGAGCGCCAGGACGAGTGCGATGAGCTTGGAGGTATGCTTTTTCATAGGTTTTTCTCCTTTCGCCTTTCGGCTTGTAAAATATATTGACCGCCTTGCGGCATGGTCACGAAATGAAAAACCGTCACTCCAGAACGGTGACGGTGATGACAGCGCCCGCGCAGCCGAGGTATTCGCCGCTGTCGGGGTCTACGTTGTAGAAAAGGGCGGTGCATTCGTATGTTCCGGCGTCAAGGTCGGCGGACAGCTTCGCCGTTTCCAGCTTGCTGCCTACGGGGATCGCGCCGGACTTGTAGATCACCTCGCCGGTGTCGTTGCGGTGGATCTCCACCACCTGCGGGTAGTTGTTGACGCTCTCGTTGACGATCATCAGGTTTCCGGCAGAGCTGCCGTTTTGGAAAATGGGCGTGGTGTTCATGGAGATGTTGATCATGCCCTGCTCCACCTTTTCGTTGAGCGCGTCCACGATCTTGTCCGTGTCCGCCTCATTCCAGCCGCCCTCCACCGCGCCGGGGTCGTAGACGATGCCGCCGGCGGCGAGATCAGGCGTCTTGCCGTCTGTGCAGCTTCGCAGCAGGAACACCGCCGCCGCGATGATGAGCAGCACCAGCAGCGCAATGAGCGCGCCCCGGTTGCTGCCGCCGCTTCTCTGCTTATGGGGATAATTAGATTTTGCCATGTGCCTTGTCCTCCTGTTTTTTACCGCATGAGCGGATAGAATGGTTCCGCGCCCCGCAGGGGGCGCGCGGATATGGGGAACGCCGTCCTCCATGGGACGCGGCGGCTACCGGCCGCGCAGCCCGTCGCCGTACATATCGTGGTTGACGAGGGCGGAATAGTAGCTTCCGATGGTGCTGGGCGCGTTGAACAGCGACGCCAGCAGGTATTTCTTGATGTTGCGGACGTAGGTGGTATTCTGCTTCAGGCAGTCAAAGACGTACTCGATGTGGGAGGACGTGATGCGCAGCAGCTTCTCCTTCACCATCTCAGCCGGGTACTCGTCTCCGGCAATCACGATGGTTTTCTTACGGGAGCAGAGGGTTTCCGCAATGAGGTCCACCACCTCGTCAAGCTGCTCTCTGTCTTGCCGTGGGTCCTGCACGAGAGTGTCATACTCAATGTTTTCTCTGACGATCTCTCGCGCTTCCTCGTATCCCATCCCGTCATATCCCGCGCCCTGCAAGGGGGCTGGGGGATAGATTGGATCAGGATTTGATGTGTCCGTAATAGATTCATCAGGAATTTCTTTTTCTTTATTTCTTCTATCTTTATTTAATTGCGCGGGCTTTTCCGTATATGGCTCGCCCGTATACGGGGTATCCAGATACGGGTTTTCCGTATCTGGTGAAGCCGTATCCGGCAGAGGCGTATGCGGCGATTCATAGATGGTGTACTCGGTGTCGGTGATTCTGCCTTTACTGTCACGAATCTGGCGGCGGATAAGGTAGCCTCTGGTCTCCAGCTCCTTCAGCGCCGCGCCGATGGCGTCCACGCCCTCCTTGCAGATGGCGGCAAGCCCGCGGGTGGTGTAGTCCCACTCCTCTGTCAAAGAGAGCATTTTGGACAGCAAACCGATGGATTTCAGCGTCAGGCGGGTGTCCCGCAGGTGGTAATTGGACATGACTGTGTAATTGTGGTTCTTCTCCACGCGAAATACTGCCACGGTGTTCACCTCCCCTCGGAGGGAAAAAGCAGCCCCGCAGACGGAGCGTTTGCCCCTGCTTCGCGGCGGATGAGGCGGCGGAGGGTATATTCCCGCTGTCCGCGTCTTGCGGTAATTTTCAGGGCGTCCAGCCCGAAACGGGCGATGAGCAGGGCGTTGATGAGCAGCCGGAATGCCTCGCCCGGGATGATCTGCGGCTCAGCAAGGTCGCCCTGCGTGACCTCCGCCGTGTGGCAGTAAAGGCTCTTTGCCGCCATAAGCAGCGTGTAGTCATGGGATGAGATGCCGCGCCTGCGGGCGTAGCGGAAGTCGATGCCGCTGCGGAAGAAGCAGTTGAAGGTCCTGTCCGCAAGCTCCTTGTTGGAGGTCAGCAGATACAGCGCGGCGAAGAACTCCGGCGTGTCGCGCTCCTTGCGGCAGCCCAGCAGCAGCCGCAGGGTCTCCATGCGCTTCCTGTGGGCGTCGTCCTGCCACATGGTGCCGGGAAAGCTCTCCGCCAGCCGCATGATTCTTGCGGTCAGGCGCGGACGGTACGGAAACAGCTCCGCGACGGCCTCCGCATAGCCCACCGTACCGGCTTCCATACGCTCGGCAAGGCAGGGGCAGGACAGGGCGGTGCAGCCCAGCTTTTTGACATATTCCGTGCAGAGGACGCAGGAAACGTCCTCCGGCTTATACTTGAACGTGTTGATATACATGGCTTTGCTCCTCTCTGGATATGACAAAACCGGGCAAAGAAATCTCTCTGCCCGGTCGGTGTCGTGGTTGTCTGCGGTCGTATTCGGTTATCTGGACTGGTCACGCTGGCGC
>ERZ839767.4903-NODE-4903-length-12821-cov-22.863074_pt1 | contig 12821 bp, 20 predicted proteins | sample MGYA00519879_ERZ839767 | MGnify/ENA primary metagenome ERZ839767 (study PRJEB31850, sample SAMEA3708852) | human gut metagenome | biome: human gut; feature: human-associated habitat; material: faeces | place: China | collected 2014 ...
TTGATGTCCGCGATGGCCTTTTTGAACTCCTTTTCGCCCTCAAGACCGATTTTTAAGCCGAAATTGTCAGCCATGGTATCCTCCTTCCCTCATGGACTACACAATGGGGTTTGTCGTGATATACACGGTGCATGGATTTCCTGTGATTTTGAGATATGCGCCGGAGTTTCCGCTGCTGATGACCTCACCCGGAATCGCCGCATAGTAGAGGTTCTTCCGCAGACAGGAAATGTGGATCATGCCGCCAACCACAGTTGTCATCACTTCATCAGAGTTTCCGGAAACGGCAAATGCTCCATCCGGTCCGTATGCCGTAAGATTGGTACTTGTGTGGTTGGAAATGGTAACATCCGCAATTTCACTTTCGCCGCCTGTTGGCACACGTCCTAAAAGATTCACCATGTCAGGTAAAGAAGCGCTGCTTGAAACGCTCACACCATTGGAGACGAGCCAGCTTCTCAGTCCCTTTTTGGCATTTGTAATACGTGTGATTTCGCTTTTAATGCTCATATCCACCTCAAATCGCCGCAAGGGCTTCCTCAATGTCCGAGGTCAGCGACACCGTGCCGCCGGATGTGTATCCCGCAGGAATGACCACGCTCGTTGCAGTCAGACCGTCCATTGTGGCAGATACGCCGCCGTTGTTCGGCATGGAGCCGGTGATTTTTTCGCCGTTCACGAAAGCGGTCTTTCCGTAAAGAATGTTTACAGCCGCTGCGTCCGCATCGGAGGTGTCCGCAAACTCGTCCGGGATTGCCGCGACGGTCACTTTGGAGAGCAGCTTTCCGGCAGACGGAACGATATCCTGCGCTGCCTTTGTCGGAGTCACAGACTTTGTTTCCACCGCAACGGACACCTTACCCGCTCCGCTGTGATAGCCTTTGGGAATGGTATAGGATGGTGTGCCCGCATCCAGTGCTTTGGAAACCGCACCGTTGTTCGGCATCGTACCGGTCGTTACTTTGCCGTCCGAGGTAACAAGTACCTTGCCGGTCAGTGTATCGGCAGCGCCTGCCGTGACGGAGGAGACATCCTGATAAGCATCGGGAATCGCGGAAACCGTCACATCGGACAGACCGTAATAACCGCTGTCAGGTGTAATGGCCTGCTGCGCTTTCGTGGGTGCGATGGTTTTGCTTTGCAGCTTGTAGTTTCCACCGCCTGCCACGCCGGAAACCGTGCCGCTGCCGTTGTGATAGCCTGCGGGGATGGTGTAGGTATCGCCCTCCTGCACAGTCGCGGATACCGCGCCCTGATTGGAAATGCCGTCCACCGCCGTAGCACAGTCGTCCAGCTTGGCTGCCGCGGTCACAAGCCCCAGTGCCACCAGCTTTGTACGGATCTTGTTTCTCGCCGTCTGGAGCTTGGCGAGTTCTGTTGCAATGCTCATAAAACCTCCTATATCGTGCCGAGCAGCACTTCGATGTTGCCCAGTTCCGCATATACTGCCGCTGCTGTGATGGGAAGCGTATTGTCCGCTTCGGCTTCCTCTGCCACCTGAACGGCAAGCCGCCCCCGCTTGTCCCACATGAGAGCATGACCGAGTGAAAAGCCGCCGCTTGCCTGAACGGACACATTCAAACTGGCGGCAAGCCGCTTATTCTCCGACGACAGGCTTGCTTTGAAACACAGGTTTTCATCATGAAGCCGTGCGCCTATTCTCATAACAGCACCTCCCGATGCAGAAGTTCCTTTGTCGGTACGGCAAGCACATCCGTTGCGAACACCGTGCCGCCGAGCATAACGCGAAGCTGCACCTTTGCGATGCGGTTATCCGGCAAAGAAAGCGTTTCCGATTGTGTCAGCCGAACGCTGACCTCAGTACCATCTGCTGAAACGCTCAGTTCCGACAGGCTTCGTAAAATACGCACATTCTCACAGACAAGGCAAAACTCGGCGACGGTGCAGCCTGCGACGCTTGCGTCAAGCGCCAACGTCAAAGTCGGCGTTGTGCCTGGGATGATGCTCATGTGCTTCGCCTCCTTACAGTCCGGGCGGGATAATATCGTCGATGGAAAGCTCCCGCTTCGGCTTTGCCATGCCGAGGAATTGCCTGTGGCATTCCCACAGATCGAGGAGAAAACCGAACGGCGTCAGCCAGACCTCCTCGGACGGAAGATGCAGCTGTGCCGTTCCGTAATAGAAAAGCCGGGTGAACAGTTCCTCGTCTGTTACCCGACTCGTGCGTTTTTTGAATTGTTCTCGCTTTCCACATTCCGCTTCGTTCCCTTGAACATGGCCTCCATGATGGAAGATTTATACTCTGCCAGTTCCAGCGGACTGGTGAGCAGCTCGACCGTCTCCTGTGTGAGAAGCTCCTGCTTGTCCTCCGGGGTGCGGAGGTTGTGGATGAGCACGGACTGGTTTGCCAGCAGCGTAATGAGCCACACAAGCTCGTCCAGCGCCATCTCAAAGTTTTCTGACCGCATCAGCTTCTGACCCAGATTTTCCAGACCACCGTAGCGGCCTGCGATCTCCTTGGTAGCGCGGGTGGTGAGAATGAGTTCAAACTCCCGACCGCCGATGTTGATTTTTGCACTTCTGTCGTCCATAAAAGCCTCCTTACACCTGTGCGAATGTCGGCTCATACACCTCGGTGTACCAGCCGCTGATAACCGATGCCGAGACTCCGGTGGAGTCCTCGGACACCTCTGCCTTCCACGGGTGCTTGCCCTGACCGTCCAGCTTGTTGCGGCGCAGAACAGTGCCCTCGATGGTGGGTGTGGAGAACTCAATGCTCTCGCCCTTGGTGGTGAGGTTCGTCGCGGGGATGCCGAACTTGACCTTGTACAGCCAGAAGTAGCGGTACTTACCGTTGGACTTCTTCGCCCGGAAGCCGATGGCCACGGGTTCGCCGCCGTCCTCGGATGCGGAAATAAGCACCTTGTTGTCGTCGATTTTTGCACCGGTGAGGTCCTGCGCCACCTGCACACCAATATCGTCAATGCCCAGCGTCAGGGTGCCGCTCTGGAACTCCTTCACGACCTCCGCCGCGCCGTCATCAGCGTAGAGCGTCGCCTCGGCCAGTTCCACGGAAAGCTCCGCTGTCATGGCCTTGGCAAGCTGCGTCGGGGTGCTGTAGGTTTCGTCCCCATTATCTCCCTCGGTGATTTTTGCGTAATAAAGTTTATCCAGACCAATGGTTGCCATTGTCATTCCTCCCATGTGTAAGATTTCGCCACATCAATGGCATAGTGGTGATAGCCGGTGTCGGTTTCAAAGCCGATATACCGGCGGTCAGTGATTGTCATATCTGCGTTTAGTACTGCTTTCACAAGTTGATTTTTGATTTTCGTGTAATTCTCCTTGCAGAACAGGGACAGCCGAATCTCTTGAACGTCAACGCTCGGTTGATTATCCGCATGGAGGTCAAAGCTGTCCGACAGCGGAGTCAACACAAGGTAAGTGCCCGGTGCAGCATCAGAGAACACACCGGTTTCCACCGGCACGCCGCAGCCTTCCGCGATGGTATTCAGTTCCGACAGCAAACTCATAGCTTTTCGACCTCCTCCTTGAGCGTCTGCTCCATAATGCGGATGCACTCCGCTTTTGATGCGGATTTTGCAGGTTTCAGAAAGGGCTTTGCAGGCTGTCCATGCTTGCCGTATTCCAGAATGTTGGCGATTTTTGCATTACTGCCGCCGTCCGAGCGGGGTTCGGAAAAGCCGATCTTGATGTCGTGGTTGCCCTCGAGGTTCAGCTTGACGGGTGACAGGCCCAGTGACTGCTCCAACTCACCTGTGGAGCGCGAATCGTACTTTGTTCCGCTGCCGATTACAGAGGACAGATTGCTTTTGACCTTTGCCAGAACAACTTTGCCTCCAGCTTCCAGAACTTTCTTTGCAACCGCATCGGTGTCCTTACCCAGATGGGACAGCCTTGTCAGAAACTCGTCCGGCAGTTTGAAATCAGCCTTTGCCAATGGTGGGTTCACTCCTTTTTGCTAAAACCTCGATGTACATCCCACGACCTTTGACATTCTCCACGGAGACAATATCGAACCGACCATTCTCCGTAATGAGAAACTGGTCGGCAGTGACCGTCAGACCGGGAATGCACCGAAAGCGGAACAGGTCGGTGGCTTCGCTGAAAGCCGCGAGGTTTGCCCACTGCTGACTGCCGTGCCGACCTTCCCGGTAGACGCGGATGGACGCAAGGACTTCATCCTCGGAGTGGGTGAAGCCCTCGCTGTCCTTGACCTGCTTTGTTTTTACAATGTCGGCAAAGCCGTTCATTTGTCCAAGACCCATACTCACACCTGCCAATTTCTGTCCAAGCGGAGCAGCAAATTGACGGTGTTCCACGCCTGCTGTGCAGCTCCCGTGTTATCCGCAAAGAAGCCGCCTGTCGAGCCATCCCTCGATTCGTAGAAATGGCTCGACAGCATGATAACGGCCTGCTCCGTGGTCGGCGGCATGGGCGTGTTCTGATACGTTCCCTCCGGGATGTGCTGATAGCTTTCGGCGTATGAAACAGCAGCGGTGATGTAACTTTTAAGCAAGGCATCATCCGCCGTGTGTTCCAGAATGAGGTTGGCTTTCACTTTGGTGAGCAGTTCATCCATCACCGCCGCCTCCTCTCATCAGGCTGCCTTCATCTTCAGAAGCTGGATCCCCTCCGGCAGAATGATCTTGCCGTCCACACGCTCGGTAGCGACGAAGCCGACCTGACCGTTGGTGGAATACAGCTCGTTCAGCCGCTGAACGGTTCTGCCGGTGCGGTCAGCGATCCAGTAGCTCTGGAAGTCGCCGAAGGCAATGGAGAGCGCACCTGCCGCCAGCATGGGAGCATAGGGGCTGGTGTAGATCTCATAGCCCAGCAGTCTGTCCGGCTGACCCGCCTGCAAAGAGGGCTGCCACAGATACTGACCATTGGAATCCTTCAGCTTGCGCAGTGCGGAAACGGTGGCGTCGTTCATCAGGAACTTGGCATTCTTGCGGTAAGGCGCTTTCAGCGCATAGATGAGGGAGATCACCTCGTCGGTGGTAACCGCGGTCGCACTGGCTGCGGTAACACCGACCGTGCCGCCGTTGGCGGTGAACAGGCCGGTGGGCTGACCCGTGCCGGTGCCGACGCAGAATGCCTGCTCTTCGGCAGCGCCGAAGGCATAGACAAACTCACGGGCGATGTACTCCTCCAGATCGAAGGCGCTGTCGTCCAGAAGCTCGATGCTCACCTTCACAAGGTCGGTCAGCTTGTAAGCGTCAATGGTCTTCTGTGCGAAGGTGGGATTGCTCTCTGTGTAGGCCGCGTTCTCGGCCGTCCAAGCGGCGGTGGAATGGGTTGCCGCAACGGGGATTTTGCGCTCGTTATCGGTGGTGATAATCTTGCACAGACGGCGCATCACATTTTCCTCTTTGAGTGTGTCCACAATGAATTTCTCAAACTCGGTGGGGACGAGATAGCCGCCGTTGGCGTCCACGCCCTCGGAGAGTACATTGTGGAGCATCCGCTTGCCGCGCAGGTGCAGACCGAAGTCCTCGCGGTAGGCATTGGACGCTCTGCCGGTTTTGGCTTCGCCGGTCGCTTTCTGCGGCTGCTCAGTGATGGGGGAGGATACGGGTTTGGCAAGCTCTGCGGCAATGGCATCGCGGCGCTCCATGCGTCTGACCTCATTGGTGAGGTCGTTCAGTTCCTTCTCCATATTGGCGTAAACGGCATCGTCCTCGGCGGACAGAACGCCTTTTCGGTCGCGGTGGGTGTCGAGGAAGCCTTCCATCGTAGCCCACAGCTTGGCGCGCTTTTCGCGCAGTTCAACGATCGTCATATTGAAATACCTCCATATTAAATGTAGTTTTTGATGGTGTTCAGCTTGGCTCTGAGTTCGTCCACAGAGCGACCCGTGCGCTCCGGCACGGCGGGTTTGGGTTCAATGGCGCACTTTGCAGCGATTTTCTCCATGAGAGAGTTCACCACGTTCGCCTTGGAATACAGCATGGAAACGGTGGGTGCGGCCATGTCCTCGGCCTCGTCAGCGCGGCTCATGATCCCGTCTGCAAAGCCCAGCTCCACAGCCTTGTTTGCGTCCATCCATGTTTCGGCATCCATGAGATGAGACAGTTTTGCACGAGATAAACCGGTTTTAATCTCATAAGCGTTGATGATGGAATCCTTCACACTGCCGAGCATCTCAATGGCTCTCTGCATTTCCTCCGAATTACCGAACGCTGCTGTCATGGGGTTGTGGATCATGAGCATGGACACGGGAGACACCAGCACCTTCGTGCCTGCCATAGCGATGACGGACGCTGCGGATGCGGCAATGCCGTCGATCTTGACCGTCACATCGCCCTTGTAGTCCATGAGCATATTGTAGATTTGCGCCGCTGCCACACAGTCCCCGCCGGGGCTGTTGATCCAGACGGTGATATTGCCGCTGCCGGACATGAGCTCGTCCTTAAAAAGCTGCGGTGTGATTTCATCGTCAAACCAGCTTTCCTCGGCGATGGTGCCGTTCAGAAACAGTGTCCGTTCCGCCGTCTCCGTCTGGTCCTTCCAATTCCAGAATTTTTTCATCATTTTTTTCCTCCTTTCCGTCATCGGTAGGTGTATCTGCAAAAGCTCCGGCGTTTTTCAGAGGGAGCATATTGCCGTTGATGAGGTACAGGTCGCCGCCGTCCTCGGCAGGGATACGGTCGAGGTTTTCAAGCTCTCGGATGTCGTTTGCGGACATCCAGCCGTTCTGCCGCCCGATGGCGTAGCCGTTCATGCGGGACTGATAGTCCCCACGAAGCAGCCCTTCCAGATTGAACTTCACGAAATACTTCTTTTTCTCGTCCTCGGAAAACAGCGAGCGCATAATAGACTGCTCCCAACGGATGACCCAAGGGTCGAGGGTGTATTTCACGAACTCCAAGGACTGCTGCTCAATATTAGAAAAGCTCGACTTTTCCAGGTCGCCCACCATGTGGGGCGGCACTCGGAAAATTCGAGCGATCTCATTGATTTGGAATTTGCGTGTTTCGAGGAACTGTGCCTGTTCCGGCGAGATGCCGATGGGCGTGTACTTCATGCCTTCTTCCAGCACGGCAATTTTGTTCGCGTTGCCGCTGCCACCGAAGGTTGACTGCCAACTTTCACGCACACGCTGCGGATCTTTGATGGTGCCGGGGTGTTCCAGCACGCCGCCCGGAGCGGCACCGTTGGCGAAGAATTTCGCACCGTACTCCTCACAGGCGATAGCCATGCCGATGGCGTTCTTCGCCATAGCGATGGGGCTGTAACCGACCAGACCGTCAAAGCCCAAACCGGGGATGTGGAGCACTTCCGAGGGATGAAGCGTTACGGCGAAGTCCTTATCCTTGATGGCTTCATCCGAGCCACGGTAATAGGTGTAGTAAAGCCGACCGGTTTCGTCTCTGTCCACCGACATCTTGTTTGGCATCAGCGGGTACAGAGCAACGATCTCGTTTTTGCCGTTGCGGATGATCTGTGCGTAGGCGTTACCCCAGAGGAGCAGGTGTGTCATGAGCGTTTCCCGGAATACGAAGGAACTCATCTCTGGGCTCGGCTCATCATGGAGCAAGTGATAAAGCGGATGGTCGAGTGCCATTGCCTTACCACCGCTGTCCGTGTATTTGTAGAGGTGCAGCGGCAATCCCGCGACAGCCTCCGACAAGATACGGACGCAGGAATACACGGCGGTCATCTGCATGGCAGACCGTTCTGTCACTGTTTTGCCGGAGGTCGTACCGCCCATGAAAAAGGCGTAGTTGCTGCCTGCCGTTCTGTTTTGGGGCTTGTCTCTGGATTTGAACAGCCCTGAAAAGATACCCACCTAAATCACTCTCCTTCAAAATGGGTAAAAGAAAAGCACCTGCTCACATACGAACAGATGCTTTGAAGAAACTCTATGACTGTTTATTCAACGATTGAAAACTGGAACAAACCTGGATCTGTAATATGAATACCACATATTTTCCCGTTACGCTCTTTTAGAATCAATAGACAGGATGGACCGTTTTCCACACAATCTTTCTGGAACAATACGATACATTCGCCATTATTTGGAGAAGTGATTATTCCTTTTTTGGCTACAACGAATGCCTTGGCTGATTCTATAGCGTGTGATTTTTGAATGAGGTAATTCTCGATTTCATCATTGCCTACCATTACATCGAATACCCAATGAGATGAGTATTTACAATCAGGCGAGAGAATGGCGGATAAGTTCTCAAAATTGTTTGTGTTGTAGCAACGCATTACGGATTCAAGCAGAGACATATAAACCTCCATGTTGTTTTGTTTTTACAAAATTTTCCTGTTAACACTGCAAATGAATTACTCGCCGAGCAGCCAGTCGATGAGGTTTACGGATTTGATGCCATCATATGAAGCGTCAAGACCTGGTTCAAGGGACAGCACGATTTTCTCGTAGTTGTCGCGGATGCTTTGCAGCGGTGCAAGTTCCCGTTTCCGCACGTCCTCGCTCATCATGGACTCTGTCACCTGGATATACTTTTTCTCGTCGGCGGTCGTTGCGATGAAGTCAACCTCCGCATTGCCAATCTTGCCAATCGCTACATCATAACCCCGGCGAAGCAGCTCAAAGTAAACGACATTCTCGATGGCATGACCACTGTCCCGATTACGGAAGCCCAGCAGATAATTGCGAAGACCGATGTCAACGATATAGTATTTTCCGAGCGTGCGGAGGTAGGCTTTGCCCTTGATATCAAAGCGTTTGATCTCGTAGAAGAAGTAGCTTTCCAAAAGCGCGTTCACATACGCCTGTACGGTATGAGCACTGGGTGAACCCTTGCGTTTGCCATCGTCCAGAAGTCCTTCGTTGACCAGTGTGTTGCCGATGGAGGCAATAGAAACACTGGAGCCGATATTATCGGCAAGGAACAGGATGATCTTCCGAAGCAGTGTGGGGTCTGTGATTTGTTTTTGACCTCTGCGCTTTTCCCGTTCCAGAATGTCACGAATCACGACTGTGGAATAGATACCGTCGAGAAGCGACAATGCCTTTTCCTGCTCCAGCCCAACATCAGCAATGCCGGGCATCCCGCCGAAACGCATATAGGCGTCAAAAACTTCGCGCAGCTCGTAGCGTTCACCACTTTTATCAAATACCTGCTTGCGAAGCCCTCCAAGGGCGCTTTGCGTTTCACGAACCTCGAAACCGTGGAAATCGAGAAACTCACGGAAAGAGAGCGGCAGCATTTTGATTTCCACGCATCGTCCGGAGAGATAGGTGGAATACTCCGAAGAAAGAAGATAGGCATTCGATCCGGTGACATAGATGTCGCAGTCAAAATCCACACGGAAGGCGTTTATCGCGTCCTCCCATGCCTCAATCCGCTGCAGCTCGTCAAAGAAAAGATACATCCGTCTTCCTGGGACGATGCGCTCTTTCACATAGCGGTAAATATCATCAGCACTCATTCCGCGGAAATCAAAAGATTCGAAATTCATCTCGATGATCTGCTCCGGCTGAATACCGGTATCCTTCAAATGCTGAATCATCAGCTTTAACAGGCTGGACTTGCCGCAGCGGCGAATGCCGGTGATCACCTTGACCGGCTCCGTATCCTGAAAGCCAATCAGTTTATTCAAATAGCTGTCACGCCGCCTGAGTTCATGGGAATCTATCATGTTTTCACACCTCCTGCGCTATTAGTATAGCACAAATCGGCGAGAAAATCAAGCAAATGCACTAAAATACAAAAACTTTTAACATTCGACTGTTTTTGCAGAGCTACACAAACAACAGCCCACGGCTATCATAGACCGAAGCTCCGTTATCATTGCCGCAGCGGATAGCTCTATCCAGTGCCATGATTGTTGCCACGGCACCGTCGATTTTCTCTGTGGATTTTTCCTTGTCCGGCTTGATGTTCCCAGCCGGATCGGTGCGGATGAAGATATTGTCCATCATCCACCGCAGCACAGGATGACCGCCGTGGGCAATGCGCTGCTCCAGCACCAGTTTCATCAGCTCCTTAGTGGGCGGGGACATATCCTTGAATCCCTGTCCGAAAGGAACGACCGTATAACCCATGCCCTCAAGGTTCTGCACCATCTGCACAGCACCCCAGCGGTCAAAGGCAATCTCTCGAATATTGAAACGTTCCCCCAGGCTTTCGATGAACTTCTCAATGTAGCCGTAGTGAACGACATTGCCTTCCGTGGTTTGGAGATATCCTTGCCGCTCCCACACATCGTATGGCACATGGTCTCGCCGGACTCGAAGGTCGAGGTTGTCCTCCGGTATCCAGAAGTACGGCAGAATGATGTATTTATCCGTTTCGTCCTCCGGCGGGAAAACCAAAACGAATGCCGTAATATCCGTGGTGGAGGACAAATCCAGACCGCCGTAACAGACGCGACCTTCCAGATCGTCCTCGCTGACAGCGAACTCGCATTTGTCCCACTTGTCCATCGGCATCCAGCGCACCGCCTGTTTGACCCACTGGTTGAGGCGAAGCTGTCGGAAGGAGTTCTCTTCGCCGGGGTTCTGTTTTGCCGACTCGCAGGCGTCTTTGACCTTATCGATGCCCACGGTAATACCGAGGGACGGATTGGCCTTCTTCCAGACCTTCGGGTCCGTCCAATCGTCTGATTCTTCCGCACCGTAGATAACGGGGTAGAAGGTATGGTCGATTTTGCGACCCTCGATGATGTCCTTGGCTTTCTGGTGGATCTCATAGCAGATGGACTTCGTATCGTTGCCCGCCGTGGTGATAAGGAAATACAGCGGCTGCATTCGCGCGTCGCCGGAGCCTTTGGTCATGACATCAAACAGCTTGCGGTTGGGCTGCGTGTGCAGCTCGTCGAACACCACACCGTGGGTATTGAAACCGTGTTTGTTGCCCACATCGGCAGAAAGCACCTGATAGATACTGCCCGTTGGTTGGTAAATGAGCCGCTTCTGGGAATCCAGTATCTTTACCCGCTTGGAGAGTGCCGGACACATCCGCACCATATCCGCCGCCACATTAAACACGATGGATGCCTGCTGACGGTCGGCGGCGCAGCCGTACACCTCGGCACGTTCCTCGCCGTCACCGCAGGTGAGCAGAAGAGCCACCGCAGCGGCAAGCTCGGATTTGCCTTGCTTTTTGGGGATCTCGATGTAGGCGGTATTGAACTGCCGATAGCCATTGGGCTTGAGGACGCCGAAGATGTCCCGAATGATCTGTTCCTGCCAGTCAATAAGCTCGAAGGACTTTCTCGCCCAAGTGCCTTTTGTGTGGCACAGGCTTTCGATGAACATGACGGCATAATCCGCTGCGTCCACATCATAGTGGGAGGTTTTCTCCATGAACCTTGTCGGCGTGTATTTCTTCAGTTTTCTCGTAGAGACCACCTCCAGGGTATAAAAAATAGCCGCCACCGAAATCGGTGCGACCTTCCGTACAACGAGCAGCAGCCCCTTTCGGAGCCGTTGCTTTGAAATTTCGGTTTTTTACCAGTTCTCGCTGTGGAGCAGAAGCTCCAGCGCAAGCTGCGTGTTCTCGTCGGCGGGCTCAATGTCCCAGCCCCTGTCGTAATTGCAGGCGATGTATCCGTTGCGCTTGAGCATCAACTTGGAAATGCGTCCACCGTCGATGCCCCACTCGGAACCTTTGTCGTACTGCTTCATCCAGTAGTGAAAAACCTCGCCGTTAACTCTGATGCTGCTTTCTTTCCACATGGTCGTTTCCCTCCTTAGCGGCGTTCCAGGCGGATCGCGGGGAGCCGCGGGTGCTTGCCGGTCTGCCAGTCGGTGTAGGCGGCGTTGACCTCGGTCATGCCCGCCATTTTGAAGCCCAGCTTGTCGAAGGCTGCGAGGGTTGGGATCAGGCCGGAAAATCTGCTGCTGATCGTAAACTCGGTGATGCCGCTGTCGGCGAAGGTCTGGGCGATGGCCTCGATGTCGTAATCCCAAATGACGTCGCTGAAATCAATGAGGTCGTTACCTGCGTCAATGCTCTTGCGGTAGGCCCAGAATGCGGTGCTGTTGATGCCGTAGTCCTGCAGGCGTTCTGCCCGCTCCGCAATGGCTCTCTCAAAAAGTTCAATTTTCTTCATGGTGGTTTCCTCCGTTTGTTTTGTTGTGAGTGTATATTACCTCTGATGTGCGGATATATCCAGTCAATTCGGAGGCATATAGTACACGATCATTCGGAGGGAAAACTGTGTATTTTACAGCGTTATTCCGGCTGGCGGCAGCGGTGAATGGAGGTAATGATCTGCTCCTGCTCCTCCGGCTTTACGCCAATGGAATCGAGTGCCTCCCGTGTACCGCAGTCTGGGCAGATGAGCGTTTTGTTGTCAAGCCGCGAAAGAGCCGGATGCTCATGGTAGGCTTGTCCGCACCTTGGGCAGACAAAAATTCGGATGGTATTATTCTCCTTCATAATATTCCTCCCCACATTTGAGATAAGCGTCTATCAGCACTAGACGGTCAAAGCCGAAATCATCGTAGCCCTGGATGCAGGCCTGCATATAGGAAATGGACGGAATGCCGATGGGCCTGTCCTCATGCATGATGTACACGAATACCCGGCGCTTACGGATTTTGCCCGTGCGGATACCTTTGATGGGCAGGGTCAGTTCCTTCTTGTAGTAGAAGGTCGGAAATCCTTCATAGCGGTCGAGGGCTTTTTCATCCTGTGTGGTAACTTCCCATACTGCAACGGGGACCGTGCTGCCGAGTTTCTTTTCCACTGTGAGGTAAGCCCCCGTCTTACTGCCTTTGAAAAGCAGTTCGTAATCCTTGAGATTTGCTGTTCCGATGATCCGTGCCGACGGGCAGCGCATCCGCATCTGACGGACATTGAGGTTGCTGCCGTAGGCGATGTAATAGCGTTTTTCCATAAAAAATCTCCTTT
>ERZ839767.4918-NODE-4918-length-12767-cov-13.425051_pt1 | contig 12767 bp, 17 predicted proteins | sample MGYA00519879_ERZ839767 | MGnify/ENA primary metagenome ERZ839767 (study PRJEB31850, sample SAMEA3708852) | human gut metagenome | biome: human gut; feature: human-associated habitat; material: faeces | place: China | collected 2014 ...
TTACATAAATTATTCAGCTGTTCGTCTCCAGTTATATTTCCAATTATCAATTTTAAAGTCTACAAAACAAGTCATTGCAACTTTGCTAGTGTTCTCGTTATACTGATTGAATAAATATACTGCCCCATCTGCATTCAGCAATGCTTTAGCCGAATACTGTCCACCATCTGAACCCATGCCACCTGCTCTAAACGCTATAGCGTAATTACTGTTATCAGATGGCCTAAAACAAGATGGTAAAGTAAGTATTTTGGTATACTGCGGGGCTGTATTAGGTGCTGTAAAAGTACCGGCTATATGAACCCTAATAAATCGAGTTCCAAAATCTACATAAGAACCATTAGTATTTAAACTGAATACGCTAGTCACTGGTGAACAGTTAGCATTCAAATTAGTACCATTAATCCTTTCAAAGTAATCTCCGAGTGGAACTGGTGACTGACTCACTAATACATTAAGAATATATCTTGCTAAGATAGGGGAATATTTTTCATTATAGTGTAAGTAACCTTTATCTGTTTCTGTGAAGTAATAATCTAACATTGTCTGTGAGATAGTAGAGATGATAGGTGCTGATGAAAATAAATCAACAAAAGTCCATCCTTCTGAAGTACAATACTGGTTAAAAAATCTCCAATAAGCTGTTTGTGGGATAATCCAGTTTGTTTTCATGCCTCGTAAATTTTTGTAGGTACTAAACAGGTAAATCTGGCATTCTTTGTTAAGACCTAACGTCTTAGTTCGAATACTCTCCAATGCTGTCCTAACATCTTCAAGACTCGTCTGGTCTCTGACATCATTAATACCACACCACACGACAAGAATATCAACTTTGCTTGAATAACTTGAGTATTTTTCTGCCTGGTCTGCAAGTTTAGCATTAGATACCGCATAGTTAGTAATATTTAGAACTCCTTTTGTCATTGTTTTTAAATTATTTACCCATGACACACCATTCCTATCTGCTGACAAACTGTCGCCTAACACAACCACGTTTTTGCCTTGTAACACATTTAGATAACTGACTGCTCCATATGTATCTTCGATAATTTCTTGAAAAACGTCAGCGGTTTCATAATCATGCATAACAGTTCTAACGTCTTTCAACACCTGATTCGGAATATCATTAACTTTCGCTTCATAATTATTAACAAAGTCGTTAATCTTCGTATTCTGAAAAGTGAGCGTGTTATTCATTGTGGTGTTAAAGTCTTTTAACTGCTGTTTAACACTATTGTCAAGAACATTAAAACCGTCCGTCAATTCTTTCATGGTAGAAATTAACCAATCCAGATTCATTTCGTGAAAATTGGTAAATGGGAACTTATTCCAAAATGCCATATTTATACCCCCTTTAATAAACGCTCAAACAGAACTTATCTATGAAATCAACTATAATTTTGTTGATAACATTCATTTCAGCTACCATATTCAATCTGCTAGCTGTGTCAAAAAAATTTCCATAATCTGTGAATGTTTTTGTCTGATTTCTGCTTATATCATCGGCAACTGTTTCATTATCAGTTAAACTAATATTATTTGTGTCTGTAGAATCTTCTACTATGATAGATTTATCTTTTGGTTTTGCCCCACTTTCATTAAAACCATAAACGGAATTATCGGCTATAGAATTGCCATTATGCTGAGCGGTATTACTTCCACCGCGGTCCAGCGTTCTGGTACTTGATTTTCCATCTTTTCCTGTCAATACTTCTTGTGTACTACTCAGTAAAATGTTACTTACATCAACCTCTACAGCCTGTTGTGCGGAGTAGTACGCTTTCCACACTCCTGTCTGATTGTCTGCCCAACTTTTGACAATCTTTTTGAAGAATGTTGGGTTAGGTAATGTGACTTCCAATTCCCCGCACTCATACACAAGCAAATCTTTCAAACGTTCCAACATATTCATTGCTATTGTTTCGGTCTTGAACAACGCTATGAATGCATCAAGAAACGTATTGTCAATGATATTTTCATCCCAGTTAAGCAAGCCTATTACAGAAACATAAGCACTCATATTATCACCTCATTTTGTAAAGTCTGCCCACACAATAATAGTAACAGCAACCAGAAAAGCAATCGTTATCTTAACCATCTTCCCTACCTTTCCTCCAATCAACCCACACGGCACTACTCAGTTTGTCACCAAACATAGCATTAATCTTTCTACAGCTTTTCTGCAATTCTTCAAGCCACAAGTCACATTTACTCTGTGTTTCGAAATCGTTACTCTCAGCTTCAGCTGTAATCAACCTTTCTTTCTTGTCTGACCTCACGTTCGGAATACCAACATCATTGCAGAACATTTCTTCCCACCGTCTGAGTGTATCCTGTAAATCTGGTGCAATGAAGTTTTCTTTCAGCTTATTAGCAAACGTTGTCCATGGGTCTGTAGTATTTCCCATAGCATCCCTACGTCTGAGATTGTTACCATAATATACTGCGGTATTCCCAGACATAATTTGGTCAAACGTTTTCTTCAATGCCTCTGCCTGTACTTTTCCATCAACACCAAACATATAAGTTAATTTACTGTTTGCAATGTTAATCTCACAAGTTTCTGCTGTCAGTGCCATATTATCAGCGTAGTAAGAACATATGTCCATAACACCACACCAGTCTGGTTGCAATCTGAGAATTACACAGTCTTTGTTTATTCTTTTTATATTAATACCTCTCAGCAACGGGTTTGCAATATTGACCTCTGTAGGTTGATAAAAAATATTATATCCCTGTAAACCACAAGCCTGCGGAATCACACCGTATTTGTCAGTTTCAAAAACACATAAGAATCCCCAACAGTACAAGGTGTACAGAAAATAATTCTTGTCCCACTCTTCCGGTAAATCCCACTTAAATACTGACATACATTTCTGCAAAAGGTATCTCAGAAAATAGGAATATAACTGAGTGTTCTTGCAATGCAATGTAGACGGGGAATAACTGGAAGTATACAAGTTAATCATGTCATAACTAACAGGAACATTTGTGCTAAAAACATTCATCATATCACCCCTTTAAGAAATAGTCAAGCCATTGCCGCGTATACTCAACTCGCCGCGGCTGTTCCACTACCGCCGGACGCAAGTAATTTGCCGCAAAAGCATAGGTTAATTTTTCCAAATCATAATTAAGCTGATTAAAAGCCCACTGCCTAAAATCACATGGATATTTAGTGGTTTTATACCACTGCGGTTCAATCCCTCTGTGTGCTTCACCCACACTCTCTTGATACTCAGCATAGATTACTCCAAGCTGTTTGTTTCCGTCATACCAATCTTCATGTCCCCCATACAGAACGTCAAGAACTTTATAGAGGTCAGTTGCTGGTGTCCACTGTACCAGTCCATGTCCTGCCCCTGCTGATGTAGTACCGCCACCAACTTCAATAAGACCCGGGTTCAGTGTACTTTCACCCTGCATATTTCCAAGGAGTGCCGCAACGCTGTTCACATTCCATCCGAGTTTTTGACGAAAATAATCCCAGATAATTGAAGCGTTATTCTTCATGTCTGCATCGTTAAGATAACCTGCCGATGTATCAGTAACTACAGTTTTCCATTCACCTGCGGGTATGATAGGTGGAACAGTACCACCCTGTTGTTTCCCAAGAATATAAAAAAGCAACATATTTCCATTATCATTATAATAACTATGCATAATACACCCCACTTTCCAGAAAATTCTTAACCTCATCAATTTCAGCTTCATATGCCCCATTCAGAGGAGTAGAACCGTTTTCAACAGTGTAAAAACCGTTTCCTAGGGTACTAAATTTTCCGTTTTTGCAATAAGGTCTTCCATTGTCTGCTCTGTCCTCGTCAACTAATAACTGACAATCTGAGTAACAATAAATACCAGACGTTAATCCGATTGTACTACCTATAGTTCCGCGTGTGCTGACCTCTGCTGAACCTGTAGCTTGTATAGCGCCGATTCCATTTTTGATGAAGCCGCTGATTCCTCCGATAGGATTCAACACAGAACTTGCAAGACTTCCTAAAGCAGACGTAGCTTTGTCCGCTATCGCGGTATAGTTAGTTTTTATATCACTCACTTGATAGTTGACAGCGACATTAGTATACAACACCCCTAATAATTCATTTACATTACCAGTATCTAAAGGTGTAGTAGCGGTGCACATTGCGTAACCTGTTCGAGGGTCTGCCCATGCTGTAATATTAATCGTGTTGCCACTTGGAACTTTAGCACTGTCTATTGTCATTACGCCAAAAGCCGGAATCCATATTCTCAAGTTTCTATAAGGACTTGAATTAAGATAGTTACCTCTCGTCGCACTTTGAGGATGAACTACAGGGGTAACGCTACTCGTGAAACGTTTGAATAATGAATCATCAAGTTTTTTAAGACCAGACGGCAATTCAATGTCCCACCAACCTATTGTCATTCCAACCATATCAGTTCCGCCTATTGAAAATGGCAACCAATGAACAGATGTTATATATTGAGCTGGATTAACACACAATTTAGCAAAATTATCTGTTATTCCACTAATCCCATCACCTAACATCCAAGTGATATTTGCGAATACTGCCTGTGCAAATGCCTTAAACTGAGGCGGTGTGAATGCATAAAAATTTGAGATACCGTATTTATTAACAATACTCACCACAAACGTTCCTGCTGTATCAAGACCACTTTCCAATTGCCATAATGGTTCTCCTGTTGAAATATGTCGATTAACCTGTGGTTTATACGGATAATAAGTATCCATAATATCACCGTCAAAAGAAGTTGATGAGCGTAAAATATAATAATTATAGTCAGCTATTTCCGTCTTATATGTTGCCAGAACATCAACCCGAAGAGAACAAGTCCACATATTATATTCATTTTTCCAGTCAGTAATCCAGTACCACCTTGAAAATGCTTCAATATATGCCATGTTGTACACGGACGGATTGAAAGTCTCCGCTGAATTAGCAATTGTAATAACAGGAGTCAGCACCCCTGTTCCCTCTTTTACTACACAATTCAAGGTTCTTCCTGCTTCACCGTCTGGAATGAAAGTGCTGTTTTTCCTTTTCTTGACTCTGTATAATTTAACTTCAAAACTCATAACATCACCTCAGAAAATGTTTCACGTGAAACATTATAACAACGTCCCACGTGAAACCAAAAATATCAATCTAACAGGAAAACAACTGCATTTTCCGTGAAGTCATTCCAATACCGATCGTTGAAGTGCCACCAAACATTAGTGTACTCACCCCTTGCATTGTAAGGAGTAACGGCAGTTCTTGCACTATAGGTAGTGATTCCTGCCGCTTCTTCATCCATGAGGACTCCTAAAATGTTAGATGTTGCTGTACCTTTACTATCTGAGGTAATAGCACCAGTAGGAAGCATATATCTGGCTTGCACGTTAATTCCCATAGGAGTCTGTATTGACTGCCAGAAATTTACACCCTCATAGTCCATCATTTTAAGGTACTGTTCGTTAAATACACTGGAAAATATAGTGCTTTCCACGTTGTTCATTTCCGGTGTATATAAATATAACCTCTGATTCTGGACAGGAGTGTGACGCATAATATTGTGGCCTGTGATATTGATATGATACTGTAAACTTCTCTCTGTCATAAGACCTGAGATAGTTTTAATTCTGGAAAATGCCCATTTGTAAAATGGAACAAAATTTTCTGGTTTCTTAACTGTTGCACTGTCGAGTGTAAGACCTGTCACGTCGTTGTATTCTGTGATAAGGTGAATAACATTAGATGTATCACCTTTTACTTTGCCGCCAATTAAGTTAGCAATAGTTGCCCTTGCTGTATTTTCATGGCACTGTTCAATCATATCCATAGTGTTCTGAACGAGCATGGTATAAAATCTCTCAAACTCTTCTTCGTTCTGTAATGCAATATTCAGCTGGTCACGGAAAATGGTGTAGTGCTTACTGTACACGCACTGACCATAAAAGTTGGTCTGTAAAATGTCTGGTTTGCTTACAATGTCAGCATCAATACTCTGTCCATCGGTTAAATCATATGAAACATTCTGTTCCCAATCTTTGTCACCAATGTTAATCTTTCTAACATGATTTCCCCATTTCATGTTATCTACAAAAAGTCCGGCAAACTTTCTGTTGTATGGACGTATAGAAAAAATAGTACGCGAGATAACCTGCGAAATAGAATTAAGTAAATCATCCGGTGCAATTCCTAACGCTGTGGTAGCGACAGAAACAAAATTATCATTAATAGCACCTATAGCAGTTTTACCTGTAGCCTGTGAAATAATAGCATTTAACGTAGCAATTGAATTAAAATTTCCAATTGACGGCTTTTCAGCGTTAACAAAAACAGATGAAGCCATATTCTATTACCCCCTTGTCATAATTTCCGGTGGATTAATAATAGCCGCTGTCATTTCATCAACAGTCGGTACGTGATTATCCCCCATAAGATTCTGTGAAATTCCGTTCGCCTGAACCGCTCTAGTCAGTGCATTAATGGAATTTGTCAACTGGTCATTGTTTGGGAACTGTCTGTTCACAACACTCTGTGCCGGCATCCCACTATAATTCCCCTGCTGAAAAGCATAGTCTAACATCTGACTCTGAGCCTGTCCTGCCATTGCCGGATTCGTAAGCTGACCATGTAATAATTCCGGTGGTGTGACCATCTGCTGTGCCATGGCTCCCACTGGTACTGGCGGCATTCCCATGTTTGGCTGTGGTGCTGGTGCTGGTGCTGGTGCTGGTGCTGGTGCTGGTGCTGGTGCTGGTGCTGGTGTGGTATTATTAATTAATGAAATAATGTCATTTTTCGTAAATCCCGCACCCGCGAGTGCGATAATATCATCCATTGTCATGTCTTTTATTCTCCTTTCTGATTCTGATTAAATAGTCAATGTGGGCGAATCCTGCAATCATTTTTCCGTTCGGCATGGTATACTGTCCGAGTACCCATTTAAGGGTGGAATCAGTAAATCCATATCCAAAAAATATACTGCCTTTCGGCATAGAAGCGATCACATTGCTGTCATAAGTCGGCGCATCGCGTAACATCAAGTCAAGGTTTTTGGTATCAACTTTTAATTCGCCGTATACATCCGTGTGCGGATGGAGCATATATCCCTTTACGCTTTCAGATGTTTTTGCAATGATTTCTGCTGATATGTTCAATGCGAATCACCCTCTCCCAGTCTGTCAAGAATTTTCTGTAAGACAAGCGTGTTGTTGTTGAGCGCATCCTGCAACTTACTCACTTCTTCTTTGTGCGACTGCATCTCCTGATACCACAGATAGAATGTCACAGTGAGACATGCCACAGGCACACCCAAATTTGCAAAAATTGTACTCAATGAATTAATATCCATTTTATTCACCCACTTTCTTTTTTTTGGAACTGTTAAATATAGGGAAAGTCCGTATCATGGATTGGACGAATCCTCGCACTACAGTTCCGCTGTATGTCCTTGTGCCACGGACTTTTGTTTTCCCTATACGAACATTGTACTACATATGAAAATAGCTGTCAAGTAGAAATTTAGATTCTATGTCCTCGAAAAAGATTTTGTCTTCGAGATAATTTACATTCCATATCCATGAATAGTGCCTTTTAAAAGCTTTGATGTTCTTCTCGTTAATTCCGGTAAATGCTCGAATTGGTGTACCCTGTTTATGTTTACACACATAGAGCATATCTGATGACTTGTGTTCATAGATTGCGATTTCTTCGAAAAATACTAACGGAAGATATTCCGATAGGTTTTGCGATCTTACATCCGAATAGTCAGTATTATAGAATTCGTTTCCTAAAGCCATTTGAGAAAAGCCGCTGTGTTCGCCTACCATCTTATAGAGTGCTGTTTCTTTTTTCGCCTGTGAGATAGGACTATTACATAAGTTATACAGAGCGATGCCCCTTGACTTGAGGAAAGCTGTTTCCTGTCTTTTCCGTGACATATCCGCGACTTTTCGGATAAGTCCTAGACTGGCGAACAGTTCACAGCCCACATTGTCTGAGTTCGAGAAGCATAGCACCTGTAGCGGCGGTAGTCCTTTCAACTCCCTGTTTCGATTCATGGTTTCATAGCCATGCAGGAATGATTCTGCTATTCCTCTAGGAACTCTATCACCTTTCTGAGGGATGAATTCGTCCCATATCCATAGAGAAACGTCTTCTGCTGAAAAACCACGTAAGTTTGACAGTGTAGTTATTGCCGAACCGTAACCAACAGGTTTTCCGACTGGTGTGGTTTTACCGTCATCATCCTCTTCTGTGTGATAATATCCCGCAATGTTATTAATGGCGTAAGGCTGTATGTTGTAACCTAAATCATCATTAAGAGGTTTAAGTGGCGATAGTTCTTTGTTTTTGATTTTGTCAAGCTGAGTCTGTTTTGTTCGAGAATACATGAAAGTCTTGTGTTCTTCTAAGGCATATTTCAGACCACCATATGTCTTGCCCGTACCACGTCCACCCCATATAAAGTTAAAGGGATAGCCTTTTTCAACTATCCCACTAATATTTAGGTATCCCTGTGCTGTGTATAGGTTGGATTTCTTCTTACTTGACATATTTTGCAGTAATGTATTCACGGTTGTTCTTGCTACGTTCAGCTATAATTTCAACGCAAACATATGTAACACCACATTTTTTCGCAAGTTCCATGATTCTGTCGAATGTGCGTACAAACGCCGCTGATGTAGTAGCGAATACATGCCCCTCAGTAGTTGAAACTGTGAGAACCCTCACTATATCACCCTGCATGTTGTCTTCTTCATACAGACAATACTTGTCAATGTGTACCTGCTCTCCCTTGAGATCTACGCCACGAAGCCGATCGGGTGATTCAAACATATCATACGATAAATCCATAGTCCACTCGTTATCTGCAATATTTGTTTTAATAATGTTCATGTTATTTCTCCTTTTTTTTTTTGTTCATGTTTCACGTGAAACATTAACTTGATAACATATATGTGATGTTCACGTGAACGTTATTAGTGATTATAATAGTGATCGAAAAGCTGTGCTACAATGCTAATCCACTACGGGTTTCATATCTGCTTCTTCTGTCGGTTCTGATGGTACTTTGCTGTCTTCAAGTTCCTTGATCGCCGCCTTGACGAAGTTTTCGTCTGTGAGGTGGTATGTACAGAATTTTGACTCAGTAGTAATATTTTCCACAGTCGCACCTGCCGGAATAAGTTTATCTTTTTTCATATCATTATACATTTTTGTCTGAGTCCACGCAGTTCCGATAAATTCACGCGTAGCTACTTTGATTTCGTCCGAATCCTGCTCTCTGTAGTGCAGATTCATTACTGTGGTTGTGATAGTTCTAACCATTTTGTTTCACTCCTTTTCTCTTATTATAATGTCGTTGACCCCACACCTGCCCACCTGCCGCCGAAGATTTTATAGTGCTATCTTCTGAGCACATTATTATAATAACATAATATTTTCATGTTTTCAATAATTTTTTCATTTTAGTTATTGACATTCAACAATATATGTGGTATTGTATAAGTGTTCCAATAGATAACTACTTATATGAAAGGAGTTTTTAACAATGACTAAGAAAGAAATAGTTGAGACACTGGAAAGGTTAGCCGATGAGATTGAAAAAGGCAGTAAAATGTTTGTCTATATCAATAACGTTATGCTGACTAACAACTTTAGCCTAGCTCTTGAAGAAAAAGTTAGATTAGAAGTTAAAAAACCTTGCGTGAATGACAGCCAGTACTGGGTATTCTTATATGCAGGTTGTTCAGTAGTAACTGCCATTATGGAAGACAACATTGAAAAGATAACTATTGAGGTGAGAGAATGAGCCTGTTCTTGTTAGGGTTATGCGTTGGTATAATTGTGGGGTTCGTCATAGATGGACTTCACGATGACTAATGTTTCACGTGAAACATTTCAAGAATGAAAGGAGAAAACGATGAAAACAGTGAGTGTTAATTTTCAAGAGGATATCTTGAAAAACCTTGATGAACTTGCTTCTAAACTGGGTACTTCAAGAAGTAATACATTAATGTTAGTATTAAGAGAGAATGTTATACTCTCTTTAATAGGAAAGGAATGTGGAAAATATGGCAAAGAAATCTGCAAGTAGAATACAGCTTGAAGTCAAGTACAGAGAGTTGAGGAATAAACTTGTAAAACAGATAAAAACTGTGTCTAAAAGTGCTTATGCGAAAGACGTTGAAAAAGCCAGGGCATATATAGAACCTAGAATACCTAGTGTGTCTAAAGTTGGTTCTAAAAGGAATCTGGAAATGGCAATCCGTGAAGCAGAAGCGGCGTTAAAAAATAAGACTTTCGTTATTGCTGAGAGAAAACGCGCAAGAAAAAAAGCTATAGAACGTCTTAATGAAACTTCTGGTACTAACTACTTTAAGAACTATCGACAGGCATCAAAATTCTATGAGTTCATGGAACGAGTTCGTGAACATTCACAAGATATAATCTACGACAGTGACAAGGCTGTAGACATATTTCTTGAACACTCAGACGAGAAACCAGAACAGATAATTGAGAGGTATAGAGAATTTGAGTCAGAGTTTCGTAAAAGAAGTCCAAAAAGAGTATCTTTCTAGTATTATCAAAGATATTCCGATTGCCAGAAACTACAACAGACGGAAAAAAGTTGATAAGACATTGTTTCGCAACTGTATGTGCGCTTTTGACATTGAAACTACTTATCTGAATGAAATTGAACAGAGTATCATGTATATCTGGCAATTTGCTGTAATGGACTTAAAATCAGAGAATATATGGTACTGTTTTGGCAGAACATGGGAAGAATTTATAGAGTTGTTAAACAGCTTTTACCATGATGGGATCACTGTGATGATATGGGTGCATAACTTGAGTTACGAATTTCAGTTTATGCGACATTGGCTACCTTTTATGAAAGACAAGATATTTGCTCTCAAGTCAAGAAAGGTTGTGAGAGCAGACATTGACGGAATACAGTTCCGCTGTTCTTATATACAGACTAACAAAAGCCTTGACGCATTTACAAAAGACATGGGTGTTGCTCATAAAAAGCTCAGTGGGGTTGAATATGACTATTCTAAGAAGCGTTACCCGTGGACTGCAATGGCAGAATACGAATTAGCATATGGATGTAATGATGTTGTTGGTCTGCTCGAAGCTATGAAAATTAGAATGGATATGGAACATGACACACTATATTCCATACCACTTACTTCTACTGGATATGTCAGACGGCTTGCTAAGAATGCAATGAAGTCATACAACTATAATCAGCTTCATGCCATGATGTGCAATGAAGATGTGTATAGACTGTTAAGACTCGAATTTCGTGGTGGTGATACACACGCTAATAGGTATCATGTTAATCAGATACTTGAAAACGTAGCAAGTTTTGATAGGGCAAGTAGTTATCCAGATATTATGCTTAATTATAGATTCCCTATGAGTGCATTCACACCGAGAATGATAACTGACATAGAAGAACTCGAACGGAAATGCAAAGTCAGAGATTGTTGTTTCATTGCTGTGTTCACTATCACACATCTACAACAGAGGGATATATACTATGGTGCGCCATACCTCAGTCTTGACAAGGCTGTTGATATAAGTGGTCAAGTTGTTGATAATGGTAGGGTACTGAGTGCTGACAAGGCTGTATATGTGTTTAACGATATTGACTGGAAGATAGTAAAGAGTGAATATGTCGGGGGAGTTGAGATAAGTCAAGTTTATATCGCTAAGTATGGATATTTGCCACAAGCATTTAGAAATCTGGTCATTGACTTGTTTCATAAGAAAACATCACTCAAGAATGTTGAGGGTCAAGAGTTGAACTACATGAGAAGTAAGGAATTAATCAACTCATTGTATGGTATGTGTGCTCAGAATCCGGTAAAACCAGATGTTATCTACATGGATGAACCGGAACAAGCATTTAAACTTGAAGAAATCGTAGACATAGGAGAGAAACTGGAAAAATACAATAAGAAAGCATTTTTGTTGTATGCATGGGGTTGTTGGGTGACTGCATGGGCAAGGTTGAAACTCAAGGAGATGATAAACATTGTAGGAGATAATTTTGTATATTGTGACACTGATTCTGTCAAGTTCCTTGTTCGTGATGATTATGAAAGAATTATTCAGAAAATAGAAGAATATAATCAAGAACTTAAAGAACTCAGTATTTCAAATAAGGGATATGCCGATGATAAGAAAGGCGTTACACACTACTTAGGTGTGTATGAATATGAAGAAACATATAAACAATTTAAGACGTTAGGAGCGAAAAAGTATGCGTATGTTAATGAAGATGGACAATTTAAAATTACAATTGCGGGAGTACCGAAGAAATCAGGAGCAAGAGAAATGGGAAAAATCGAGAACTTCAATGTTGGCTTCATATTCCGTGATACGGGTAAGTTGGAATCAGTCTACAATGACTGTGATTATGGAACTTACTATCCGGATGATTCACCAGAACATAGAATTGAAATTCGTTCAAATGTTGTGCTACGAGAATCAACATATGAAATCGGTTTATCGGCTGAGTATATGTATATTCTGGCATCTGTTGGAAATTGGAATGAATTTTTAGAGAATGAGAGGTTAAAAAGATATGAACTTGAAAGTTTACAACGCTAGGGATAAATTGAAAGAAACTATTGACGCTATGACATATGTAAAAACTAATGAAGAGTTAGACAAACTTCTTGTGAGTGTTTGTGCAGAACTTCTTAGATATGATATAGAACTTAGAAAAGAAATTGAAAAGTGATTTTCTGTGAG
>ERZ839767.4926-NODE-4926-length-12733-cov-6.416075_pt1 | contig 12733 bp, 14 predicted proteins | sample MGYA00519879_ERZ839767 | MGnify/ENA primary metagenome ERZ839767 (study PRJEB31850, sample SAMEA3708852) | human gut metagenome | biome: human gut; feature: human-associated habitat; material: faeces | place: China | collected 2014 ...
TGTTTAATTTTCATACAAAAAATTTGTAACACCATCATATTACCAATAAAAACTTGTAAAAACCTATATTGCTTTATAACACCACCGTAATACCGTGAAAAGCCGAATGAAACCGACAACGAACCAGTCGTAATACCTTCGTCGGCTATGTTGACAGAGCAACTACAAATGCCTGTTCAACCAATAGCTGACGGAGGTATCTTTGATTTTACGACATTTTGCAGGCGTACTTGTTTTTGCAACAAACAGCGAAAACAGGTGCGCTTTTTCTATATCCGAGATTAAGTACCATTGCCGTTCTCCACCTTCGGCATTTTGAAACTTCATTCACAAATTATAAAAGAGAAGAACCCGATGCAAACAGAATTATTGTGATTAGACTTAAAACACTTGGAGCTTATACAAACATACAAATTGGATACACTTACACAGATTTAAACGATTATTCATATTTCTATACTCTACATGACATTGAGAACTATTATGTTTATGACCGTGCAAAATTCACGTATTTAATTGATAAATCCAAAGTCATCTTTAAACAACGTTTAATAGATGATATAGATAAACCTTTCAAATACATATCTATAGAATTATTAGAAGACCATTATTATAGATGATTTATCTTTAAATGCTTTAAAAATATTTTTAGAATAATATTCGCTGGCAGCTATAACTATTCGTTATACATAAAGATCTTCTTATAATTGTCATACTAAGCAATCAACAGAAATAAAGGTGTTGTTCGAAAACTCATTTCGTTACAACACCTTGTTTTTTATTTATTTCACCACGGATACGTTACTTTCTTTTTTTCATTTGTTTTATCCGACCATATAGAACTAATATTATGTTCTCTGCAATAATCAGCAACCCTTTTCCCTAGTAACTTTTCTGTTTTATCAAAATTTCTTGCTGTTTTTTTATCTAACACATGATTATTCCAACCTTTAAAATATATTTTCCATGGTTCATCACTATCTTTAATCGTATGTTGACGATAACGAACCAAATACGCAGGATCAACTATACGTCTTTTACATTTGTGAGGCGCATGATTTGAAATGTATTTTAAAAACATGTATGAAGTAAAAACTCCTCCTCCTGGTTTTAACTCTAACAAATCGCATAATTTATAAAAATCTTTATCCGCCATTTCAGCTTCATATCCTTTTTTCAAATATATGACAGCTGCCCAATTTGTATCTATTGCTCCAATCAACAGCTCATATGGAGATGCTCCTATATCAAGTATGCATCTGAATTTATAACGTTGATATTGCACTTCAAATTCACTTAAATCAATTTTTTTCTCTCGCATATCCGATACCAGATAACGTAAATTCGATAAATATATAGCCATTTTCAGTCCTCCTAATGTTTAAAATAAAAATTCTTCTTCAGTAACTTATAACCTTCTCGATAAAGCAGAATCAAACTATCTCCTAATCGTGCTAATTTTGCCGATTCTATGATCCATTCTTTATCATCTGCCAATGTTTTCGTTGTATTAACATTACTTGTTGATACACTTTTCTTTTTGGTTGGTTTGTATCCAATCAATTTTGCAAAATAATCTTGTGTTTCTGTATCTGAAGCCTCTAAGATAACTTTAAATGAGAAATTGTTCATCATTGTCATTCTCTCGGATTTTCCATACAACAAATCAATATCAGCCATTGACTGTGTTAAAATCATGATTCGTACATGTTTTTTTCTTAATTTTCTTAATGCATCTGTTATTTCAAGCTTCCCTAGTGAAACAAATTCATCTAAACAAAACAAAATGTTAGTCTTACTTTCATTTGATCTTTCCGAGAAAAGCTCTAAGCATTGCGCTGTAATCAAATGTAATAATGGTGCATATAGTTTTAGCTTACTATCATCAATCACAACAAACACGTTCTTTGTTTCCAGTTTACCTGGATCAAAAGATTCAGAACCATCAACTGGTCTACCTATACTTTTTTGAATCGTTTCATTTGTCGCAAATAGCTTTATCACTGCATCACACGCTTGTTTACAACCTGACGTATTTTGTTCAGAAGCTCCTTCAAACGAATTGATGTACTGAATCGCATCCTGATTCTTTGTTTCATCAATCCTTGAGAATAAATCCTTCCAGCTACTTTGGAATACCATTTTACAAGTATCTATAAAATCATATCCCGCAAAATAGAACGCTATGAATTATGCAGTTAGAATTTTTCGCCCTTCTGTGTTGTAGAACTGGCTGGCATCACTAAAATCATCATTATCGGGTATCATTAGAAATGCTAACTGTTCTAACAATTCATTTATATATAAGATTCGCCATCAGTTTACCGATATTTTTAATCAAAGAAATAAGTTCAGAAAAAAAATTAAATTTTTTTATAAATTTTAACCGGTTTTGACTTTTTTGATCGTCCTTATTAGTGAAAGGCAAGAAAAAGACATTCTTGTAAGGTGAAAATGATGGAAAAAGCAGCAAACAAAGAAAAAAAAGTAACATTAAGAACGGTGAACAACAGAGTATCTACTTCAATGACAAAGGCATTAACAGAAAGATTTTTTGTAGAAAAAACAACAATGGATTTATTAAAAGAAAAAAAGCCAGAGGAAATTGTAAAAAAACTTTTGAACTATGTATATAGAGTACAGGAACATAAAAAGTATCTAAATAAATACAATAATGCAAGAAATAAAACTAAAAGAGGTGAAGCTAATACTCCTGCTATTATGGAATTGAATTCTTTAGTTGATGAGTACAGGTCTCACAATTCATTAAAGAAATGCAGTAAATATGATTGTAAGGATAAAGTACATCATAAAATGGATGTATTTGATAGCATTCAAAACAATAATTTAGAAGTTATGAATACAAATCCAGATATATTATCTTATGGTAAAGCAAGTTATCAGGAACAAATTGGTTTGATTAATCAATCAAAAAGTATATTGAACGATTTATTTATGAAGTTTGATGCGATCATAGTTGAATATGAAAGTATGGATTGTAAGAAAACAGAAGAACAAATGGAGTATGAGTTGAGTTTAATTCAACTTAATTTTGATGAAGATTATTCAAATGAAACACTACATTCAATTTCTGATACAAATATTGGATATAAAACATATGTTCAAGCTAGCAATTTATTACTATCACTTAAAGAAAGAGTGAGTAACACTGAAAGATAGTTAAGATCATTATAGTTATATAAATGGCTGTATGTTAAAATTAAAAGGAGTGATATTTACGGAAAATACAGAGAATAAAGTTATAGATGATGAAATGATGGCGAAAGATACATTGTTTTCTATTGATCAATTATTACAATTTTATTTTGAAGAGGAATATAAACAAACCCTAATTCATTATAAGAAAAATTTGGAACAGATTCCCATCGAAGTTATGAAAAAAATGTTAGCATGATGATATAGGAGAGAAAAAAACATGAAGGAAAAACAAAATTATTGGTATGATGCAGATCAAATTGAGCAAATAGCGATTCGTATTAAAAAGCGAGATGAAAGTGCGTGGCTTGAGTTCATGGAAATCACTAAACAACGTTATTATTGTATTGCGCTTGATGCATTGAACCATAATGAAGAATTAGCAAACGAAGCTTTGATTGAAGCATATACAAAAATATTCAAGAAAATAGATTCATTAAAAGAAAATAGGGCACTTGCCGTATATGGAGAAAAAACTGTAGCACATGCAACTTGTGATATATTGAAAAAAGAAGGAAAATATATCGTAATGTCAGAATTAGATAATAAAGATATGGCAGAATCTTTTGAGAATTCTATCGAAAACGATGTAGAAGAATATTGTCCAAAAGAGCAATTCGATAAATTAGCTAGAAAAACTGAAATTAGAGAAGGTCTTCAAAAAATTATAGAAACATTGCCAACCAAACAAAGGATGGCTCTTACCTTATATTATCTTGGGGATGAGAAACAAACTTATCATGAAATAGGTAAAGTATTAGGAATCAATGAAGAAACGGCGCGTAGCCAGGTTCGGTATGCCAAAAATAAAATCAAAACAAAGATCGAGGAATTACGTGCACAAGGAAAGTCTTTCTACACGGTTGCTCCACTTCCATTCTTGGCTTGGATGTTAAACGACGAATTAAACAAAGTCAAAGTACCAGATACGCTTATTGAAAGTGTAAAGGCTGCGACTATTTCCCCAATTGCGACACCACCTAAAAAATTACCGGTAGAAGCAACAAAATCAGTTGTCACAAACAAAGTAGCAACATCGAGTGCAAGTGCCGTTGCGAAAGCTGGTTTATCAAAAGTTGCGATTGGTGCATTAACTGCAGTCGTAGGTATAGGTGCTTTTGCGGGTAGCTATGCAGTAATAAGTAAAAAGAATCCAGATTCGTATATTGATTATGAAAAAGCATATCAACCAATCATACAGCAATATAAAGATGTGTTATCAAAAGAAGAAATAGAAGATGAAAACGATTATTCTTCAACCTTATGTATGATGGTTTATGAAGATCATCCAAGTTTAAACTATGGTTATAGCTACGTAGATGTAAACAATGATGGTGTAACAGAACTATTGGTCGGTGCATATGATAACAAATCTAAAACTAGCAAAAGCTTTTTAGATATGTATACAATAAAAGATGGTTTGGCCACACCTTGTAAAAGTGATATATACGGACAGGATGAAACAGAAGTGCATGGTAATATGGACTTACAGTATTATTTGGCAAACAATGGAGATATTATTTCTAAAGAACCATCACAAAAAAATATTGATGAATTTGCGAACGGTAAATTAAGCTATGATGAAATGTCAGCGGATTGTAATCAGATTGGTATATTTGAATATAACGGTGAGAAATTACATAATAAAGACTATGCTTCAGATTCAAATCAATATCCTTCTAGCAATTTGAAAACTATTCAATATATGCCATTTTTAACATCAGAAAAAAAATCAAAAACAACTGCAACAAACAATCATCAAGAATATGATGTTATTTTGAAACAATACTATGATACGGCTTCAACTCAGGCATGTAGCAGTACTTTTGATCCATTGCAGACGTCTGAAATATGTTATTATTTTATGAACGCTGAATTTTCATTATCAGAAATTGGCTATGCATTTATAGACTTAAATGATGATGGTCAAGATGAACTCTTAATTGGCCTTACAACAAGTACAAGTCGTTTTTGTGATGTATACACAATTAAGGATAATGTACCTCGTATCGTTGACTTTAAAAATCCATATGGCACTACTAATCCTGCATCAGCATGGTATAGAAAGGCGTTTAACTTAACATCGGATAAAAAAATATATTATTTTGGAAGTTCAGGAGCTAAAGCCTATAGTATTAGCTTAGGCCATATGGAAGGAAGTACCATTATTACGGATACTGAATATTGTTATGATGGCATGGAAGATACTACAATTGCACAAAAATACAATTCGAGTACTCAATCATTTGAAGATTGTGATGAAAATGAAATTAAGAATTTTAAATCAAAATATGAAGACAAAGAGAATCTTAAAAAGATTTCTTACACTCCATTATCTGAATTTAAAGCATCTTCTAGACTTTACAACAAAAAGAATCACACGCAAGAACTTGAAGGATATGATGCAACGATTCAAATTCCATCTATGTTTAATTTTGTCTCAGAAGGCTATAGCAGTCAGGCTCCTCAATATGAATGTATTTATACATTAGATGAATCAAAACTTACTGGTTATTCAGCAGAATTATCAATCGCAAAATCATCCGCAAAAACTGAACAAGATCAATACACAAAGGATGAAGCACAAGAAGAGCTTGATAAATATCCAGAATCCAAAAGTGGTGAAATCTTTGGCACTAAAAGAAAATATGTTAAAGTATCTGTTCTTACAGGAGATAACTATCCAGATACAATTTTTATGGATATAGTTGATTTAGATTGTGATGAATATACATATCGTGTAACACTATCATTCCACAAAGAATCCGATGCACAAGCACCTGTTGAAAAGGACGCATATGAAAAGCTATATGATGAAGTGATTAAAATGGCTAAAAGTGTAAAATGGAACAAGTAAGGAGAGCAAAATTGCTCTCCTATTTAATTTCACTTAACGTTTTATAAGGAATTACCTTAAAATTCTCCATTGAATACGTATTCGAAAAATCATTTAAAGCTTCCGAAGTTGTTTCTTGCCACTGCTCCGTATCTAGATTCCATTCCATGCATGTCGCATCTTCAAAGCTATTAAATCGATATTTCTTTTCTAAATTCAGTCGACTACCATCAAATGAACTCACACTTGCTGTCCAGCTTTCTTCTCCATTAACTGTATAATTATAAATCTTATTATCATTTGTGATGGCATAATAATCTTGACTATAGCCAGCCACCCTCACATTCGATTCATCCTTAACGCAGTACTTTGCTTTTCCATCCTTGATGACATACATATCATAGAAGAAGTGAGCATCTTCAGAATAAGATCCAATCAAAAGCTCATCCACTCCATCCTCATTGATATCCATCAACGCATAACCAAAATGATCAAGATATGGATCATAGCTCATTTCGCGCATGGATAAAGGCATTGTATTTTCATCATATTCCTTATCTCCATTTAGAAATTCTACATACTCATTGATTGTATCCTTATAAATATCAATTACGTTCACCTCTTGTTTTTCACGCACAACCGGATCTGGCTTTGCCTCAGGATTTTTTTCATTAACTGCACATCCACCTAACGAAAGAGCTACAATTGAAGCGCTAAGAATCAAAGCTTTCCCTTTTCTTTGTTTATTATTATCTGTATACATACCCTTTTATCTCCTGTAACACTATCCCTTAAATTATTCTAGCACATTTAGTGATACTCAAACTTTTTTATGATACATAAAATCTATTTAATACGAATAAAATACACTTAATACACTTTGTCATGACTTCATCATTATATATTGGATACGAATTACGCAATTGCTCCTTAGGCAATACGGCCGTCTTATAAAGCATCATTAAGAATGTAAAACAGTTTGTCTTAATATATTCATCACAAGCTGAACATTTATAACTCACATTATCCGCCGGTAAAGTTATCAGTTGGTTTGTGATAATATAATTAATTTTTGCCGTTAAACACTCCATATTTGAAGCCTTGTCCTGCGTAACAGACGCTTTATTTATATGATTTTTATCTAATATCTTATCCGTAAATAAATCTAAGAAGTTTCCTACCTTTGTGAAAGTTTCCTTAAATGAATATTCCGCACTTTTTTCTAATCCATCCAAAAAGAAATACAATTCTTCATCATATTTTTTTAAACCATTAAACGTATTATTGTAGTGTACACACGTATTGTCATTATCCTTTGACTCCACTGACTTTACGGCCTCTTCAAATAGAGTTGTGGGTTCAAGATCCTTTTGAACCTGAGAAACAGCCGCAGTAAAAGGCTCTACCTTTACACTTTCAAATACTGGTTTCACATCATCTACTTTATTTTCCACAACCTCTTCAACATCTAATGGACTAAAGACTGGTTCTGAAACAATTGTTTCTTCATCATTTAAATGAGAAAACCCAGAAAGCTTTTCTTCTATAGAATTTAATTTTTTCAAAATATTATTATAATTCGTATTTTCATTTGAAATTTTTTCTTCCAATAAACACTTCTCATCCATTAAACCATTTAATCTTGTTTGAGACTCCTCTTTTTCTGTTATTAAAGCCTTTCTTTGATCCATCAAGCCCTGTAACTCTGAATTCATTAAGCTCTTCTTAATCTCTTCCATTTCTGCAAGCTGTCTTTTCATTTCTTCCTGTAATTTTAAATTTTCTTCAATCTTACGATTCAATTCATCCATATTTATACACATTTTCTTACTCTCCGTTTCTCTTTACATTGTCTGTTGATTGATTATACTAAATTAATATTTTTTATAATCTATACTCATTTTCGTGCTTTAATCTCATCAAGAATCACTTTTCTAAAAAAAGGAATTGACATATTCAATTTTTTTCTTGCGTTTGCCACGATTGATTTTGCCTTTGCTTCCTTTACATTAAACAATTCTGCTATTTCAGATAACGACATATTTAAAATATAAAACATCAACAAAACTAATCTTTGTTGCTCTGGCAACAAGGCAAAGCTATCATTCAATTTATGCACCTGTAACTCATCTTTATTTGTAGAAGTAAACGACATAAAATCATTCTTTAAATTCGCTTCAAAATCTACAATATCTTCATTGATTTCACAGAAATCAAATGAGAATTCCATTGGTTCTAACGCACAGTATATTTCCTGTGCAATTATTCTAAACATTCTTTTCCCTATCTTTTCTAATTTTAAAGCAGCTTTTCCAGATTTGTCAGCCAAATAGAACGCTTCAGAATTTATTCTTTTTTTTATTTTATATTGTACTATTCTAATCTGATTGTTAGTTATGACTTTTTCAGTCATAACTAACATACACATTTTAAAAATTTTTCTTATTACTAAACATATATCATCCAAATCTTTATCACTCATATTATTTAAATCTACCATAATTTAATTTATCCTCTTAATATATAAACATTTCAATTAATCAATCCTTCTCTCAAGAAGTTGAACCACGCAAGCTAAGGTTTGCCCATTTCCACCTGAATATCTAGCCTTTTTTTGAATACGTCCTATTTGTCTATAGCCCTGTGGAATTTGTCTTAAATCCTCTAAACAATCCTTTAACGGATCTGAAAAAAACAATTGAACATGCTGAGCCTTATTAATTCTATACTCATACCCTTCAACATCTTCATAATATTTAATAGTTAAGTTCTGATAGCTAAATTTTGACATAGCCCCAATTATTTGAAAAAAGCGTAAAGATCCATAAAAATCAATGATCCTGATTTTTCCATTATGCTGATCAATCCATCGATTTACCTCATCTAAACTAGCTTTTGTAAATTCCATATATTTATAATCATTGACTCTTTTATTATTCTTTTTCTTTTCCACATTAACCTTTGGTTTCTCTTGTTTTGGTGAAAAGCTATACCCACAATACATGCATACATCATGATTATCTGGCATTAACTCTTCACATATTGGACAAATTTTCATTTGAACATTCCTCCCTCAACTCATATCAATCTTCTAAATCAATATCAAAGCTCCATTCTTCTATAACCTTATTATCCGTTGTTCTAATAATCTGTTTGCGGATTATATACCCATCTTTATTGATTGTGACATAAGATTGCTTTGAATCCGATTTATTAACAGTTGAATTCATATCCTCATCAACCTGCTGTGTAACCGAAGTATATGTATACGTCTTATTACCATTCTCATCCACAGAGACATCGGCTGAATTTAAACTTTTCTTGATTGCTTGTTTCCACTGATTTAATTGTTTCTTTGCCTTATCTTGATCTTGCTTTTCTTCAGCATTCAATAAGGCAAGCTGAGGTTTTAAATTTTGACCCACAATACAATAGGTATAAAAAGCCTTTGTTCCATTCGCAACATAAGCATACTCATCCATATTTTTCTTAGATGCCTTCAAATGATTTTCAAATTCAAAATCTGTTATATTGTCTAAATCCGCATCCTCCACAAATGAATATGATATCTCATCATCCTCTACTTTATATTCAATCAAACCCAAATGTGCTACATAAGCACCATAATATTCATCCTTATTATCTGTATTTCTTATATATGTTCTTCTTGTGAATGGTTCCTCATTACTATCCAATGCATTAAATTCTACATAATAAGCATCTAGATCATTTAATTTATCTACGGCTCTCACAATTTGTTTATAGTTACTATTATAATCAATGGCTGCATATCCTACACCGCCCGTTACAGCTACTGTTCCAGCACAAATCCCTGCCTTTACACTTGCCGTTTTACTGGCCCACCATTTTGCAAAGCCTGATTTAGAAGCTGATGCTGCCGTTGTAGTAGCTGCTGTTGTTCCAACTGTTTTAATAATAATATCCTTCGATACATGACTTACTGCTGTCTTTGTCATTTGATCATGCAACATCCATGTCAAGAATGGCATTGGAGCCACACCATAGAAAGATACACCCTTCTTTCTCATTGACTCGATAATATTTTTAATTTTCTTTCGTCCATAAGATAGGTATCCCTTAACCGTATTCCCACTTACACCATATACATCGGCTATTTCAGAAACACTCATATCTTCAAAGTAATACATCATTAAGGCAAGTCTTTGATTATCTGGTAATTCTTCTAAAACTTTTTGTACCCCTTCCTGAAGCTCTTTATAATTCATATTTGCTTCTGGCTCAAACATAGCTTTATCATTCTTAATATTTGCTTCAAAATCCAATCGATCTTCTTCATCATCCAAAGAACTAAATTCAACCGGTTTATTCTTGCCCTGCTTTGATTTTGTATAATCCAAAGCCTTATGTGACACAATTTGATTAAACCAACTTTCAAACTTGGAATCATCCGCTAACTGATCTAATTTCTGAAATGCCTGGATATATGCTTCTTGCACAATATCCTTAGCCATTGCTTCATTATTGACTACTTTAAACGCAATAAAGTAAGCCTTTCGCTCTGTAAATCGAATAATTTCAGCAATTGCCTCATTATCTCTATTTCTTGCTCTATTAATTAAACCCTTTTCCATTTTATAACCCTTTTCCATTACATGTATTTATATTATAAATGATATCAACATTTATTACTATCTCAATTCTAACCATTTCTTAAGCCATCACAAACTCTTCAAACCAATATGTATAGTAAATGGTTCCACATTCTGTTTGATGAGTATCTACACCATAATGACTACTGAACCATCCTTGTTCAATGGCAACTTGCCTTAATGCATTTTGCACTGCTACATTCACTTCACTATAAAATGTGTAAGCACCATAAGGAATCGTATCATCACACGCTAACACTTCTACTACTTCTTCTTGTGGTTGCTGTATTTCATATATAATACTCTCATTATTTTCTACATTAACTTGTTCATTCTTTATTTCCTGTCTAAGAATATATGAACCTGTATTCTCCTCTTGCACTGTTTCAATTTCTTTATTTTCCTCAACATTTGAACACCCCACTAGTAATACAGTTAACACAGATAATACACATTCTATTTTTCTATCTAACATTGTCATCACCTCATTTTCATCATCCAAATTCCTATAAAAATCATTGTGAGTATATAATTCAATACATCCTGCCTTACAAATATCATTAGATCTTGGTATGTAAAATCACGTAAGCAACTACAATAAACTCCATTAAAGCATTGCCTTTGAAAAGGCGTTAACCGAAAATATTTGATTCTTTCCTTTATATTCAATTGCCACAAAACAATCCAATCAATCCCCTGTTTCTTAGTATACGAACGCATCTTAATTCTAGATTTTTTCATATGTCTTTCTCCTAATTTATCCTTTCACTATATAAGACGAAGTAATTTTCGATTTGGTTATACAAAATCAAATTTTTAATACATATGATACCAACCATTCATAAAGTTAAAGATATCCATATTAATTTCCTTTAATTCCTCTGGATAATTGACATACATTTCACCTGCATCCGCAAAGAATTCATGTACTTCTTCTGTACCATACGCACCTAAACAATCCGGTGCACTTTGGTGAAGGCTTAGCCATTCAGCACTTTCTGAAATACCATACCAAGTATATGAATTACCATGCGCAAAATCGAAAAGATGAGTTAACTCATGACTTACCGTCGATTTTTGATCATAATCTTTATTTACATCCATCTGAAGAGTAATAGAAAAATCATCTGACTTAGCATATGCATAGGTACCAAAACCTCTATTATTTGTATCCACACCCTCCGATGTAGCTATACTATCAAAGTTTTGAGGTTCACAAAAACGAATCACACGACAATTATCCAATAAGAATTGTGGCTGTGTTCTAACATGTTCATCTAGATATTTCTGTAAATCACCAGCTTTAATATAATTTCCAGGAATAATCTCAACTGTTGGTAAGCCTTCAAAGGTTAAATATTGCTCCTCAATAATGCGATTATATTCTGCTTCCTTGGCTCTTAATACTTCATTATATTGTTCTCTTGCCAAAGCATAATCGTCATAGACTGGATTTAGTGCCAACATCAATGCACATAATACAAATCCTAATAAACCTAATTTCAATGTTTTATTTGTCTTAGGCTGATGATTTACGATATATCTATCACAATCATCCCAATCCTCTCTTTTAAAATGATTTTGGTAATACTTTAAAATACCTTGTTGTTTCTCTACACTTAATTCTTCAAAAATTTCTGTTTCTCGATTTGAAAACTTTGAACGAACAAACTCTTCCCTCAAAACATTTGGATCTATCTCCTTTTTATGATAGGTCAACACAAGAAACAATGCTGCACTTAGTAAAGCCACTAGAAAACTCAATTGAAAATCACAGTTAGAAATAATTGCCTGCTCTACCATATTTGCTTCTTTTAACCCCAATAATTCTTGATACCAGTACAAAATAGAAAATACCGCCATAAATACGACACTTGAAAAAATCACTTTATTTTTATTCATTTTAAAACTCTCCTTTTATCCTTACACTATTAAGACGAAGTAAAAAATGAATTGGTTATATAAAAAGTAAAAAAAATAAAAATTAGATAATAAAAATCAAGCCTAATTCATAAAATTTTGTGTCTTTCCATGAAGGACACATTTTTTG
>ERZ839767.4944-NODE-4944-length-12696-cov-7.318171_pt1 | contig 12696 bp, 10 predicted proteins | sample MGYA00519879_ERZ839767 | MGnify/ENA primary metagenome ERZ839767 (study PRJEB31850, sample SAMEA3708852) | human gut metagenome | biome: human gut; feature: human-associated habitat; material: faeces | place: China | collected 2014 ...
CGGCGGCGGGACTGATTGCCAGCCTTGCCAATTCCATTGCCACCTTTGGCATGGTGGGGGACATGAACCGGCGGGGCAAGGTGGTCAATATCGCCTTCGCGGTTTCGGCGGCCTTCGTCTTCGGCGACCATCTGGGCTTCACGGCGGGCTTCGCCCCGGAGATGATCGGCCCCATGATCGTGGGAAAGCTGGTGGGCGGCATCAGCGCCATCGCGGTGGCCATGTGGCTGACGGCAAAGGAAGAAAAGTCGTAACGGACAGCCTTTTCCGGCAAAAATCGGAAATTCCCGGTGCAGGGTGTTGACAAAACCCCCTGCACCGGGATATAATGGCGCTGTACATTTCAAAAGCTGTGAAGAGAAGAGTACGCTTTTTCTCCCGCGAAAGAGAGCCCCGGAAGGTGCGAGGGGGTGCGGCGAGGGGAGCGGAACATGGTCTCGGAGCTGAGCCGTCGAGCGGGGATTCTCCCCAGGCAGACGGTTCCGGGTCGTCCCGTTACAGGCGTTTGAGGTACGGACAGAATGCCCGTGCGAATCAAGGTGGTACCGCGTCAGTTTTTGTCGCCCTTGGGTTATCCCACGGGTGATTTTTTCTATTTTAGGAGGACAAGTTATGTGCGAAAAATGCAGAGGTAATTATTACATTACCACCCCCATCTATTACCCTTCCGCCAAGCTCCACATCGGCCACGCCTACTGCACCGTGGCGACGGACACCATGGCGCGCTTCAAGCGGCTCCAGGGCTATAACGTCATGTTCCTCACCGGAACCGACGAGCATGGTCAGAAGATCGAGGACAAGGCCAAGGCCGCAGGCGTGACCCCCCAGCAGTTCGTGGACAACATCGTCACCGGCGAGCGGGGCGTGCTGGATCTGTGGAAGCTGATGAACATTTCCTACGACCGCTTCATCCGCACCACCGACGACTACCACGTGGCGGCCATCCAGAGGATTTTCAAGAGGATGCACGACAACGGGGACATCTACAAGGGCGTCTACAAGGGCAAGTACTGCAAGCCCTGCGAGTCCTTCTGGACGGAGAGCCAGCTGAAGGACGGCAAATGCCCCGACTGCGGCCGGGAGGTGCAGGATGCGGAGGAAGAAGCCTATTTCTTCCGCCTGTCCAAGTATGCCGACCGGGTGCAGGACCTGCTGGAAAACACCGATTTTCTGGAGCCCCGCAGCCGTGTCAACGAGATGGTCAACAACTTCATCAAGCCGGGTCTGGAAGACCTGTGCGTCTCCCGCACCAGCTTCACCTGGGGCGTGCCGGTGGACTTTGACCCCGGCCATGTGGTCTATGTGTGGATTGACGCCCTGTTCAACTACATGACGGCGCTGGGTTTTGAGAACGACAAATACCACGACCTGGAGGCGTTCTGGCCTGCCGACGTTCACTTTGTGGGCAAGGAGATTGTCCGCTTCCACTCCATTATCTGGCCGGCCATGCTCATGAGCCTGAACCTGCCCCTGCCGAAGAAGGTCTACGGCCACGGCTGGCTGCTGCTGGACGGCGGCAAGATGTCCAAGTCCAAGGGCAACGTTGTCGATCCCTACGTTCTGGCGGAGCGCTTCGGCGTGGACGCTCTGCGCTTCTTCCTGCTGCGCTCCTTCCCCTTCGGTTCCGACGGCAATTTCTCCAACGAGGCGCTGATCAACACCATCAACGTAGACCTGGCCAACGATCTGGGCAATCTGGTTTCCCGGACGGTGGCCATGGCGCAGAAGTATTTCGGCCAGCGTCTGCCCGTGGTGCAGACGGCGGACGAGGAAAAGGACGCCGAGCTGATCGCCATGGTGTCCACGCTCCGGGATAAGTACGAGGAACAGATGGAGAAGTATGCCTTCCAGAACGCTCTGGCGGAGGTCTTCAAGGTCATCTCCCGCGCCAACAAGTATATCGACGAGAACGCCCCCTGGGTGCTGGCCAAGAGCGAGGACGGTAAGCCCCGTCTGGCGAAGGTGCTGTACAATCTGCTGGAGACCATCCGCATCTGCGGCGGTCTGCTGAAGCCCTTTATGCCCGACACCGCAGCGGAGATCGCCCGCCGTCTGGGCGATGCCCGGACGGACTGGGACAGCCTGACGGGCTTCGGCGTTCTGCCCGCCGACGTCGCCACCGTAGCCGGCCCCGCCCTGTTCCCCAGAATCGACGTGGAGAAGGAGCTGGCCGCGCTGGAGGAGCTGAACAAGCCCCCCGTCCCGGCACTTCAGATCGAGCCTTACAGCGAGGAAAAGGTGGATTTCGACACCTTCTGCAAGTCCGACCTGCGGGCGGTGAAGGTCAAGGACTGCCAGCCGGTGAAGAAGAGCGACAAGCTGCTGTGCTTCACCCTGGACGACGGCACCGGCACCGACCGTCAGATTCTCTCCGGCATTGCGAAATACTATAAGCCTGAGGAGTTGGTGGGCAAGACCCTGGTCGCCATCACCAACCTGCCCCCCCGGAAGATGATGGGCAAGGAGAGTAACGGAATGCTCCTGTCCGCCATCCACACGGAGAAGGGCGAGGAGAAGCTGAATCTGGTAATGGTCAGCGATGCCATCCCCGCCGGCGCGAAGCTGTGCTGAGAGGATAAGTTGAATACAAAAACGGCGTGACCGCAAGGTCACGCCGTTGGTGTTTGTTGGGATGGCGGGAATGCGATACCGTTCTGGCTTATTCTGCAAATTGGAAGTTGTTATTCTTTATTGCTTTTGAAAACCATTACAAGTCCAACAATTCCAACAATTATCCCGACAAGAGCAAATGGGAAATCGCTAAAACTTGCCAACACGGTTCGATTCATTTCTGCGCTACTTGCACTTAAGAGTATTCCAAATAGAATAACTGCTATACCCTTTAACCTGCTATCACTCATTTTGCTTACCTCCACAAATTCTGATTTCTGATCCTAATCTTATCATATCACAAACCAAAAAACAAGACCGCCTTGCCGCGTTCATTCACTGGCATCCTTCGCTCCGCCGTCTCCCGGAAGGGCAGATATTCCATAAACTTCTGAACCGCCGGGGTCAGATGCGCCCGGTTTTTCATGGCAAGCCCAAGCTTACCCATGCTGTACCATGCGTTCCCCCGCTCCTGGGTCGTGACCATTCTGCTGGTCAACAGCGGATTTTTGCGGAAAGGGACATAAAGCTGCCGCATAGTCCCACATACCATCAGGCTATGCTGCCGGACAGAACCTGGAAAACGTTCCTTTTCCAAAGAAAATGCGGGGAAAGACAATCGCCTTTCCCCGATTGGCATAAGAACTCAATTCGCGGCAGAAATTGCGGTGATGTGGGGGTTGACACCCTCGTACCAGTAGAGGAAGCCCTCGGCGTTGATCACGTCGCCAATCTGCAGTGCCTCAACAGCCTGATAGACCTCGGTGTCCTGGCCGCACAGGTAGGACTCCACGCAGAAGGTGTAGGTCTGGTCGTTTGCGGTGACGTTGAAGTACAGGTCGTTGCCCTTCTCGCCGGAGCCGTCCCAGTTGTACAGGAAGGCAGCCTCGTTGCCGTTGGCGTCGGTGCTGGGAGCCACGGTCAGGCCGGTGAAGGAAACAAACTCGTTCTGATGGTCGATCAGCGTGTCGGTGCCCAGCAGGTCGGTGACGTCCAGAGGCTCGGCAATGTAGGTGTCGCCCTTGACGAACTCAAAGGTGCCGTCCATGATCTCCACCTCGCCGGACCACTCGCCCTTGTAGCCGGTGACGCGGATCTTGGTGCCGGGAACCAGCTTGGCGGCGTCCTCCTCGGAGCAGGCCAGATTGTACAGGAAATAGGCGCCGTCGGGGCTCTGGCAGTAAACGGTGACCTTACCCTCCCACCAGGACTGGTGCGCCTGAACGTAGGTCTCCACAACGACCTCCGTGTCGTTGGCGGCGGCCATATAGTCGGCGTGGCTCATTCCGGCATCCTTCTTGGCACAGGCGGCGAAGGACAGAACCATTGTCAGAACCAGAAGCATGGCAATCAGCTTTTTCATGTTTCAAAACTCCTTTTTCATATATCGTACCACGGGGTACAGCCCCATTATACTACAGGATTTGCGGAAATCAATCCTTTTTGCGGCGCATTTTCCGCTTTTCCCGGAGAACATAGATGCCCATCCCCACCCAGCAGATCGCAAGGCCGATCAGCAGCGCCCTGGAAACGGCGGGCAGCGGCCCTAAGCCGTCGGCGGATACCTGAATCTGGTCTAAGCGGTACAGAGAGGAAACGTCGCTGTAAAGAGACGACAGGTACTTGGCGTTGACCGTCTGGTGACGGCGCACGGATTTGTTCACGTCCTCGATCAGCTGTCCGGCGGCGTTGCGCAGGGACGCGGAGCCGTTGAACACGGGGGTGACGAAGGTGCAGTCCGTGTAGCGCATCAGCAGCCGGGCGGCCTCGATTTTGGCGCGGTAATGGGTGTCGTTATCCTCGCCGCAGCGGCTTAAATAGTCCTGGTAGGCGGGGCTTTCCTGGGCCTTGGACGTGACGGGGATGTACCCCTCCGTCTGGGAATAGGCGATCTGCACGTCGTCGGTCAGCAGATACTGGGCAAACAGCCAGCTCGCCAGCACCTCCTGGGGGTCGGACTTGTTGAACACGCACACCGACGGCCCCTGGGAAATCATCCGGGGCTGCTCCGGGTCAAACTGGGGAACCGGCAGCACCGCCAGCCCAAAGGGAATCAGCTTTTCCTCGGCAATGTCGATGAGGGGAGCGTCGGCGCCCATCCATGTCGCACCGGCAGTGGAGTCAATGGCGAAGATGCACTGCCCGGCGTTGAGGAAATTGGCGGGATAGCCTGCCAGCTTGAAGGTGTTGAACGCCCCGGAGGCGGCATGCTGGGCAACGGTGGTGAGGATTTCTCCCGTGGTGTCGTTGAACAGCTGCACCTCGCCGCTGCCGGTGGAGTAGGCCGCGCCCCGCTGCTTGAGCATTTGAATCATCATGTTATCCGTGGACTTGTAGATAAAGGGAATCAACACCTTCTGGCCGTTCAGCAGGTAATTCCCGGCGCTGTCCTTCCCCAGAGCGGCTTCGGACACCTCCCAGACAAAGTCCCAGGTCAGAACCTTGGGAAGGGTATACCCCAGCTTTTCCACATAGGTCTTGTTGACATAGCAGGCTTCCGTGGAGCGCATGTAGGGGATGGCGTAATAGTGGCCGTTGACAGCGCATTCCGACAGAAACTGAGGAATAATTTCCGCCTGGGTGGGGGAGTCAAAGCGCACCTCGCTGCCCCCAAGACCATATTTTTCGTCGGCAAACAGGTCGTCCAGGGGAACCACCGTGTCTTCGCCGGTGAGATAAGTGGCAATGTGGTCGGGGTAGGTGATGCACACATTGGGGGTGGTGTCGGTTGCGATATTGGTGATGACGTCGTTGTAGATTTTTCCGTAGTCCGTGTACAGCCGGAGATTCACGGTGACGTTGGGATACAGTTTTTCAAAGTCCGCGATGGCCTGCTTGTAGATGTTCACCTGGGTCATGTTGGTGTCGTTTTTCGCCCAGAAGGTGATCTCATGGCGCCGGGAGGTGTCGAATTCGTCCGGAACCGGGTAGGAGACGGAATGGGCGGTATCTTCCTCGGAGGAAAGCGTACCGTGGCAGCCGGTGAAGGCAAGGGTCAGCACCAGGGCAAGGGCGAGGGCAAGCAGCTTTTTCATCCCTTCACGCCTCCTCTCGAAACGCCCTCCATGATCTTCTTCCGGAAAATCAGGAACAGAACGATCAGCGGCAGGGAAATGGCCACCACCGCCGCCATCATGGCGGGGATGTTCTCCCGGCCGAAGCCGTTTTCCCGAATCTCCTGAATGCCGTTGGACACCAGAAAATAGGACTGGTCGTCGGTAATCAGCCGCGGCCAGACATAGGCGTTCCAGCACTCGATGACCTTCAGAATGGTAATGGTGACGACGGTGGGGCGGCAGATGGGGATCATCACCTTGAACAGATACTTGAGGTCGGAGGTGCCGTCCACCTTGGCGGCGTAGTAAAGCTCGTCGGGAACCTGGGAAAAGGTTTCCTTCAATAAATAGATGTAAAATACCGACGTTACGGAGGGCAGAATCAGACCGGTGAAGGTGTTGCGCAGGTTCAGGTCGGTGATGGTGACGAAGTTGGTGATGACCACCAGCTCCGTGGGAATCATCATCAGGGACAGAAACAGGGCGAACACCAGATCCTTGCCCTTGAAGCTCAGCCGGGCAAAGCCATAGGCCGCCAGCACCGTGACAATGAGCATCAGGCCGGTGGTGATGACGGTGAAGACGATGGTGTTGAGAAAGTACCCCCCCAGCGGCACCTGAGTGAAGGCATCCACGTAGTTTTGCAGGGTGGGAGACAGGGTGTACAGCTTGGGAATCCACTCGGAATTGTAAGCGCCGTAGCTTTTGACGGAGGAAAGCACCATCCAGTAGAAGGGAAACAGCACCAGAATGCCCCATACGGTCAGAAAGAAATAGGTGACGGTTTTTCTGACCCGATCCCGGAGACGGGCGTTTTTCTCGATCTTTTCGTAATCCAAATTCGCCGCCTCCTTTTAGTAGTGGACGTGCTTCTTGCTCACCAGCAGGTTGATGCAGGTGATGGTCAGCACGATGGCGAAGAGCACAATGGCTGCCGCAGAGGCGTAGGAGGGGTAGCCGCCGGAGTCGCCGTAGAGCATGTCGTAGATGTAGCCGACAATGGTGTTCATCCCGGCGGCGTTCAGATTGGTACCGAACAGGGCGACGGCGTCGGAGTAGGCCTTGAACGCGCCGATGAAGCCTGTGATGACCAGATAGAACACGGTGGGGGAAATCATGGGCAGGGTGATTTTGGTAAAAATGCGCCACCGGGGAGTGCCGTCCACTTTGGCGGCGTTGTAATAGGTCTGGTCAACGGAGGCCAGCGCCCCGGTGAGGATCAGGATTTTGAAGGGCAGAACGACCCAGACGGTGTAAAAGCACAGCACGAACATCTTCGCCCAGTAAGGCCCGTCGATGAAGTCCACCGGCCCCGCGCCGAACCAGCTTAAGACCAGGTTGACAAGGCCGTCGGAGTAGGGCGTCCGCTTGAAAAAGATCATGAACACCAGCCCCACCGCCAGCGTATTGGTCACGTAGGGCAGAAAGTAAACGGTCTGGTAAAGCTCCCGCAGCTTCTGAATGGAGCTGAGTCCCACGGAGATCAGCATGGCCAGAGAAGTGGAAAGGGGTACGGTAATCAGCACCAGCAGGAGCGTATTTTTCAGTGCCTGCAAAAAATAGGGATCCCGCAGGACGTAGCGGTAATTGTAAAGCCCGGTGCCGAAATAGGTCTGGGACGCGAAATTATACCCTTCCTCAAAGGAATAGGTCAGCACGTCGATGAGGGGATACACCAGAAACAGCCCCAGAAATACGGCGGCGGGAAGCAGATACAGCCAGCCCTTCCAATTGTTCTTTTCCATATTCCCTCCGAATCAGCCGAAATCAATCCGCGCGCCGGTTTCCTTGTGGAACAGGAATACCTTATTGGGCTTTAAGTCAAAGCGCACCTTTTGAGACGCCGTATTGACGGCGTTTTCCGCGCTGATGATGGAGCGGATGGTCACGTTCCGGGACTTGGGGTGGGTGGAGACCACGCTGACATCCCGCCCCATGACCTCTACCCGGGACAGGTCGCAGCTCAGCGCGCCGGTCTTCGACAGGGTAAAGCCCTCGGGACGGATGGCGGCGGTGACGCTCTGGTCGGCCACGCCGGGGACGGCCAGCACGGCCTCCTCGCCGATGTACAGCTGCCCGCCCTTCACCTCGCCGTCAAAGACATTGATGGGCGGCGTCCCCAGAAATTTCGCCACAAACAGGTTCACGGGGGAATCGTAAACCGCCTGGGGCTTGCCGATCTGCTGCACCACGCCGTCCTTCATGACGACAATCAGGTCGGAAATGGACATGGCCTCCTCCTGGTCATGGGTAACAAACACGGTGGTGATGCCGGTGGCCTTCTGGATACGGCGGATTTCCTCCCGGGTCTGGAGCCGCAGGCGGGCGTCCAGATTGGAAAGAGGCTCGTCCAGCAGCAAAATCTTCGGCATTTTCACCAGCGCCCGGGCGATGGCCACACGCTGTTGCTGACCGCCGGACAGCTCCCTGGGCTTGCGGTCCATCAGCTCCTCGATCTGCACCAGCTTCGCCGCCTCCAGCGCCATGTCGGCCATCTGCTGACGGGTGAGCTTGTCCTTTCCCGTCCGGTTTTCCAGAGGAAAGGTGATATTCTGCCGCACCGTCAGGTGGGGGTACAGGGCATAATTCTGGAACACCAGCCCCACGCCCCGGTTTTCCGCGGGCAGGTCGGTAACGTCGTCGTCCCCGAAGAAGATACGGCCGGAGGTGGGCTTCTGCAATCCGGAGAGCAGGTTCAGCGTGGTGGACTTGCCGCAGCCCGAGGGACCCAGCAGCCCCAGCAGCACGCCGTCGGGAATCTCAAAGGTGAAATCGTTTACGGCGACAACGTCGGCGGGCTGCTTTTTGCTGCGGCTGGGGAACTTTTTCGTCAGATTTTGCAGGGTGACTTTCATGGAACCACAGTCCTTTCAAAGCGTTGTCTCCATTATATGCCACAAAGCTTTTCTTTTCAAGAAAAAAGAATATTCCGGGCAGCAAAAGGGCAGGAAACGCAAAACGTTCCCTGCCCTTTTGCTTTTTCAACTGCACGGCGGCCACGAAAGCCGCCGGGAGAATGGTTATAGCGTCGCCGCCATGACGGCCTTGATGGCGTGCATCCGGTTTTCCGCCTCGTCGAAGACGATGGACTGCGCGCCTTCAAAGACCTCGTCGGTCACCTCCATGCAGTCGATGCCGAATTTGTCGTAGATCCGGCGGCCGATGGTGGTGTTCAGGTCGTGGAAGGCGGGGAGGCAGTGGAGAAACCGGCATTGGCTTCCGGCCGTTTCCATCAGCGCCTTTGTCACCCGGTAGGGGGTCAGGTCTTCGATCCGTTCCTGCCAGACGCTGTCCGGCTCCCCCATGGAGACCCACACGTCGGTGTAGATCACGTCCGCGCCGGGGACGGCTTTGCCGGGGTCGGTGATGAATTCCAGCACCGCGCCGGTCTCGGCGGCAACGGCCTGACATTTTTCAATCAGCGCGGCATCGGGGAAATACTTCTCTGGGGCGCAGGCCACGAAGTGCATCCCCATCTTGGCACAGCCCACCATCAAAGAATCGCCCATGTTGTACCGGGCATCGCCCATGTATACCAGCTTCCTGCCCTTTAGTCCGCCGAAATGCTCCCGGATGGTGAGAAAGTCCGCCAGTATCTGGGTGGGGTGAAATTCGTTGGTCAGGCCGTTCCAGACCGGCACGCCGGAAAATTCCGCCAGCTGCTCCACAATGGTTTGCGCATAGCCCCGGTATTCGATGCCGTCGTACATCCGACCCAGCACCCGGGCGGTGTCGGCGATGGATTCCTTTTTGCCCATCTGGGAGCCGGTGGGGCCGAGATAGGTCACCCCCATACCCAGATCGTGTCCTGCCACCTCAAAGGCGCAGCGGGTGCGGGTGGAGTCCTTTTCGAACAGCAGCACGATGTTCTTCCCCTCGTGGATGCAGTGGGGGATGCCCGCTTTTTTCTTCGCCTTCAGCTCCGCCGCCAGCTTCAGCAGATAGGTGATCTCCGCCGGGGTGAAGTCCAGCAGCGTCAGAAGGCTTCTGCCTTTCAGATTCATACGTTTTCTCCCAATTCCTTCGCCGCTGCCCGGATGGTCTCCACGGCGAATGCCAGATCCTCCATGGGGATGTTCAGCGCCGGCAGCAGCCGCCCAAAGATCCGCAGGCCGGCGGTTCCGGCGCTGCCATCAATAAGACTCTGGTCATACAAGCTGCTCCTTTACATAGGCGATCTGGGCATCCACGGAGGAGGCGGAGGTGCCGCCCTCGGAGATGCGCTTTTCCACGCACACCGTCAGGTCGATATCGCGGTAGAGGTCACCCTCAAACAGCTCGCTGTAGGAGCGGTAGGTTTCCAGGGGCAATGTCTCCAGCACGCAGCCGTCGGCGATGCACCGCGCCACGATCTGACCGGAAATCTTGTAGGCACTGCGGAAGGGCATTCCCTTTTTCACCAGGTAGTCCGCAAGGTCGGTGGCGTTGATGAAGCCGCCCTGAGCGGCCTTTTTCATGGTCTCCGGCTTCACGGTCATGGTGGAAAGCATGGGGGCAAAGACCTTCAGGCACATTTTCACCGTGTCCACGGCGTCGAAAACCGCTTCCTTGTCCTCCTGCATGTCCTTGTTGTAGGCCAGAGGAAGCCCTTTCAGGGTGGTGAGCAGCCCCATCAGGTCGCCGTAGACCCGGCCGGTCTTGCCCCGGACAAGCTCCGCCATGTCGGGGTTCTTCTTCTGGGGCATGATGGACGAGCCGGTGGTGTAGGCGTCGGACAGCTCGATGAACTTGAATTCCCAGCTCGCCCAGAGGATGATCTCCTCGGAAAACCGGCTCAGGTGCATCATGAGTATGGAAACGGCGCTCATCAGCTCCACGCAGAAGTCCCGGTCGGACACGCCGTCGATGGAGTTGCGGGCGATATCGTCAAAGCCCAGCTTCCGCGCCTCAAAGCGCCGGTCGGTGGGGTAAGTCGTTCCCGCCAGGGCGCAGGAGCCGATGGGACAGACATTCATCCGCTTCCGGCAGTCGCCCAGACGGCCGAGATCCCGCAGGAGCATCATGGCATAGGCCATCAGGTGGTGGGAAAACAGGATGGGCTGCGCCCGCTGCAAATGGGTGTAGCCGGGCATGATGACGCTCTTATTATTTTCCGCCTGGGTGACAATCGCCGAAAGCACATCCTTTACAAGAGCGGTAATTTCGTCGATCTGGTCTTTGAGGTACATTCTCAAATCCAGCGCCACCTGATCGTTCCGGCTGCGGGCGGTGTGGAGCTTCTTTCCCACGTCCCCCAACCGCTGGGTCAGCACCTGCTCGACGAACATGTGGATGTCCTCGCAGCCAAAGTCAAATTCCAGCGCCCCGGATTCCAGGTCGTTCAGAATCCCTTGCAGCCCGTCAATGAGCTGCCCGGCCTCGGCCTGGGAGATAATACCCTGCGCCCCCAGCATGGCGGCGTGAGCCATGGAGCCGGTGATGTCCTGCTTATAAAGTTTGCAGTCAAAGCGGATGGAGGAATTGAAATCATCCGCGATGCTGCTGACCTCGCCGGACGTCCGTCCGGCCCATAGTTTGCTCATAAATCTGTCCTCGGATATTTTTTTACAGCTTTCCCTGCTCCCGCAGCGCCTGTACCTTGGTGGGCAGACCCCACAGGTTGATGAAGCCGGCGGCCTGGTTCTGGTCGTAGTCGCTTTCGCCGAAGGTCACCAGATTCTCGGAGTACAGGGAGTAGGGAGAGGTGGTGCCGGCGGGGATGATGTTGCCCTTGTACAGCTTCAGCTTCACGGAGCCGGTGACGTACTTATTGCTCTCGTTGGCAAAGGCGGTCAGCGCCTCCTGGAGGGGGGAGTACCACTTGCCGTTGTAAATGAGGTCGGCGTAGTCCACGGCCAGCTTCTGTTTGACGTGGAGGGTGTCCTTGTCCACGGTGAGCATTTCCAGCTGCTCGTGGGCGAAGTACAGGATGGTGCCGCCGGGAGTCTCGTATACGCCCCGATCCTTCATGCCCACCAGCCGGTTCTCCACGATGTCGATGATGCCGATGCCGTTGGCGCCGCCCAGGGCGTTGAGCTTTTCGATGATCTTGGACGCCTTCATCTTCTCGCCGTCCACGGCCACGGGCGCGCCCGCTTCAAAGTCAATGGTCACATAGGTGGGAACGTCGGGAGCCTGCAGGGGGGAGACGCCCATTTCCAGGAAGCCGGGCTTTTCGTAGTTCGGCTCGTTGGCGGGGTCTTCCAGGTCAAGCCCCTCGTGGCTCAGGTGCCACAGGTTCTTATCCTTGGAGTAGTTGGTTTCCCGGCTGATCTTCAGGGGCACGTGATGGGCTTCGGCAAAGTCGATCTCCTCGTCCCGGGACTTGATGTTCCACTCCCGCCAGGGGGCGATGATCTTCATGTCCGGAGCGAACCGCTTGATGGCCAGCTCAAACCGAACCTGATCGTTGCCCTTGCCGGTCGCGCCGTGGCAGATGGCGTCCGCGCCCTCGGCCAGCGCAATCTGAGCCAGCTTCTTGCCGATGACGGGACGGGCAAAGGCGGTGCCCAGCAGGTAAGTCTCATACTTGGCGTCCATTTTCAGGGCGGGGATGATGACCTCGTCCACCATCTCGTCCACCAGGTCGGCGACGATCAGCTTGCTGGCGCCGGTGGCGATGGCCTTGGCCTCCAGTCCCTCCAGTTCGTCGGCCTGACCGACGTTGCCGGCCACGGCAATGATCTCGGGGTTATTGTAGTTTTCCTTCAGCCAGGGGATGATGATGGATGTATCCAGACCGCCGGAATATGCAAGGACGATTTTCTTGATGCCTTCATGATTATTCATATATACAGCCTCCAAATGAATTTTATTCGTGTTTCGTGAGTAAGTATACAGGATTATAGCGCCGCGAATGGGATTTGTCAACGGCTGATTTGAATAAAAATCCAGTGCTGTGAATTTTCGGAAGTTTGACCGTTTCCAAACAGTTTCCCTCTGCGGATACGGTCAAATTCACGAAAACCCGTGAAAACCCCGCAGAGATGAACAGCCCCCCTTGCCTCTCCCTTTGGGAGAGGTGGACGAGCGAAGCGAGGACGGAGAGGGT
>ERZ839767.4947-NODE-4947-length-12686-cov-29.823450_pt1 | contig 12686 bp, 7 predicted proteins | sample MGYA00519879_ERZ839767 | MGnify/ENA primary metagenome ERZ839767 (study PRJEB31850, sample SAMEA3708852) | human gut metagenome | biome: human gut; feature: human-associated habitat; material: faeces | place: China | collected 2014 ...
TGCAACACGTTCACGCAAGTTGCTCATACAGAGATACTGTTGATTTTGAGGAAGTTAAGTAATATATTGACTAAATAATAAATGAAATCGGTATAATCCTTCAATGGATTATACCGATTTTTTTGTTTCATATCTAGTTAGATAGATATTCATATAATTAAGATTGGATTCGTTAAGAATTGGAAATATTTTGGTTTATATTGTGCGTTAATTTTTAAAAATATATCTTTGTAGCATAATATTATTAATTATTTTATACTATGAAGAGATCTCTAATGATGATTGCAGGGCTGTTTTTGTCAGTCTGTTCCATTACCGCGCAAAATCTTTCAATGGATCGCGTGAATGCCGATTTCCAAAAAAAGAAAGAAGCACTGCCGACTGGTGATTTGTTTAGTGTTTTCCGACAACAGCTTACACAAGAAGAACGTGATGCACTTACTTTCTTTTATGCTTATATGTCAGTCGGAGATATAACAGATTATTCCGGTGATTTTTATTTGGAAAATGTACGTAGCTCATTGTCTACGCGAAAAGAAACGACATGGGGTAAAACAATACCCGATGATATCTTTTCTCACTTTGTCTTGCCGGTACGAATAAATAATGAAAATCTGGATCGTGCACGCATGATTTTTCATGATGAACTGATGCCCCGTTTAAAAGGGCTTTCTATGCACGATGCTGTGCTTGAAGTAAATCATTGGTGTCATGAAAAAGTAAATTATCAACCGGCTGATGCTCGTACCAGTGCACCATTGGCTACAGTGAAGACAGCTTACGGACGTTGTGGTGAGGAATCTACTTTTCTTGTTGCTGCTCTTCGTTCTGTAGGCATTCCTGCCCGTCAGGTTTATACTCCTCGCTGGGCTCATACGGATGATAATCATGCATGGGTAGAAGCATGGGTTGATGGTGAATGGCATTTCTTGGGAGCTTGCGAACCTGAGCCTGTTCTCGATTTGGGATGGTTTAATGCTCCTGCCAGTCGTGGTATGCTAATGCATACAAAAGTATTTGGCTATTATCAGGGTCCAGAAGATGTTATGCGCCGTACAGCGAATTATACGGAGATTAATATTATAGGAAATTATGCTAAGTTTGCTCCTCTTACTGTGACGGTTGTTGATAACCAACAGAAACCTGTAGAAGGTGCATGTGTACAGTTTAAGGTCTATAATTATGCAGAATTCTTTACTGTTCATACTCGTACAACAGAGAAGGATGGTAAGGCTAGCTTGTCTGCTGGTCTGGGAGACATGATGGTGCTCGTAACGAAAGGTGACCAGTTTGGTATTAAGAAAGTAACATTTGGAAAAGAACGTGAGGTTGCTATAGAACTTAGTCACCGTATAGGTGAAGAGTTTTCGTTTCCTGTAGATCTAGTACCTCCTCCCGTAAAACCGAACATACCGGAAGTTACTCCTGAGCAACGCGCTAAAAATGATATTCGTTTCAATCGGGAAGATTCTATTAGAAATGCTTATGTTGCATCTTTCCCAAATGCTTCAGCTATCGAACAATTTGCATCAGAAACTGGGTATAAGGCTGCGGATGTCAATAAATATATTGTTGCTTCAAGAGGTAATTATGGTGATATAATGGCTTTTTTGCGTGAAGCTGCCAAAAAAAATTATGCAACACGTGCACTTCAATTGTTAGCAACGCTTTCAGATAAGGATTTACGTGATACTCCTAAGAGCATATTGGATGATCACTTATATAATACAGATCTGGCTTTGGATGCGGATAAGGTATTAGCTCCGCGTATAGCTGGCGAAATGTTGACTCCATATCGTTCTTTCTTCCAGAAAGAGATTTCGAAAAAAGATGCCAAAATGTTCCGTGCAAATCCGAATAATTTGGCAGAATGGTGTCGTAAGAATATTACACTTCGAGATGAGTTGTGTTGTGTTGGAACTTTTATTTCACCCGAAGGAGTTTGGCGTAGTCGTATTGCTGACCGTGTGTCACGTGATATATTCTTTGTTGCAGTTGCACGCTCGTTAGGCATTCCAGCGTGGATAGATGGAGTTACAGGAAATGTATTCTATAAAAATAATGGTTCGGATATTCAGTTGGATTTTGAAAGTGGAGTATCTGGAGTCTCTGAAACAGGTAAATTGCAATTAGCATATTCACCTATACCGCAGCTGAATGATCCGGAATACCTTCGTCACTTTACTCTCTCAAAATTTGATGGAGTAGGATTTACATTATTGAATTATCCTGATTTTGCAAAATGGAGTGCTTTGTTTAAAGAACCATCTTCTTTGGATGAAGGATATTATATAATGGTTTCTGGAAGCCGTCTGGCAGATGGTGGTGTATTGGGACAGGTTTCTTTTTTCAATGTTCGCAAAGGTGAGGTGACAAATGAAAAATTGCTTGTGCGTGATAATACTGAAGCTGTGAAGGTGATTGGTAACTTTGACTCTGAATCTAAGTTTATAGATGCTGCCACAGGTCAAGAAACTACAGTGCTGAAAACTTCAGGACGTGGATTATTTGTACTTGCTATCTTAGGCGTAGGACAGGAACCTACGGATCACACATTGAAGGATATTGCTGTCAAGGCAAAGGAATTTGATGCTTGTGGACGAAAAATGATTCTTTTGTTCCCAACTCGTGCTGCTTATGAAAAGTATCAGACTGCACCTGCTCCAGGACTTCCTGAACATGTTGTGTTTGGTATTGATCCAGATAGCTCTATTCAGAAAAAACTCCTTGAAGCATTAGAGCTTGAGGCAAATACTCAATTACCTATATTTATAATAGGTGATACTTTTAATAGAATTGTATTTACATCACATGGCTACACAATTGGATTAGGTGAGCGTTTGCTGAAAATTATTGATAGCCTGGATGAAACAGAGTAAGATTAATATTTAAAAATATTTTTATAGAAGAGGGTGTGTCAAAACTAAAATAACTACTCCTCAAAGTTACAGATTATAACTATAATATTTAAAAAGGGTCGTATCAAACTCTGTATTGAGTAATGATACGGCCCTTTCTTTAGTCTTTTAGGATGCTCAAATTTCAAATTATAAGTTCATATTTTCAAAAAACGAGTTTTGACACACCCTCTTTCTGTTTTTTGAATTTCTTTTATATTATATATAAGTGGCATGGAATGTGGCACACTTATATTCTGTAATAATTTTTTTGCCATAATATTACTATGTGAAATTTTGTATCTCTATGGAAACTAAATAAGTAGTGAAGTATATATAAATACTATGATTATCTTCTTGTAAAATAACTGATAATGATAGTGGTATTAGGAAATTAGTTGGTATTGTTAATAATGTTTAAGTGGTTAAATATTTTATATAGTTGCTAATAAAAATTTTTAAAATATAATTATCTTTGTCCACAAGAATGTTACTATATATAAAAAGGAATCTAATATTATGAAATTTTTATTGTCATTTTAATTGAAAAAAATGATATGCTTTGTATGTTTTTTGCTTGTTCTTTATGAATGACCTTTTAACTACAAGTTTCTAATTATATAATTATTAAATGTTAAATCTATGAGAATTAGTAGGTTTTCACAAATGTTTTTATTGCTGATGGTTTCCGGCTGGGGAACTGTATGGGCTGCTCCAGAAAAATCATTGGATGCATCTATTTCACAGCAATCAGCTAAAATTACCACTCAAGGTACAATTGTCGATGCTCAAGGTGAGCCGTTGATTGGTGTAAGTATTCTTGAAGTTGGTACAACTAATGGTACGATAACCGATATAGATGGTAAATTTACTCTTCAGGTAGCTTCTGGCGCTACATTGGAGATTTCTTATATCGGTTATAAAACTCAACAGTTGCCTGCTACTCCGGATTTCGGGACTATAAAAATGTCTGATGATACGGAAGTTCTTCAGGAAGTTGTAGTAACAGCTTTGGGTATCAAACGTGAAAAGAAAGCTTTGGGTTATGCAATGCAGGAAGTAAAGGGTGAATCTTTGGTTGCTGCTCGTGAAACAAATCTTGCTAATGCATTGTCTGGTAAAATTTCAGGTGTGCAGGTTATTCGTTCTAGTAATGGTCCTGGTGGTTCATCTAAAATTCAGTTGCGTGGTGCTAACTCTGTAACAGGTCTGAATCAGCCGTTGATTGTTGTGGATGGTGTCCCAATGGATAACTTTACTGGATCTGATGGTGGTGATGGTTTCTACAATGTTGGTTTGGATATGGGTAACGGTCTTTCTGATATCAATCCGGAAGATATTGAATCTATGTCTGTTTTGAAAGGTGCATCTGCTGCTGCCTTATATGGATCTCGTGCAGGTAATGGTGTTATCTTGATTACAACTAAAAAAGGTTCTAAGCGCGAAGGACTTGGAGTAACTATTTCTGCTTCTGTATCTGCTGAAACTATCTTTATGAAGCCAGACTTGCAGACTTCTTTTGGTCAAGGTGCTAATGGAGTATATGACGGAGAAAGTTCTTTAAGCTGGGGACCTGCAATGGGTTCTGAATACAAATTCAATGGACAGAACCGTGTTATGCAGTATTACGATAATATAGATTCTTATTTCAAAACAGGTACAAACTTAACAGAAAGTGTTTCTTTCCAGCAGCAATTTGATAAAACTGCTGTATATGCATCTGCTACACGTATGGATGATGCTAGTAAAATTCCTGGTGCAAATCTGAATCGTACAAACTTTACGTTGCGTGCTTCTTCTACTTTTGGTAAAGATGATCGTTGGAGCTTAGATGCCAAAATACAGTATATCAATACAGGAGCAGAAAACCGTCCATTGGTAGGTAACACAGATTCTAATACATTCTTGACTATTTATAAGCTTCCTGCTTCATTGGATATTCGTGATTATAGTAATCCATTAACTGATGAAGGTACAATGTATTGGTGGTCGCCGAATGGACTGAACCCTTATTGGCTTGAAAAATATAATTTGAATGCCGATAACCGTAGCCGTTTCTTGATGAATGCTTCATTGAAGTATAAGATAACAGATTGGTTGAACGTTGAACTTAGAGGCGGTAGCGATATGTACTTTACAGAGTCTACAGAAAAGACTTATGCCGGTGCTAGTACATTGAACAACGGAAATAGTGCATATAGCTTGAACGAACAACGTTTCTATGAAAACAATTTCAGCTTCTTGTTTACTGCTCAGAAAGACAATTTGATTGACAAGATCGGTGTAAGTGCTACTTTTGGTGGTAACCTGATGGAAAGAAAATCTACAGGTCTGAAGAACCGTGCTTCTAAATTGACCGTACCTAACTTGTTCAATATCAATAATAGTAGTAAATCTGACCGTGATGTAACAGAAACATACAGTCACAAAAAGATAAATTCATTGTATGGAACTATCGGTTTGAATTACAATGGATGGGTATTCTTGGATGCTACATTCCGTAATGACTGGTCATCTGCCTTGGCAAAAGAAAATCGTTCATTCTTCTATCCTTCTGTTTCTCTGTCATGGGTTATCAGTGATATGATGAATAAATTTAATAAGCCATTACCAGAATGGGTTACATATGCCAAAGCACGTGCTTCATTTGCTCAGGTTGGTAATGATATGGATCCATATCAGTTGTATGATTCTTATGAAATTGGTTCTGACCAGTGGGGTAATACTACAGCTAAACCTGGTGAAACAAAATATGATTCAACTGTAAGAAGTGAATTGATTTCTTCTTGGGAAGCTGGTTTGGAAATGAAATTCTTGAACAATCGTTTGGGATTTGATATCGCGTGGTATAAATCAAATGCAAAAAGACAATTGATGAAGATCCCTGTAAACGAGATGTCTGGTTACAAGAATAAGATTATTAATGCTGGAAATATCCAGAATACAGGTATTGAATTGATGATCAATGCTCGTCCGGTAGAAACTGAGTCATTTAGTTGGGATACTCAAATCAACTTCTCTAAGAACAATAATAAAATTTTGGATTTAGGTCCTGGTATTCCTAAATACGAATTAGGTGGAGCGGAAGAGTTGAAGGTATATGCAGTTGCAGGAGGTAACTACGGTGAAATTTGGGGTACTAAATTTGCTCGTGTAGAAGATAAGTCAAGTCCATATTATGGTAAATTGATTCTGAATGAAGCAGGTCTTCCGACAACAGATGGCGAACGCTATAAGATTGGAGATCAACAACCTGATTGCATGATTGGATGGAATAACACATTGAGCTATAAGAATTTTGCATTTAGCTTCCAGTTTGATGGACGTATAGGTGGTGATATTTATTCGTATACTAACTATATGTTACAAACTAGTGGACGTGCTGCTGTTACAGCTCCTGATGGAAGACGTGATGAGTTTGTATTGGATGGTGTAGTATCTGATGGAAATGGAGGTTATAAGCCTAATACAACTCCTGTTACTCAGGAAGCTTATTGGAAAAATGGTATAGGTACAGGTAATCAGGGTATTGCTGAAGCCAATATTTATGATGGAACCAATTTCCGTCTGCGTAATGTAGCATTGAACTATACATTCCCACGCGAAATGCTGAAAAAGACTTGCTTCCAACAAGTAAAATTGGGTGTATCAGTAAACAATGTATGGATGATTTATAGTGACATGAACGGTATTGATCCGGAATCTGTAATGGTAACTAGTACCAATGCTACCGGTTTCGAATTCGGTGCGTCTCCTACATCACGTACTTACTTGTTTAATGTAACCCTTGGTTTCTAATATCTAAAATGAGAATAGAATGAAAACAATAAATAAAATTTTTATAGGTTTGGGGTTAGTCGGAATGAGTGGCTTATACTCATGTTCTGATTTCGATGAAGTAAACACAGATCCATCAAAGACTCCGATAGAATCTACTTTGCCAGAGTACTTCTTAAATAATGCCATTAGTAAAATTCAGATGGACCCGAGTACAGGAGAACGTATCTATTATTTGAACTGGGGAGATGCTTCTCGTGCATTTGGTGAGGCTGGAATGTTATGTGTAGGATTGTATGATGACTCTTATATGTCAAACTTCTATTATCCTTGTCTTGCAAATACCATAACTTATGTGACTACAGCCATCAACGAAGCTGCAAAGAGAGCTGGATCTGAACCATTCTATAATAACCTGCAACAGTTTGGTCGTATATGGAGAGCTTTAGTTATAGCTCAGTTCGCCGATTCTTTCGGTCCTTATCCTTTGAATTCTGGTTCAGGAGAAAATCCTACTTTTAATTCTGAAAAAGAAACTTATCGTTTTATTTTGGATGAGTTGAAGGATGCTGTTAATAAAATTGATACATCTATTACTCCGACCGAAGATCAAGCTAAATGTGATCCTGCTTATGGGTATGTAGCTGATAAATGGCAAAAGTTGGGTAATTCATTACGTATGCGTTATGCTATGCGTTTGACTAATACCGATATGGCTAGCGAAGCAAAGGCTGAATTCGAAGATGCTTGTAAAGGAGGAAACTATATCAAGAGTCAGTCAGATATGTTATGGTTCAAATCAGATAATGGCTGGAATGACTATACCAGTCCTTATACACGTACTTGGAACTTACAGGCATTGTCTTCAACAATGGCTAATCTGATGACTAATTTAGGTGGAGTTTCAGTTGCTGAACAGCGTGCAGACTTAGCTAAGTATACGAAACCTAATACCTATTTAGGATATAAATATGATCAGCATTTTGTAGCTAATACTGATAATCCTACTAAGCAATATTGGTTGGATGGTATACCTGAAAATCTTGATCCGCGTGCATTGAAAATGTTTTGGCTTGTAAATGATACACAGGCTGAAAATATGATTGATCCATCAAGCAAAGGTACTAAGATAAATCCGGAAGGAAGTGAATTACTTTTGGATGCTGATGGCAAAAACACAATCAAGATTTCTGGTTCTTTTACTTGGAACGGTGTTCCTAGTGGAGCTTCTACCAGCTGGTCACCTACACTCTCTAAGAACAAGCTGATTACTACTGCAAGTGGTATTCGTTCTTGTTATCCTCTATGGGGTAAAGAATATTGTACTGGTGGTGAAGAAGGTCTTGGACGAGTAGTATTTTATGGTGCATGGGAATCTTATTTCTTGCTGGCTGAAGCAGCTGTTCGTGGCTGGAATACAGCAGGTGTAAGTGATGAACAAGCTTATGGAGACGGTGTTCGTGCTAGCTTTGAATATTTTGGAGTCAGTGAATATGCTGATGCTTATCTTGAATCAACTGACTATAACCGTGTTGGTACTTCTGTAAAATTCACTCATACTACAGAGCCTTCTTCATTTGAAGCTACTTATATTGATGGTTATACAAAACAGGAAAAGAAGGTAACTTATCAATATCCTGTTGCTTCGAAAACATTGTATGGAGTAGCATTGAATGATAAATTGACTAAGATTATTACTCAGAAGTATTTAGCACAGATGCCTTATCTTGTTCAGGAAGCATGGTCAGATCATCGTCGTCTAGGTTTGCCTTTCTTCGATTTAACAGGAAATGAAAGTGTTATGACTGGTGCTGATATGACAGAATTGAAACCTAATTCATGGGAATCTGGACAGAGCTGGAAATATTTCCCACAGCGTATGCGTTATCCAATGTCTCTGTTAACTTCAGATGAAGCAGAATATAATCACGCGTTGGAATTGCTGGGTGGTAATAATACTACTATGATTCCATTGTGGTGGTCATTAGGAAGTAATCAGAAATAATTATAATTAATAAAATAGCCTGACAGCCTGTTAGCAGATACTTTGTCTGCCCTAGAATGGTTGTTGGGCTATTTTTGTTTATTTAAGGAAATAAGTTTTTATAATGTATGAGATGTACTTTCTTCGTTGGAGTGAGTATGTCACATTAGCTATAATGAATTTTAATCATATATAAGAATGAGTAAACGATTATTTGCAGCACTATTTTCTATTAGTGTAATTGTTGCTCCTGTGATGAGTCAAACACAACCTAAGGACCAACAGGATACACAGAAAGAAAAAAGAATGGAGTGGTTTGCAAATGCCAAGTTAGGTATTTTCATCCATTGGGGTATTTATTCTGTAAAAGGAGTTTCTGAAAGTTGGTCTTTCTTCAATAAGTATCTGCCTTATGAGGAGTACATGAGTCAGAAAGATGGATTTACTGCTTCTAAATATGATCCTAAAGCATGGGTTGACTTAATAAAAGAGAGTGGTGCACGCTATACAGTTATTACAACCAAGCATCATGATGGGATGGCTTTGTGGGATACAAAGGCGGGAGAACTCAGTACTGTAAAGTGTACACCAGCTAAACGTGATTTAATAAGTCCTTTTGTGAAGGAAGTTCGTAAGCAGGGATTGAAGCTGGGATTTTACTATTCATTGCTAGACTGGTCGCATCCTGATTATCCAAATATGACACGTACAGAGGTTCGTTATAAAGATGATTCTGTAAGGTGGCAGCGTTTTGTAGATTTCAATATGGCACAGCTGAGTGAATTGAATAAAACCTGGAAGCCTGATTTGTATTGGTTTGATGGAGACTGGGAACAAACAGCAGAAGCTTGGAACTCTAAAGGTATCGTTGATTTGTTGAGATCTGATAATAAGAATGTAATTATAAATTCACGTATTCAGGGATATGGTGATTATGCTACACCCGAGCAGGGAGTTCCTATTGTTCGTCCTGAAGATAAGTATTGGGAGCTCTGTATGACTATGAATGATTCTTGGGGATATCAGCATACAGATACAAACTATAAGTCACCTTTTATCCTATTGCGTACATTTGTCGATTGTCTGAGTATGGGTGGAAATCTGCTGCTTGATATTGGACCGAAGGAAGATGGTACAATTCCTGAAGAGCAGGTCGCTATTTTAAAAGAATTTGGTCGTTGGACTAAAAAACATAAAGAAGCTATCTACGATACTCGTGCTGGTATTCCGACAGAGCACTTCCAAGGATATACAACTTTAAATAAAGGTGGAGATATCTTGTATCTTTATTTACCATATAAGCCTAATGGACCTATCGAAGTAAAGGGATTGATGAATAAAGTTAATAGAGTGTGGGTTGTCGGTAATGGCTCTATGTTGTCTTATAAAGTGTATAACAAAAATTACTGGAGCGAGGTTCCTGGCAATTTATATATTGATGTACCAGAACACGTACTGGATCCACAGATAACGGTAATTGCTGTATTGTTGGATGGTCCGGTTAAGTTATATCGAGGAGCAGGTCAAGTAATTGAAAGTAATTAATAAAAATAACCATGAGAAAACAACTAGTATGTAGTGTGCTTGCGTTGGCTATGGGAGGACAACTTCTGGCGCAAAATTTGTATTCGAAGTATGAGCGTATGCTAACTTTGCCCGCAGGGTATGTATGTTATCGCGTAGATGGAAAAATTAAGGTAGATGGAAAACTGAATGAAGCTGACTGGCAGAAGGCACAGCCCACTTCTTCTTTTGTAGATATAAGTGGAGAAGGATTTGCTAAGCCGTGTTATGATACTTCTGCTAAAATGCTGTGGGATGATAAGTATCTTTATGTTGCTGCTACGTTGCAGGAAGATGATATTAAGGCGAAGCTGAATCAGCGAGATACAATTATTTACCATGATAATGATTTTGAAGTTTTTCTCGATCCGGATTGTGACGGGCAGAATTACTTTGAAATAGAAACTAATGCAAAAGCTGTTATATTTGATTTGATGTTGGATAAGCCTTATCGTTCTGGAGGAAATTTCATGATTCAGTGGGATTGTCCGGGACTTCAACTGGCTGTACATCGTGACGGGACATTGAATAACTCGAAAGATAAAGACAAACAATGGACTGTAGAGATGGCTATTCCTCATAAAGCATTGACTGTAAATTTCTCTAATCCTGGAGAAGCTGGAAAATATTGGCGTATTAATTTTTCACGTGTGCAGTGGCTGAAACCGGGACAGCGTGAAGAAAACTGGGTATGGATGCCAACTGGTAAAATTGATATGCATATGCCTGACAGATGGGGATTCTTGTATCTTTCAGATAAAGTTATAGGACAGGGTACTGATACGTTTAAATATCCTTATAATATGGCCGCATACAAATTATTGTGGGCAATGTTTTATGCACAGCAAGATTTTTATTCAAAAGAAAAAAGATACTTGCGCGAAAAAGAAAGCTTCTACCTGACAGCTGCTGAACTGAATAGTCTACCGGCAGGTACAGATATTTCAGTAGAGGCTACTACTCATAGTTTTCGTATCGCTATCAGTGTGCCGGAAGAAAATGTACGCTATGTAGTAGACAATCTTAGCAAATTTACTTGCGAGCCAATTACCGTACAAGAATAAATAAAAGTTTCGAGTTCTTTGATTTATAAGAACTCGAATTTTATTAATCTGAAAGCATTAGAATTTGACATAGACATGAGAACAATCTTTATTCTTTTTTCTTTGCTGTTTACATTAACAGTAAATGCTGCCAGTCATAAGGAGCTGCCAGCTAAAGGTAACTTAAGCCTACAGGTATTTGATAATGCGAATGTGCGTTTTTTGCCTAATACATATCCAAGCTTTTCAGAAGCAGATAGTGATGGCATTATTCATTTAGTGAATGGGCGTATTATTTTGAAGAAAATCCAGATACCTGATTATCAAAGAGACGTGACAGTTAGTTTAAAGGTTACGGTAGCATCGAATGGGGACAGATGGGATAAATCTGGATCTTGTTTTGTTTTACCTAAGAATTCGGCTGTCAATTTGTTGAGTATAGCACAAGGGAAAAATAAATTTCCTGAGGTTGATAGTCTGAAATTAGAAAATATGGTTGGTATAATACCTGGAAAAAACTATTTGCCTACCATCGAATTGATGCGCTTTATGACACCATTTGGAGTAGGACATTATAGTGAAAATGATGATTCTTTATCTAGCAAACGTCGTCCTGTATATATCCCTAAATGGGAGAAGTGCGTACAGTGGGAACAGGATATTACCGACTTGTATGCTGCGCTTAAAGGTGAAGTGTATGTTGGTATTTTTATTGATACTTGGACAGCAGAAGGCTATATTGCCAGTATGGAACTGAATATTAAGGAAACTCCGATTGCATGTGAAAAACTAATGCGTCGTCATGTAGAACCGTTGATGAATACGGTATATTATATTGGACAGTCGTATCCGGATATTTTTGCACGTAAATCTGTTTCTGCTGATTTTGTTCTTCCTAAAAATGCGAAGAATGTACGTCTGAAATATATTGTAACTGGTCATGGCGGTCATAGCGGGGGTGATGAGTTTGTCCAAAAGAAGAATATTCTTTCGGTAGATGGAAAAGAAGTATATAGTTTTATCCCATGGAGAGATGATTGTGCTTCATTCCGTCGTTTTAACCCAGCTACGGGAGTATGGCTTATAGAACGTCTTGCTGCTTATATTAGTGAAGATGGATATAAGACAAAAATGGTAGAGGAACCTTTAGCATCTTCTGATTTGTCTCGTTCGAACTGGTGTCCAGGGTCGGACGTTGTTCCAGAGGAAATTCCTTTGAAAGAACTACAGGCTGGTAAACATACTTTTACTGTAAGTATACCTGATGCACAACCAGGAAACGGAGAAGAGCTAAATCATTGGTTGGTTTCTGCTTATTTGGTATGGGATGAATAAATGAAAGAATCTGTATAATAAAAACTCCTCGGTGAAGTGCACCCCAAAAGTTAGACACAAAACTTTTGGGGTGCATTATGTATAGAC
>ERZ839767.4981-NODE-4981-length-12591-cov-3.771378_pt1 | contig 12591 bp, 10 predicted proteins | sample MGYA00519879_ERZ839767 | MGnify/ENA primary metagenome ERZ839767 (study PRJEB31850, sample SAMEA3708852) | human gut metagenome | biome: human gut; feature: human-associated habitat; material: faeces | place: China | collected 2014 ...
TTCTAAAGCATCACGAACCCCTGCGGCAATAGCATCTTCCCCACTCCGGCGGCCTGCGCGCGCGCGATCGCTTCGTCCCGGTCGTCGTCGAAAACGACGTCGTACATATGGCTATGCGTATCGATCAACATCTGACGTAAAAACTACCCCGCAACGAGCGGATCAATCCTGAAAATTCGAGTTCCAACAGCAGCGGCGACAATTCCTGCGGCGCAATCCCGCTGCGCAGGCTCAATTCCTCCGACGATACGGGAACGTCGGTGCCGATCAACTGCAATACCGCTTCTTCCGGCGAACCGGCAAGTATATCGATCGGCGATTGCCTCGCCGGTTTCCGCACCGGTTCAACCGGATCGGCAGGCTGCCAGTTCAGCGCCTCGACCACATCCTGTCCGCAGCATACCATCTGGGCTTTCAGGCTCTTGATCAGGCCGTTCGTCCCGTCCGACGACGAGTCGGAGACGCGCCCCGGAACGGCCATAACGGTCCGGTGATAACCGTCGGCCATCCCCGCGGTCACCAGCGAGCCGCCGCGACGGTGCGATTCGACGACCAACGTCCCGTCGCTCAGGCCGGCGATAATCCGGTTCCGGCAAATGAACGAAGAGCGTTCGGTCTTATACCCGCTGCAAAACTCGGTCACCACGGCGCCGCCTTCGTGCACCATGCGGCGGGCATCCCGCGTATGTTCTCTCGGATAGATGCGATCCAGCGGATGCGCGACGACCCCGACCGTAGCGAGTCCGGCCTGCATGGCAGCCCTGTGCGCCGCAATGTCGATCCCGAAAGCCAATCCGCTCACCACCACGGTATCGGGACACAGGCCGGCCACTTCGCGGATAATCCGTTCGCATACGCCGGCCCCGTACACCGTGCAATCGCGCGTGCCGACGACCGTGAGCCAACGTCCCCGGTTCAGATCGATATCCCCGCTGACATAGAGCACATGCGGATAATCAGAACACTCCCGAAGCCGCTGCGGGTAGTCGGGCGACAACGAATCGATAGCCCGGATCCCGTTGCGACGGATCGAATCGACCTCTTTCGCAGCCCGTTCGTGATACTCCCGGCGGCTGATTCGCTGCGCCAGGTCGGGTCTCAGTTCGGCCCGTTCTACGATTTCATCGGCAGTCGCGGCGAATAGCCGTTCCGCCGAACCGAAACAGGCGATCAGATGGATCGCCGTCCTGGATCCCACCCCGGGATACAGCGTCAATGCAATATCATCCACCAACATATGCTGAACGTTTAAACGATCGGTTATCAACTCAATTCAACCGCCCCGGACAAAATACATCGCCCAGGCTTACCGCCGCCCGTACATCTTCTCGTAATACTTTTCGTACTCGCCGCTGGTCACGCTGTCGAGCCACGCCTGATTGTCCAAGTACCAGCGCACGGTTTTTTCGATACCTTCCTCGAACTGCAGGCTCGGTTCCCACCCCAGTTCGTTTTTCAGCTTCGTCGAATCAATGGCATAGCGCAGATCGTGCCCCGCCCGATCGGTCACGTAAGCGATCAGCTTTTCGCCCGCTCCCTCCGGACGCCCCAGCAAACGATCGACCGTCCGGATGACCACCCGGATCAAGTCAATGTTTTTCCATTCGTTGAAACCGCCGATGTTGTAGGTTTCGGCGATTCGGCCCCGATGGTAAACCGCGTCGATCGCCCGCGCGTGATCTTCCACATAGAGCCAGTCCCGCACGTTCTCGCCCCTGCCGTAGACGGGCAGCGGCTTGTCGTGACGAATATTATTGATAAACAGCGGGATCAGTTTCTCGGGAAACTGATAAGGCCCGTAGTTGTTCGAACAGTTGGTAATCACGGTAGGCAGTCCGTAAGTATCGTGAAACGCCCGCACGAAATGATCGCTGCCCGCCTTCGAAGCCGAATAGGGACTGTGCGGGTCGTACTTGGTCGTTTCGGTAAACAGCGTCCCGTCGAATCCCAGCGCGCCGTAAACTTCGTCGGTCGAAACGTGGTAAAAACGCCGGCCGTCATAATCGCCGTTCCAATACTCACGCGCGGCCTGAAGCAGCGAAAGCGTCCCCAGCACGTTGGTTTTCGCAAAAGTGAACGGATCCTTGATACTGCGGTCCACATGGCTCTCGGCCGCCAGATGGATCACCCCGTCGATCGAATACGTCCGGAAGATCTCTTGCATCTTTTCATAGCGGCAAATATCTTCTTTTACGAACGTATAATTCGGCGCATTTTCGACATCCCGCAGGTTTTCCAGGTTGCCCGCATAGGTTAGTTTGTCGAGGTTGACGATTCGGTAATCGGGATATTTATTTACAAACAGCCGGACGACATGCGAGCCGATAAACCCGGCTCCTCCGGTAATCAGAATGTTCTTTTTCATCGCTTTTTGTCTTTATTTTTCGGTCGGGACGGACAGGATCGCCATGCATTCCCGCAGCGAATCCAGCCAGTAGGGAACACGGACGCCGGCCTCCCTGATTTTATCTTTTGCAAGCACGCTGTAAGCCGGACGACGGGCCGGAGTCGGATAAGCCGCCGTCTCGATCGCTCCGACGCGGATATCGATCCCCGCCAGCGCAAATACCGCTTTCGCAAAATCGTACCACGAGATCGCCCCCTCGTCGCTGAAATGGTACACTTCGAAACCGGATACGCCGCGTTCGGCAAGCCGCAGGATCGCATGCGCCAGATCGGTCGCATAAGTCGGCGTTCCGACCTGGTCGTACACCACGTTCAGCTCATCGCGTTCGCGGCCCAGCCTCAGCATCGTCTTAACGAAATTATTCCCGTACTCCGAGTAAAGCCATGCGGTACGAATCACGCAGGCATTGCACCTGCTCGCTTCGATCGCCTGCTCTCCGGCCAGTTTCGTGCGGCCGTAAACGCCCTGCGGCGCGGTCGGACGGTCTTCCTTCAGCGGATGACAACTCTCCCCGTCGAACACGTAATCGGTCGAAATATGGATCAGACCGATCCCGCGCTCCCGGGCGACGCCGGCCAGCACTTCCGAGCCCTGCACGTTGATTTTCGCCGCCGTTTCGGCATCGCTTTCGGCCCTGTCCACCGCCGTATAGGCCGCACAGTTGACGATCAGGTCGATCGCATGTTTCTCCGCCAGAGCTGCGATACACGCCCGATCCGTGATATCCGCCTCCGGGACATCGGTAAATACGAACCGGTGCTGCGGGTACATTCCGGCAACTTTCCGCAGCGAACAACCCAGCTGTCCATTTCCGCCGGTAACCAATATATTCATAGCTTAATACAATACGCCATTAAACAATACGGCATCGCGCAGCAGCGGATGATGCCGGTCTTTCTCTGAAACGACAATATCCGACGCCGGCAGCCGCCAGTCGATGCCCAAAGCCGGATCGTCGTAAGCGATCGCTCCCTCGCATTGCGGCGCGTAGAAATTATCGCACTTATACTGGAACAGCGCTTCGTCGCTCAATACGACGAATCCGTGCGCGAATCCCCTCGGAATAAAAAGCTGGCGATGGTTTTCGCCGGTCAGTTCCACCGCCACATGCCGACCGAACGTAGGCGATTCCCTGCGGATATCGACGGCCACGTCGATCACCGTTCCGCGGATCACCCGCACCAGCTTGCTCTGTGCGTGGGGCGGCAGTTGATAATGCAGTCCGCGTAATACTCCATAGCTCGATTTCGATTCGTTGTCCTGCACGAACACCGTCTCGCACACCTTTTCGGCAAACTCCCGCTGCGAAAAACTTTCGAAAAAATAGCCCCGGTGATCCCCGAAGATTTGCGGTTCGAGAATCACGACGCCCTGTAAATCGGTTTCTATAACATGCATATCCGTTCTTTCATATTTAAATTCATACCGTCTTCGACAAACCGGACTACAACAGCCCGGACAGATATCGGCCGTATCCGTTTTTCAACATCGGCTTTGCCAATTCCCGGAGCTTTTCCCGCGTGATCCATCCCTTGTTAAAAGCGATCTCTTCGAGACAGGCTACTTTCAACCCCTGTCGTTTCTCGATCACTTCGATGAAATTCGACGCTTCGCTGAGCGAATCGTGCGTCCCGGTATCCAGCCAGGCGAATCCTCGACCCAGCAACTGCACCTTCAGCGCTTTTTCTTGTAGGAACCGCTGGTTGACCGTCGTAATCTCCAGTTCTCCGCGCGCCGACGGTTTGATCGTCCGGGCGACCTCGACCACCCGGTTCGGATAAAAATAGAGTCCGACTACCGCATAATTGGATTTCGGCTGCACAGGCTTTTCCTCGATCGAAAGCACGTTGCCCGCGGCGTCGAACTCGGCAACGCCGTACCGCTCCGGATCGTTGACATAATAACCGAATACGGTCGCATTCCCCTGCTCTCCGGCCTGTGCGACCGCCTCGCCGAGCATCTTCGTAAAACTCTGTCCGTAAAATATGTTATCGCCCAGCACGAGACAAACGTCGTCCCCGCCGATAAACTCCTCGCCAATTAGGAACGCCTGTGCCAATCCGTCCGGAGAAGGTTGTTCGGCATACGCGAAACGCACGCCGTAATCCGAACCGTCGCCGAGCAGCCGCCGGAACATCGGCAGGTCTTCGGGCGTCGAAATAATCAGGATATCCCGGATACCGGCCAGCATCAGCACCGATATGGGATAGTAGATCATCGGCTTGTCATAGATCGGAAGCAACTGTTTGGACACCCCCTTGGTAATCGGGTAGAGCCGGGTACCGCTGCCCCCCGCCAACACAATACCTTTCATAAAACTATATTTTTTTCAATTCGTTACACAAAGATAGCTTTATTTGACAAAAAAATGTGTCGAACCGGCAAATACGCACGATCCGACACACTTTTTATTTAAATAGAACTTTGAAAACGATAAGTGCCCGAAACCACTTCGTACAACGCCTTGCCGTTCTCCATCCGCAAGAACCGAACGCCCGGGGCCTCCGCCGCCGGACGGCCCGATTCGGTGATCCCTTCCGCCGACGCAGCCGGCACGTGAACGACCGCCGACGTATTGACCGGCACCGTCACGTCGAGCGTCAACCGCTCGCCGTCGCGCTTCCAGCCGCTTTCGATCCGACCGTACATCGAATCGTGCCACGCCTCGACGAAAGTCAGATCGCCGACCACCGACGGGTCGATCACGAAACGTTTGAATCCGGGATATTCCGAAACGCAACGGATCCCGGCCAGGTACTTGTAGAAATAACCGCTGATCAGGCAGAACGGCGGATGGTTGCGCGAAGCCGAGCCGTCCCACGTTTCCCACATCGTATTGGCTCCGTTGGCCACCATAAAGCCCCACCCCGGATAGGCGGGCTGGGTCGCCAGCCGGTAAGCCAATTCCGGATCGACTTGCGGCAACAGATCCATCAGGGCCATCGTACCGACGAAGCCGGTTCCGATGCGGCCGTCGTACTTCTGCAGATCGGAAATCAGGTTCCGCTGTACCGCGTCCCGGTCGCTCTGAGGAACGATCCCGTATTCGAGCGGAACGACGTTCGCCGCCTGGCGGTACGGAGTCGGCTTATCCCCGTGATAGGTCTTCGTAGCCGGATCGAAAAACTCGCGGTTGAAACTCTCGGCGATCCGCGCGGCCCAGGCGTCCATCCGCTCGGCTTCCTGCGGGCGATCCAGGTAACGCGCGATCCCGGCGAGGTATTTCACGACGCGGTAGTGCGAAGCCGTCCCGTAAAGAGTCAGCCCTTCGGGCGGCGCCATCTCATAAGATTGCAGCGTATCGGACAGCGTCATGTGCGGCGACACCCAATCGCCGAGCACCTCGCGGATGATCTCCGGCTTGCCGTCCGCCTGACGCAGCAGGCTGCTTTCGGCGAAACGCTTCATCGTTTCGTAATGCCGCTCCACCACGCGGCGGTCGCCGTAATAGCACAGCAGATCCCACGGCACGAACACGATGGCGGCCGGCCACACGGTCGAAATGCTCTGGTCGTACCCGGTCGACGGCGCCACGGTGCACAGTCCGCCGTTCCGGTCGGCCGTACCGGCCAGGTCGGTCGCCCATTTCGCATAGAAAGCCGCCATATCGAAATTGTAGATCGCCGTCTGGTCGGTCATATAGGTATCGGCCGTCCAGCCCTGCTTCTCGCGGTGCGGACAGTCGGTCGGGATGCTGTGGATGTTGTTCAGCAGCGTCGCGCGCGACATCTGCTGCAAGCGGTTCACGGTCTCGTTCGAACAGACGAACGATCCGGCGTCGGCCACGTCGGTATGCACCGGAACGCCTTCGACCCGCTCGACGGTAACCCCCTCGTCCGCAGTCACGCGGATATACTGGAAGCCTTTGTACGAAAAACGACATTCGAACGTCTCCGGCCCGCCGCCTTTAAGAATGTAACCGTTCTGCTGCCGGATATTGATCGACTTGTCGTAAAACGACGCGTAATCGGGATCGCCGATTTTGAATTTCATTTTCGACGGATGGATATCCGGCACGAGTTCCGGATCGGATGGCAGTTCGCAGTACTCCACGAGCACCCGCGCTCCGGCCGGACCGCTGACGCGCACCCGCGCCCACCCGGCGATGTTCCGGCCAATATCGTAAGCCGTACGTCCGTTCCCTTTATCGAAGGTTTTGACCGGGGCGATCGGAGCGAAACAACGTACCGGCGGCATCATCTGGGCATACAGCGGCCCGCTGCCGTCGACCACGGCCGCGGGCCTCCAGCCGTCCGCGACGAATCCCGGCCGGTTCCACCCGGCTTTCTCTTCGCGGGCGTCGTACAACTCCCCGTGCCGGGTATCGTCGTAAAGAATCGGACCGCCGGCGGTCGTCCAACTGCCGTCGGTCACTATATCAGCAGTCGTCCCGTCGGCGTATTCGACGCTGAGCAACGCGATCGCCTTCGGCTGTCCGACCCACAGGGAGCTGCCCAATCGCCAGATATCGTTGCACAACGGGTTGTACTGTCCGCGTCCGACCATGATCCCCAGCGCGTTGTCCCCGCGCCGGACATCGGCGGTCACATCGTAGGTTACGTAAAACGTCCGTTTATGAAAATTCGTCCAGGCAGGATCGAGGACGTGATCGCCGATTTTTTTTCCGTTCAGAAAGGCTTCGTAATACCCCACCCCGGTCACGTACAGCGTAGCTGCCTTCACTTTCTTCCCGAGCGCGAATTCTTTGCGAAACAGCGGCGACGGATCGTAATGCGGAGAAGCCATATCGTACAGTTCCCAAATCGTCCGGCCGGTTCCGACGAACCACGGCCACGTCGGTTCGCGGTGACTGTTCTCCCGATCCTTGTGAGCCTGCCACTGCTCGCGCCACTGCGCATCGTCGCGGTAGGCAATCCAACGGGCGCCGCCCCAATCCCGTTCGGTCAGCAGCCCCATGCTCCACATCGCGGGCTCGCTCCACGGCCCCGCCTTCCCCGCGGCATCCCACACCTGCACCTTCCAGTAACAGCGCATACGGGATTCCAGCGGCTTGCCGGCATACTCGACCTGAATCGACCGGTCGGAAGGCACCCGGCCGCTGTCCCAAAGATCCCCCCGATCCTTTTTCAGCAGTTCCGCAGAAGAGGCCACCAGAATGCGGTAAGCGGTCTGGCAGTCCCCGCGCTTGCCGGAAACGACTTTCCAACTCAGCCGCGGCGACGTCACGTCGATCCCCAGCGGATTATCGAGGTATTCGCAACGCAGCCCCTCCGTGCCGGCCGCCCGAAGGCCGATATTTCCGGCCAACAGCAATCCAAGTAAAATGATCCTTTTCATGAATTAAAATTAAGTTCGGTTATTTCGGGGCAGCCGTCCGGCTACCCAATCGGTTAGTTCGACGAATTGAGCGACATTCAACACCTCGGGACGCAGCGGGAAAAACGCATGTTCGTCTCCTCCCAGGTCGCCGAACGCGGCGCGCAGCGAATTGCGGATCGTCTTGCGGCGCTGGTTGAAAACGGCCTTGACCACCCGGGCGAACAGCGCCTCGTCGCAACCGAGTCTCTCCACCCCGTTGCGCGTCAGCCGGATCACGGCGCTCTTGACTTTCGGAGGCGGGTTGAACACCCCCTCGCCGACCGTAAACAGGTACTCGATATCGTAAAAAGCCTGCAAAAAAACGCTCAGAATCCCGTAGTCTTTCGTACCGGGCTTTTCGGCTATCCGCACGGCCACCTCGCGCTGCACCATCCCGACCGCTTCGGGCACCCGGTCGCGGTATTCCAGAATTTTGAAAAAAATCTGCGACGAAATATTGTACGGGAAATTACCGATCACGTTTACCCCGTCGGGAAACCGCTGCGCCAGATCCATTCGCAAAAAATCGCCTTCGATCAACCGCGGCGCGAACTGCGGATAATGCTCGTGCAAGTAAGCGACGCTCTCGGTATCGACTTCGGCGCCGTAGAGCGTAATATCCGTCCTTTCGAGCAGGAACTTCGTCAGCACGCCGGTGCCGCACCCCACTTCGAGCACCGTGGAGCAACGATCGGCCCGCAGGCTGTCCGCAATCCGTTTCGCGACCGACAAATCGGTCAGGAAATGCTGACCGAGGTGTTTTTTGGGTTTTACATACATAGGTCTCTCCGTCACGTTATCAGCGCACCAACATCACTTTGCCTTTCGAATCGGTTCGTACGCTGCCGTAATTGATCGACGGGATCGTTTTCCGGGCTTCTTTCAGGTCGATCACCGCATAATACGGATCTCCGGCATCCACACGGGACTTCACCTCGTCGAATTCCTCCTTCGCCACCGCCATTGCGTTTTTAAAATTGGCCTTGCTCGCCTCCCATTTCTCCTCCGCCGTCGTCAGAGCGTCCAGCCGGACGTTACCGATCATGGTCGTTTCGAGAAAATAAGTCAGATCCCCGTTCGCATCGCCGATGCCCAAAAACATGTGATTCGGTTTCAGAATCAAGTACGGAAACAGATCGAACCGTTGGTAGATCGAAGCCAGCATGCAGGTTCCCTCCACGCAGTTCGCCTGCGCGCTGGCCAAAGCCTGACTAAAAAAACGAACATTTTGCACCCTGACATCCTCCGCCTGACCGGGAATTTGGGTCGCATTGCTGTAACTGACCCCAGTTTGCTGCAAAACGTACCAGATCGCGCACATCTGCTGAAACAGGTAATTTTCATCGCCCGACTGGTAACCGTTGAATCCCGACGGCAAAGCGACCTCCTGAAGCGCCTGCTCCATAATCCGGTCGATCTCCGGATTTTCCTCTTCGACGTAACCGGCGAACATCTCGGGAATTTCGACCGCATCGTCCTCGTTGACGACCAGCCCCTGCGGCCGTTCGTACGGATATACGATCAAGGCGTTCACACACTGACTGACCGAACGGCACGAAAAGGTGCGATCGACGGTACAAATCTCCCTGCCGTCGGCCGAGATCGTCCAGCGCAGCGCCAGGTTGCGCGTCCGGTCGAACCGGCGCAACGCATCGTACTTCCAGACCATGCGGGGCTGCATCCACAACGTATCCCCGCTGCGGGGCAGCGTATATTGTCCGACGACCTCTTCGTTGAGCTCGCTTTCGTGCATCTTCAGTCCGATCGTCGCCCCGCTACGCGGACTCACCAGCGACAGCTTGAAAATATCTTTCGTCAGCAACCCTTCCACATTCACGCCCTGGTAGTCCGTTACGAACGGAATCATGTAAAGATAAGAGGTGTAAATCTGATCTTCGAAACCGCGGGGCGTCAGCACCACGTCCACAGCCACGTCTCCGGCCGCAAGCGGCGGATCCGACTCATCTTTGCTGCACGCGCACAGCGTAAAAACCGCTGCGGCCAAACACAACGATCCGTTCCAAATCCTTTTTCGCAACTTCATTACACCCAATTTATTCATAATCAGATTATTTAAACAATTTCTAATCACAACGCTTCGTCCTTTCCTCCATTATGCAGGGAAAGCCCCCCGGCAATTAACGTTATGCCGGACCCGTATCGGACGAGTCCGGCATCATTCCGCCGTATTACCGTTGATCAGTTCCCCATTTCGCTCATGAACCTGGCCCTTACCAGCCGGATCTCCTCTTCGGTGAAATCGGGGCCGAGCTCCTTGACCGCCTCTTCGAGCGAATCGCTCTCGGCGTCCTCCTTGAAATAGAGATAGATCTCTTCGGCCTTCTCCTCGTCGATCACCTCGTTCACGTAATAGCCTATATTGAGTTTCGTCCCGGAATGGATGATGGCTTCGATCTCGCCGAGCAGCTCTTCGAAATCCATGTCGCGCGCTTTGGCAATGTCTTCAAAATCCATCTGACGGTCGATGCTCTGAATGATGAACACCTTGTTGCCGCTCTTGTTGACCACGCTCTTGACCACCATGTCCTGCGGACGGACGATGTCTTTTTCATCGACGTATTTCTTGATCAGTTCGACGAACGGCTTGCCGAACTTCTTTGCCTTGCCGACGCCGACGCCCGTGATGTTCTGCATCTCCTCAAGCGTAACCGGGTACTGAATCGACATGTCTTCGAGCGACGGATCCTGGAATACCACGAACGGCGGCAACTCCATCTGCCGGGCCACCTTCTTGCGCAGGTCCTTCAGCATCGCGAAAAGTTCCTCGTCGGCTACCCCGCCTTTGCCGGCCGGCGGCGAAACCGACTCGTCGTCGTCCGTATCATCGTACTCGTGGTCGGCGGTCATCATCACCGAATAGGGATTCTCGATATACTCCTCGCCCGCCTCGTTGATCGACAGCAGGCCGTAATTCTCGATGTTGCGGTCGACCAGCCCGAGGATCAACGCCTGGCGCACTACGGCTCCCCAGAAACGGTCGTTGTGATCGTCGCCGATGCCGAACCACTCGCTCTTATGGTGATTATAAGACTTGATCAGGGCGTTGTTGCGACCGACCAACATGTTGACCAGGTAGTCGGCCTTGAACTTATCGCCGATGGCCTGCAACACGCGCAGCAGCAACCGCAGGTGGTCGCGTCCCTCGAAACGCGGCTTCGGATTGACGCAGTTGTCGCAGCAACCGCAGTTCTCCTCGGGAAACTCCTCGCCGAAATAGTGCAGCAACGTCTTGCGGCGACACACCGAACTCTCGGCATAGGAGACCGTCTCCTGCAACAGCAGCTTGCCGATCTCTTGCTCGGCCAACGGTTTGCCCTGCATGAATTTTTCGAGCTTCTGGATATCCTTGTAACTGTAAAAGGCGATGCACTGCCCGCCCCCGCCGTCGCGGCCGGCGCGGCCGGTCTCCTGATAATACCCTTCGAGACTTTTCGGAATGTCGTAATGGATCACATAACGCACGTCGGGCTTGTCGATCCCCATCCCGAACGCGATGGTCGCCACGATTACGTCGACCTGTTCGTGCAAGAACTTGTCTTGGTTGCCGGCCCGCGTCGCGGCATCCATCCCGGCATGGTACGGAGCGACCTTGATGTTGTTGGCGGCCAGCAGTTCGGCCAGTTCCTCGACCTTCTTGCGGCTCAGGCAGTAAATGATCCCGGACTGTCCCTCGTGGTTTTTGATATAACGGATAATATCCTTCGTGGCATTCGCCTTCGAACGGATCTCGTAGAAAAGATTCGGCCGGTTGAACGACGACTTGAATACCGAAGCGTCGAGCATACCGAGGTTCTTCTGAATGTCCATCTGTACTTTCGGCGTAGCCGTCGCGGTCAGCGCGATCAGCGGCGCCTGCCCGATCTCGTTGATGATCGGACGAATGCGGCGGTACTCCGGGCGGAAATCGTGTCCCCATTCCGAAATACAGTGCGCCTCGTCGATCGCATAGAACGATATTTTGATTTTCCGCAGGAAATTGACGTTATCCTCTTTGGTAAGCGATTCGGGAGCGAAATACAGCAATTTGGTTTTCCCGGCCAGCACGTCCTCTTTGACCTTCGTGACGGCCGCCTTGTTCAGCGACGAATTCAGAAAATGGGCGACGCCGTCCACCATGCTGAACGTGCGCATCGCATCGACCTGATTTTTCATCAACGCGATCAACGGCGAAATGACGATAGCCACGCCGTCCATCATCAGCGCGGGAAGTTGATAACACAGCGATTTGCCGCCTCCGGTAGGCATCAGCACGAACGTATCGTTCCCATCCAGCACGTTGCGGATCACCGCCTCCTGATTTCCTTTGAAATTATCGAATCCGAAATACTCCTTTAAGCAATGATATAGCTTAGAAACCTCTTTATCAGACATCTACATCCAATATTATTTGACAACAAACCTATTTAATAAAGGAAAGATAAGAATAATTTCCGAATTTAACTAACTTTGTAGAAAATTTTTCGCACACTGCGTATCCAACCCTATGAGACTATACACGAAAGACCTGGTAAAACGCTATAAAACCCGCACGGTGGTCGACCATGTGTCGATCGAAGTCAACCAGGGGGAGATCGTCGGACTGCTCGGCCCGAACGGCGCCGGCAAGACCACGACGTTCTACATGATCGTCGGACTGATCAAGCCCAACGAGGGTTCGATTTTCCTCGAAGACCAGGAACTGACCAACGAGCCGGTCTACAAACGCGCCCAGAAGGGGGTCGGCTACCTGGCTCAGGAAGCTTCGGTATTCCGCCGACTGTCGGTCGAGGACAACATCCGGGCCGTCCTGCAGATGACCAATTTCACGAAAGAGTATCAGAAAGAACGACTCGAAAACCTGATCG